>Ga0116231_10004462_pt1 | contig 28303 bp, 16 predicted proteins | sample S1TSphgellanicum_2_FD_89695 | JGI IMG/M metagenome (GOLD analysis project Ga0116231, IMG submission 89695) | Host-associated microbial communities from peat moss isolated from Minnesota, USA - S1T2_Fd - Sphagnum magellanicum MG | ecosystem: Host-associated > Plants > Peat moss > Unclassified...
AATTTTTTATTTTTGTTTAATTTTCTTCTATGTTTTTTTTTTTTTTTTTTTTTTTTTTTTTTTTTTTTTTTTTTTTTTTGGGTGTGTTTGTGGGGACCAAAAAGAAATTTGGGATTTTTTTGGATCTTTTTTTCTTGGTGTAAACTCAACTTTAAAAAAAATTGGGGAAAAATTGCCAAGTTTGTGATATTACCAAATTGAAAAAAAGAAAAAGAAAAAGAAAAAGACCCTATTGGGAACAATCATTTTTTTTTTTCCATTTGAACTTTTGGTTCAATTGGGCCATGTGGGTAATTTTTAAGGAGTTCTATTTCTAAGGGTTTTTTTTTTAAGGTTACCAAATGTTTTTTTGTTATGGAAAATTGAAGGCTGTGTGTTGATTTTAAATTTTAAAAAAAAGTTGCTAATTCCAAAAATTTATGTGTAAAAAAATGTGACAAAGACAATTATATCTTAGCAATTTGAGAATTGCAAAAATAAATAAATAAATAAATAAATATGCAATTTAAAACATCAAGAATCTAGTTTTTAAAAAGCTACAAAGTTGGAATTTTACAAGTTCAATTTGCAACACGAATAGCTAAGTAGACTATGAATTAATGCATTGAACTAATGTCACTTGTGGAAGAATTGAACCTCTAAACTCCTCGCTACAACATAAGTAACTTGCAAAAATCAAACAAAACATTTAATCATTGTGGAAGCCATAAGCGACTTGCAAAGCTCAAACAAAACATTTCATCACCATGGAAGTTTAGAACATACATAAAATACAAAAAAATCAAGAATTTAGAGATACACATTCTTAAAGAAACAAGATACAAAATTGGAGTTCTAGTTTATTACACAATGCACATTAAAAAAACAACCAAAAAAATAAAATAAAATGGATATGGGAGGTCAGAGGTAACAATGATTGGGGTAGCATATATGGGATCATGGATGGCACCTTTCAAGTTTGAAATTTTGAACATAATAGTTAAAAGCTTGGAGTTAAAGTTCCAAGTTTCCAACAATAGGAAAACAAAATGGGCTTGTATCATGGAAGCTTAAAGGATTAATTAACAAAATGTGAAAACTCAAAAGCATATATCGCCATAGCACTTGCTTTCATTCTTCCAAGACTCAATTGCATCCTTGTAAAGGAATTGAACTAATGTGAAGAATTGTTGTTGAAACATCTTCACAATCATAGGCAAATTAGGACCTTGGCTATTATGAAAGTTGAATTTCAAGAATTTCGGACTTAAGAAAACATTTTTCATATTCCACACTTTGAGAACAAGGACACTTGCTAGCTAAGCAAGTTTGAAATATTTGAGCAAATTATGGCATAAACTCTAGAAGACAAAGTGGTACACCACAACCAAATGACGAGGTTGTCATCAAGGGGAAGTTGCATGGCATTTGTTATTTGGCTTTTCATTGTGATTTAAAAAAAGCCTTCTTGTGTGTCAAGTGCCAAACCTAAAAGGATTTCTAGTATCGAATTGACACAACATTTTCCTCTTTAGAAAAATATATGTAACCACCTACACATTGATGTTTTCAAAATAGTAAGATTATTTTGGAAGGAGTTTTTAGCACTTTCATGAAGCCAATATTATAGGTATATGATGCCAAATGCATCAAGTATCTCATGTGAAAAGAATGAGATTTTCAATTCTACCAAGAGGGATTGGTAATTTGTGTAATAGTAAAACTGACCCAAGAAAAACATAAGTAAGCTGCCATTAGCCAAACATTTAGCAAATGATTTTATTGTAAAACAAAATTTTAAAAAAAAACTTGGAAGAAAAATTGGCATTAGACCTAAAAGTGAGAAATTAAATATTCAACATATGCATGTGGAATCAACGAAAATTGATAAAATTGGTTAATGAAACACAAAACAAACATCCTTGAAGAAAAAAATGTAGATCTTGAGAACTTGTAATTGTTACCTCCATCATTAGAAGAAATCCCGCAAAATGTGATGAATGCATTTGCAACTATGTGCAACTAGTTATCATTTGTAACTAGCTTTAATTGTCTTTACAACTATTTTGCACCTTTTATTTGCAACTATGCTACAACTACATTTGGGATCAATAATTTTTTCATCTTACGTTTTAGAATTGTTTTCATTCATGGTCATGCCCATATGTCATTAGTTGCAAATGGAACAAAATGGTCTCAACATAACCCCTAATGTTATGCCTAGGTGTTTTAAGAATTTTTTAAAAAATATGTGTAATTTTGTTAAGTTCTATTAGGTGTATAATGGGAGTATGTTTCAATTGGTATATTTATAAAGTTGTATTCAATTTGTATTTAAGCAAATTAAATACCTACCTAACTAACATAAATGACTTGTTAATTAATTGATGATTAATTAGTTACATTAATTATTAATTAATTGATAACTAATAGTTAGTAGTTAATAGTTAATACTTATAGTTAATAGTTAATAATGAATTAATAAATAATAAAATAATTGATTAAGAAATTTTAATAAATAGATAATAATAATTTAATGTATTTAATTAATTGATTATAAAAAACCATTAATGAAAATTTATAACTAATAATTTAGGTAGTTAGTTATCTACCTAGTCATATAATCTACAAAATTATAACGAAAGATAAAAGATATGATTTTATTTTTATTTGCAACCTAGTTTGTAATTAAGTTACAATTTCAATTTTCATCCCATATGTTTTGTCCTCCATTTTCATCTTGAAAACTATAATGAGGAGGCTTTGTCTTACACTTTCACATTAAAAAACACATGTCAATTTAGATGAGCCAATTAAAGAGTTTAACTGTAAAAGTTAAACTTTAAAAACTTTTAAAATATTTACTTACCTACCTAGTCTAACCTACTTACCTACATAGTTTAACCTACCTACTTAAATATTGATTTAAATTCATTTTGGCCAAAATTGAAAAAATTCCATGCAACATTTCTGAATTACACCATGTGTCACAACCTAAAACCATCTAAAATAAATAATAAGGATCCACTATCTATTTTTATAACAATTGTTTTTTAAACCTTTTTCATTTGCCATATTTCATTATGTAAGATGCTGATTTTTATGGTAATATACAAATAACATATAATAATATATAGATGGCGAAATATTTGTTGAATGTTGACTTCATCCACATTTGTAACTATTGACTTATGTAACTTGTCTAATGCATTTTTTAGTAGCAAATGCCCTTTGTAATTAAAATATAGTTGTAAATGCTAGTTTTTTTTTCCAATTTTCCTTTAGTGAAAGCAAGTTATTACATGAGCCTAAAGCTTGAAACTAAAGCCTAAAGTTGGAACTTGGGATGGTAAAATGCCTTTTCCCCTATACACATGTAGGTAAAACCCAAGAATTTAATCACAAAATGGATGTTATAGATGTAAACCTAGAAGCAAACATGGGGATGATTGTAAGCATTCATCCTTATTATGGATGACAAAAATTAAATTTACATGGTTTTAATACCTAAAACTTCCATCAAAATTATGGATGAATGTTTTATTTTATCATTAAGTTTTTATCAATGATTTCTTTTCCCTCTAGTTTTAATTAACTAGAGCTTGATGACACACAATTTCATTTTATATGATATAACATTTATTGAGTAATATAATGTAAATTCCATCATAAATGTATTTGATGGCTATGGTTTAAAATGCTATTATTTTCAATATGTTTTGATTATATTACTATTATCATGCTTACATCCACCCCATGGTCATTGTTTTTAAAATATATATATATTTTTGGCAAACTGATCAGGACCCAGTGTCATTGATGACATTGGGTTTTTTTTTCCCTCTCCAAAAGTGGCACAACTTCCCTCAAACCTATTTATAAGCATCATGGACAACAATGGGGGATTTTTTTTCATTCTTCTTTGAAGGTGCCACAATTTTCATTAAATCTAACTAGTGTTGTTGATAACAAATGAATGCTTTATATATCTTTAAACTACCTATTATCATTGATGACAATGAATTTTTGAAATAAACTAAAATTCTGTTTCAAGCATCTCAATAGCTTCCTTCAAACACCTTATTATCATAGATGACAATGCGGGGGTTTTTAATAATTATTTATTTTCAAAGTGCCTTAGTTTTTCACAAAATACATATATAATGTTGTTGGCAACAATGCAAGGAGGGGGGGGTGGGGGAGGGGTTAATAGTCATCCCATGACAACATTTTTTAATTGTTTAACATTGTTGATGAAAATGATTTTTATAAACAAAAAATTTAAAATTATTTTGGTTCCACCATCATATTTTTCCCTATTATTAGAGTATCCATCATTATTAAATGACCTTTAATTTGAGATGTTAATTACTTGGACAACAAATGAAAATTGATATAAATAAATTTTAATTATTTATTTTTGAATCATGGATGAATTTCATCCAATGATTTATTTATTTAATCTAATTCGTAAATGAAATTCATCCATACAAAAAATGACATTCATCCATATGAAATCATTTATCTATGGACACATTCATCTATGTAGGTGGATTGTAATCACATTAAGCTTTAAGCTACAAGCTCAAAGCTCCAAGTTTAGGCTCTCAATTCATGCACAAGTCATCCTCTCCTTTAATGGTGCATTTGTTACCACATCCAAGTATGTCTTCGTTTATAAATTATAGTAAACTCATATTCTTGAAATAGTAATAACCATCTTGCAATATGTTTTGAAATTTGTGGTTTGTTAATTAAATAGACCAATGCCATATGATCTACATAGAAAAAAACCTCTTATTTAAAAGATAATGCTTGAACTTGTGGTGTGTAAAAACCATTACTAATGTTTCACATTCTATAGTACTATAATTTTGATCTACATTGTTCAATAATTGTGAAGCAAACACTATAGGTTCATCATGTTTTCTTATAATCTTTTGGGCTAGCATAACACTTATTACAAATAGTGAAGCATCTATGTGAACATGAAATTCTACCTCCCTACAATTTGGGGATATTGTGATCAATGCTTCTATTTGTTTTTGTTTAATATATTCCCAAGCTTGTTGACATTCTTTGGTCCATAGAATTATTTTTTTCTTCCACATTAGTTCTATAATGGGAATTGTAATAAAGCAATGTTTTTATAAAAAAATGATAGAATTGAACCATATTACCATTAAAAACTAGATATTTATTGTGGTTTGGTTGGTACATGCATGCTAATTACATTGCTTGAATTTTTTTGGGATTTGGTAGTTTACCTTCCTTGAACACTATGTTAAGGGTTTTTTTCCCTATGATTTCAAACTACATGCAATTATTTCCTATATTCAAAATCTTACTTGCATACAAACATCAACAAGTGTGTCTAACTTAAATTTGAAAATGAGAAAAAAATTAGAAACATGAAGATGTTGATATTTACAAAAATGAGCAAGTTACAAGAAATATTCAAAATAAATAAAAAACCAGATCCAAGAGAACTTTTTCAAATCCTTTTCAAATCATAATCTTCATAACATTCATGCTAAGTACCATTTATAGCAAAATGTAGTGTTGTTTCAAGTTAAATAGTCATTAGTTGGTACAACAATCTAATGGTTCAAAATCAAACTAAAATGGCTACTAGCCACAAGTTGATCAACATATCGGTTTTATTAATAGTCCAATTAACATAATAGACCTATTATTGGCTACTTCAATAGGCTTATTATTGGTTATATAGGACCATAAAATGTTGCTTGAAAACAACTTTAATAGATTTTCAAAATGATAATGCCTCACAGGTTACTCATTGGTAACATATGGTTATTATAACAATCAATACAAAATTTTGGGTTAACACACTACAAACCCTAGTATCATTCTAAACAACACCATGAAAACACTTTTTTTTGGGTTGATCCCAAACTCTCTACACTTTTCAAGGCACAATTTTAGTTTTGACATGTGACTACTCATGTCATTATAGACTATATAGTCATTTAGGAATATCTTCATGAATTTTTTACATATTCTTTGAAGGTTTGGCTCATTACTCATTGGTAAATTGGTGGTCCATTTTTAATTCCAAAACTATTTTTGTGGTTCATTCTTCAAAACCTAGATTGTCATATATGAAAGAAGTACTCCTACAAATAAGCTAATAATTCCTATAAAAAATAGCTTAGGTTTAGTGGTAAACATAAATTTTTTTTCTTTATTTGTTGTGCCATTTTGAAAATCATACCACAACATTTCAGGTCTCTTCACATTATTGCGTAGATGTTTGGTTATAATTATGGTTTAATATATTTCATTACTCTAAATATAACCATATTGTTGCCCCAATCATGTGCCACTTTGGCATCCTTTAACTGTGGTCCACCCAACAACATAGAGTAATTGGAGTTCACCACATTATTTTGTAGTAAAATAAGTGTAATGACAAAGGGTATGCCATGTACATACATTCGCAGAAGTCAAACTAAACAAGCGTCATTGGTTTGGTAGTGATTTGATCTTGCATTTTGAGGTTGTATGGTGCAAGTTTTGGTTTAGGTCGACCTAACTTAGTTCTCAATTGTTTTGTGATAATGTTAACATTTGACCTTCCATTCAAAAATACATCTTCTACGGTATTCTTCCCAAATTCTTCTTGAATAACAACCATGGTTTATTTATAGCAATTATAGTTGTGCCCCTATCAAGTATAAGTGGAACTACCAACCTATTTTATATTGTTTTAAGGTAGCCTTGTGCCTTTTCTAACTTCAACTTCTACCATAAATATTTTTTAAGATCATGAGCTATTTTTAATAATTGTCCGAGGTTCAGGGTATAATTAGTTTCCATCATTTGTTTATTAATATGTTAGAAAATATCTTCTACAAATATTTGTGTATTTTGGGGAACATAAGGTACTTCCTACAATTTTGATGTTTCTATATGTATTACTAAATCTAACATTCCAACCCACTAGTGTTACATTCTCTTAGACCATTTTTGGAGGTACATCCACAAGTGGAGTAATCAATTGCATCTATTGTATGGTGTCAAACATGGAATTTTTTCCAAATGTGTCTTTTCTTTCCAACCTATCACACTTTTGTCTTTTCTTAGCTTTTGTTCCTTGAACACATGTGTTTTAGTTGATTTGCTTCTAATTGTTGCCACATGCACATTCACCATAAATTTTATTAACGTAATTGTAAAACAACAAGTTTCTTTTTATACATAGCCTTACATCCTTTGTCTTTGAACATGTTTTGCATCTCATTAAACTTTGGGCAATTCATTAGCTTATGCCCAATGATTCACAAATGTGACAAGGATACATCAATGGTCTAGGTGGTGTAATAGCATGTGCACGAACTTTTGAAACTATTACAATTAATTCTTCTTTATTTTTACTTTGACATATGTTCACATTATGGTTGGTGCAATGGCAATTTATGTAATACATGCTTGGGTGTAGGCAATGTAAAGTAGACAAAAAAATAGTCCACCCAAATCCAATTTAAAAATGGAACAATTTTAATATAAGCATAAGAAAATATATTCAAAATATCTATTAATAAAAATATGAAAAAATGTCATTGCATTTAATTTATGGCAAATTACACACAAAACTTGAACAACTTTAATATCATAAAAGTAAATTAAAAGTACATTTGAAAATGACTAGTTAATATGGTGTTCAAGCTTCACATTGAAAATTTCGTATATGATGATCATAACATTCATAATTTGACAATACATAAGTATCTTTTAGGTTTTCATTAACTTGAAATTTTTAAAGAATCACTAGTAGAAAAATTGTATTTTACAACTTGTTTTATGCAACTACATGTATCACATGTAACTAAAAAACAGTTTCATGCGACATCTTTTAGTTGCATAAGACAAGTCACAAAAGACAATTTTTTTTAATGAATCAATGTTTTATCTACTTGCAACCCATTTTGTAAGACAAGACATTTCGTGCAAATAAATGCATTAAAAAAAACCTATTTAAATCTACTTTCAAAATGCTGGTTTTCAACATTATAATCATAAAATGAAAGATTATCATCATGTTAGTCATTGTATAAAATAATATTTAATTTTTAATATATCAAAGTATTTTTTAATGGTTACTTGTACTTTTTTTTGTCAAGGAATAATGAGTTGTCTATCTTAGCTTACTTTCACCTACTTGATTTCTTTGCTACAATTTGACTTGTTGGTGCTATTGTGGTTTTTGATTGTTGGATACTAAAAAAATTCTATGCTTTGGCTTTTGAAATGCCTTCTTCACATAACAGTGCTAACTCCATATGTTGTTATAATGTTGCCTTTTTCATTCCTACAATTGTTATATGTAAATATGACTATAACTTATATTTGAAAATTGTGGTTAAAAATGATAAATTTCTATAAACCATTGGCCAATTTTAACAATTGTTTGTACTACACCTCCACACATTCAATTATCTCTTGCTTAAGGGTTTTCAACTATAATTACATTTATTCATCATTATGCACATTGTATAATAACATTTATAAAAGGTTTGCTGTAAGTCAACAAATTTGTAGTTTGGGTAATCCCACATGTAGTTGTTACACCAATTAAACAAAGTGTCCCTAAATGTCAAGTTGAATATATTTGTTATTTCCTCAACTTTTGTTTCAACATTAGGTTTAATGGTAACCTTAAATATTTGTACATGAACATCCAAATTAAAAACTTTCATTATGAAAAAATTGTGTTCGTTGCAACTAAAAATTGTCCGATGCAACTAGATTATAACTAAATAGACAAGTTGCAATGGACAAGATTTTCTCATAGTGTTTCTTATATTCAAATTCCTATAGTTCAATGATTTCCTACAAGGCCAAGAAAATGGTGTTGTAGATTGAATTGCTATTCATGCATAAACTCTTGGAAGATTTGGTGGGTTTCATTTTCGGTCTAGTGGTAACATAGTTGAAATAAAATTGTTGTAGGTGGTGCCATTATGGTTAACACCATAGGTATGGTGTTATGAAAGTTAACCACCACAAGTTTCATTATTGTAGAACCAAATGGTGTTGTTCTCATAACATTTAAGTATATCCCATGTGTGATGACAATTGGGTATGTAAATATAGTATTAGTGAAATCATTAATTTGAAAAACCAATTAGAACTTTGTGATTTTATGTTGTGTTTGGGTCTAGGTTTAAATTTGTTCTAGTGGACTTTACTTTCATTTCAAGTTTTATGGTTGCCCCCAACACCAATCCTCCTAATGATAGGTTTGGCATTTGTACATTTAGTGACATTTTAATGTGGACATGTATAATGTTGTACATTTTGCCTATGGTTTTTATTGTTTAGGTTGCCCATATTGTAATTGTTGGGATTGTAAATTTTGTGGGATTTTTTTAATGTGTCCCATCCTTGCTAGAACTCTTATTAACCACATTCGACTAGGAATAGAATATGGATGAAGTGGTGGTTGATGAATCCAAACAATAGTTGGTGTTCTTTGCATTTCCTCTTCATCTATGTTAAACATTGAATATTTCATGTTCAGGTTATGCATGGTTTAGGTCACCCAAGTTTGTTTGCATAACTTTGTGATATTATGGTTTTTCCATGTTTGATTTTTTTATAATTATGTTCATGCAATGATGAATAAAACATTGCCATATAGATTCTTCAATGCAAGGATAATAAGTAATCATGTTGCTCTCCTATTTACAATATTGACCTTGGTTGGGTATAAATCCTATTATATGGTCGACATTGTGATTCCTTTTGTTCCAAATCATTTTCAAGATGGAATTGTATTGTGTTAATCTTGCTCTGAATCCTTGGTTCATTGGTTTGTTATTTAGATTTGCTAGTTGTTGTGGTTGTATTTGTGTTAGAAATAAATGCAAATTGGGTACCATGTTGCAATGAAGTTGCAGTTCTTGATGTTGATACACCATTTTAATCACATATGTTCATTCCTTTAGACATTCTTCATGTATTTCAACTTTTGTGACCAATGGCATTGCATGTTCAACTTCATCATTGTTTAGGTCTTCTTCCCATTTTTCTAACGATCAATAATATGGAGGCATTGCAAATTGCCAAGTAGACATTTTGACCTTAATCTTGAAGCTTGTTGTCCTTTCTCCCTAGAATTGGGTTGAACATATTCCGAACTATGTGTATGCGGGAGTTTAGAATTAAACTACAAATTCTTTTCTATTTTCCCTTGCACATGCTACTTTAAAAGTACAATCTTTTGAATCCATTTGAATCTTTTGAGGATATTGGGAATGTGTTCAACAAAATGCTTTCTCAAGATGTGGTTTTGGAATGCCATAGTATTGTGATAGATGAAGTGTAACCAAGGGTAGAAGGCATGGGAATCATTTCAACAAATGCAACAAGGTGTTTGACCGAATTTTGTACCATTGCACCTTGTACTTTACAACTTTACAATTAAAGAATCCCATGTAGCATAAATTTAAGTTGGGTTTAACATAAATCTAAAGCCATAAACCTTGAAAATTAAACCTGAAAAAGATTAAACACAAACCCTAAAAACAAAAATCTAAAACCAAAAACTCCAAACCTTGAACCCATAGCTTATAGCCCCCATTAACCCATAGGTCAAATAACCATAGAGCCCATTAGCCATATAGTCATATAACCAATAAAACTTAATAGTTTTTATAGCCATATGGCCTATATAACCTATATTAGGCTATATAACAATATAAATGATATAACCATATGTCTTATATAGCCATATATGTAACAACTTAATACAGCTCAATAGCATATATAGTGGTAGACCTTAGTCTATAACCATTATAGCCCCTTGAAGGCTCCCATAGCCCCAATATTGCAATTATAATATAGATTACAGATGGGCAACTCATGGATTGAAGAAAAAGTTGTAGGAAGGGACTTGATGCTAGGTTTTCAAAGTTTCATACCGTATTGCAAGACTTTGCAAACAAATATCTAGAAGAGATCAGGCACCAAATGGGAGGTGACAGTCAAGCCCAATAGCGTTTACCTATTAAGGAAAACTCTAATCATTTAAACAATTTTTAATTTTTAATCCTTTGGTTATTAATGAGTTTTGTTTCATTTGATGTGGTAGTCTATTGCTTAAAATCTAATTTCGTTATCTAAATTGAAAACTTGAATGCAACGTTCAATTGTTTTATTGTTATGGGATTGTTGTGCAAAGGAAGTGCCAAAGTTGTCATATTTTTGAGGAAAATGATTTTGAAATCACCAACATATAGGTTCTAGCAGTTCATCAAAATATAGCTGCAAGTTGGAATAGGAAAACACACTAGGCAATGTTAAACTCACATGTTGATGCCTCTTGCTTACATTATGTCCAAGTGTGTGAGAAGGGTTCAATTGAAGTTTTTCCTAATTGGGACCTTAAAACATCTTTACCACATGAAAACCTAAGAGAGAGAAAAGTCTTTGCAAATGGCGTGCATTATAGAACTCTGATTCAACATGACCTGATAGCAAAGACACCAAGAACAATTGTTTGCAGAAAAGTTTGACTAATGGTGTCTAATCTGTGAAAATTTCTTAGTGCCAGGTTTGCACTCTATGACAGTAAAGACTTTTAAGTGCTAGTTGTTTTTCATTCAGCAAAACATTACAACAAGAAACTATTGAAGTGTTGAAAACTAACCCAAATTTTAATCCTCAAATGTTAATAGCTATAAGAATATTTACAAATTGCACTAAAAAACAATTTACATTAATGTGGGACATTGGATATAGATCTTCATTCATAATTTGCCAACCAGCTGAGCTAATTTAGACAGTATTCATAAAGTGATTTATTACCATCTTCAAGATTTAAGGCCGTAAATAAGCATGTCATACATGTTTTACTTGTTTTTAAAGTTTGGTCATTTGTCAACGTTGAATGCCAAAAATGAGAGAGAAGGGATAAAAACATCACACGTACTGAGACATGTAATTACAGTGTTCCCAAAAGTTTGGTATCAAAATCATGTTCCAGCTTCAAACTTTTATATTGTTTCTCCATGAGGTGCAAATTCACTAAAATATTTGGTATTCCAATTTTGATAAGCATGTTATATGTGGTGGTTAAGTTTGGGTATGTTTTTCTAGTGACAAAAAATTAGCCTGTATCACTAGTGATTTCATTGAAGTTATTGGTTTTCTTCAGCATTCCGATCAAAGTAAAAATGACCTACATTTCTATAAACCATAGTATTGCAAGTGTTGTTTCCAACACATAAACCTAAGATGGGGCATGCTTCAGCCTTTTTCACATAATCATTGTGCGAGCTGTTGTTGCCCCTTGAGGAGTGCATACAACAACCAATCTTTGAGAAGCAAATGCTTCTTCAGCTGCAGTGGTTGAAGAGCTATTCAATATTCTCTTGTCTATCTCTCTCCACCTCTATTCCGGAACACTTTGAACCCATTGTTATCTTCTAAAAACCAAGAATATAGATCTATAGTGCTTACAACTAATTCTTTTCTCTGTGCCCCCCTGAAAGTTGGACTGGTCAGCATGAGCATCCACGTGATTTAGGTTTGATACAAACCACCAACCATGTGCAAGCCTCAAGGCTAGCTCCTGCAACTCCTAAAATCTATAGTTTTGCAGTGATATTAAAACAGGCAGCAGTGTTTTTGGATCTCTTACAGGGGTACAAGCTTTGGAGGCATTATTGGGTTGATGGTCAAAGTAAGCCTAAAGTCTCCAAGTAACATATGAAATTTTCCAACAACAAACCATAAAATTTGGCAATCATAGAAAAACCCTCATCAATCAGACAACCTAGCAGAGCTTACATGACTTCAACCTTGAAAATATGATCCTATGGTGTTGGTGAAAGAATGGTCCTATTCTCAAAGTTCAGATACCCTGTTCATGGCAGAGGATGAAAGATTCTCAGAACATGTGCTTGAAGCAACTCATGCACATGTGAAATCAGCGAAGCTGCTGCTGCTACTAATGCAGCAAACAAAATTGAGAGACATTTGAGAGAGACAATTGCCAGTGCTGCTGCTGTAGACTGGTGACTTGGTTCATCATCACCTACTACAATCTGAATTCCATCTACAGCCAAGAACTCGAAGGATTCTTCTGAGAACTGGAAGAAAGAACACGATTAGGGTTTAGATGTCTGACCTAACTGTAGCCTTGCACATAGAATCGTGGTAGTTAGCAGCCAATTTCGTCATTGACTTGGAAAGCTTCTGTCCTGACAGACTTTTGCACCAAAAAAATCGGAGAATACCTGCAATGACATAGCAGCTAGAAGGCAGTTTCAGTATTTGAAAAGATACTAGACAGCACTGCACCATTCAGACTTCGTTGAGTAAAAAATGATTCGGAAATAAGCCAGCGGTTTTTGCAACATATTCCAGAAGTATTGAACCGCTAGGAGGAGGCATTCAAGAAAGAAGGAAAAAAAAAAATCCAAAAAAAGAAAACAATAGCGGCGCAGAAGACAGAAGAAGAAAGACGGTCCAAACCCTATCTCTGTCTTGTCCTTCCTACATCACTACTACTACTGCTGACAATAATTGGTTTTTCCAACTGCTATCCACAGTGAGTATCCATAGCCGACTTCTCCGCCCCCCATGACGTGCGTGCGTTCTCCCATTCGCGCTACAAGCGTTTGAACTGGCGCATCGGCGTCTGCTCTGCCCGCGTTTGCGCCAGCTCTTCAGTCGACAGCAGCGTTGCTCCGGAACAATCGTGGCCTGATGAGGAGCCACGCTTGCTTTTTCCCACGCAATGCATGATAGTCCCCAGCGCATCACCATTACACTAACTCTACGCTGGACTGGACCCCGCCCCCCTCAAAGAGGGCCCGCACTTCCGCAGGACCGCACGTATGTCCAAAACTCCAGCACAAGTCGCGCCGCCGCTTCCCCCTGTCTCTGGCCCCAACCCCATTAAACCCTAAACCCTACCTCTCTTTCTCCTTTTCCAGGAAAACAAACTCTCCAAACCCTAAACCCTACCTCTCTTTCTCCTTTTCCAGCAAGACAAACTTCTTAAACCCTAAACCCTTTAATTAAACCCTAAACCCCCTTAATTACACCTTAAACCTTAATTCCCAGGTGTGAGAAATGGGAAATAAACATAATTACTCAAACCAAACGATTGTTTTTTTCTCTATCCTTCTCCTTTCTCAGGAAAGCAGTTTGAAAACCCTAAGCCCTGAATTAAACCCTAACCCTAATTCCAAGTAGTTATTTAATAAAATTAGAGAGAGAGAGAGAGGGAAAAAACGTAATTACTCAAAAAAAGATTTTAATTCTTCTACCTCTGCTTTTCCTTTTTCAGGAAAACACTTTAAAACTGTAAACTTTTAATTAAACCCTAAACCCTAATTCCTAAAAAACATAGCAAGAGAGAGAGAGAGAGGAAATAAAATAAAATAATTTAGATTTTTTTTTCTTTTACCTCTCCTTCTCTTTTATTGGGAAAACATTTTAAAACCCTAGGATTTAATAGACCCTATGGGCCTAATTCCTAGTAATTTCTAACCCCTTAATTAATCCCTAAACCCTAATTCCCATCAAATGTTTTGACTAGAGAGACATGGGGAAAAACCCTAAGTAGGTTTACTCAAATCAAGGGATATTTCCTTTTTCTTGAAGTCGGGTTTGAAACCTAAGTAGAAAAATAACAAGTGAATTGATTTCTTGAGGTTCTTGTTTGGAGCTTTGAAATTAGACCAACAAGATTTAAAATTGAGTTTTTAATGTAGAGTTTGAAATTTATCTAGCCAAATAAGAATTGAGATTATTGTTCATTTGGGATTTTTCAAGCATGGAAAACTCATCTTAACAAGATTGCTTTGTTTTTTTTATCAAAAACATATTGAGGAAAATTATTTCAATTCTACTTAATTGATAGAAAAAAATTCTACCAACTATCAATGAAGTAGAGTTGAAGTAATGAAGGGTTAATAAAAATCCAAACTTGAAAGGAAAGATAACAAAAGACTAGCAAGTATATATTCCAACAATAACAAAGTTTTGGTTAGATAAAATGAATGATTCAGGGGAAATATGTTTGTATAAGTTTCATTAGTATTCTCCTTAACCCTAAAATTTTGTTTCTTCAAATTGTTGAATTAGTAGTTTTTTAGAGGATTGAAATTTGGTTTTTGGTAATATTGCATGTACTATAAACATATAAAACAATAGAAATCTGAAAAAAGTGTTAATGCCACTTTTTGGCTACAATATACTCAATTTGCTTGTACCCATATTTTCCATTTTGATACTTGTGACATGTTTGATAATGTAATTGGGATCTTGAGTTGCTGAAGACCTTGGCAAAAACATCATTGGGAGATCATGTCATTCTAGTTTGCAATCCTTGATATGGTCATTATGCCTAGTCTATCTATGAAGGAAGGTAGTTTGTTTGTTTTGTAGCTATGAGATCCACCAAACCAGGATGCTTCAGATCGTGTTCTTGGTGTCTTTGGAAAGCTCTTTGATGAGTAGGGTTGCACAGGCTTGGTTCCATGACATTTGGACTTAGCAGTGCAAAAAGTTCTTGAATATTGAATGATTTTTTCACTAAAAATTAAATTAAATCGGAGCTGAAATTTTAAGAGGAATTGGAAAGTGCCTTTGGTGTTTGATGGAAAGATCTCGATGAGCAGGATTTTATGGAATTTATTTGGTAAGATTTGGATTCAGAATGTGGGAGATACTGATTTCAAGTGATTTCTGCCACTGAAAATTCAAATAAATTCCAAAAAACCAGGTTTTGAAAGGAAAAATCACTTGAGAACGTGGTAACATTTGTAGGATTATGATTCAATTTAAGCATGATTTCCTTTCATATTTGGCTGTTCGCAAAATTGATATATACATTGCAAAACAATGTTCACATGTTGAGTTTCCCTGTTTTGTAACGAGTTCACACTTGGGCCAACAGCACATGCCACATTAGTCTAGATTACATTTGAAAACCTATTCAATATTCGAGGTCTCAAATGTTGGTTAGATTCAAACAACAATTTCTAAGCATAATATTGTTATCTAGATGTGGCATAATGCATGTATCAACGATTGCATAATAATAACATAATACTAACACCATTTCCAATTATAGCCAAAATCATTTTATCTTCATCTAGCAAATTTTTTTTTTTGGGACTTCATAGTCAATTAACCATATTCTAATAGGCCTGCCATTTGATGTGTCTTGGCTTTTTTAATTTCAGGGGTATTTGATTTTATATGTACCAAAATTGAAAGAAAACTTGCATGGAAGCAATGTAATGATTTTTTTTGTGCATCAAACAAAAGGACTATTATTGAGTATGATACCCATTAACCACTTAACAATTGGGTATCAAAAGGGTATGAATTGTATGATTGCCCTTTTCAAGCTTTACTAGTAATTTCTTTGGCATCAGGTGGAAGGATTAGACAATTAGACCCCTTTATAGGTGGAGAACTATATGGTTTCGATTTTAAGGATTGCCTTGCCGACAATAACCAACAAGCTATAATGTTAGAACTTGTGATCAATTGATCATATAATAGTCATGTCGGTACGTACTATGTACCGATGTTGTTTGGTTTTAGCTCTTGAAGAAACCTTTGATCCTTACTTTAATTTTTTTTAATTTGATAAAACTCTATTTTTGGTCCTTTGTAATTAGTTTTTAAAAAAAATTTGATGAAACTTGGTCACATTCCATTCCCTAGTTCTTCGCATTCCTAAACTTTCAATTTATTATTTTTCAAAAAAAATCCAAAATTGGTCCAATTTAGAAACCACATTCAATTCCACCTAGCCTATACCTACCAAAGTTTTATGGAAACTTTAAAATTGATGTAGGCTGTACAAGCCACCTATTTTAAAGAATTTCTTTTTGGCCAATGTGGAGTGTGATCATAGCTTCTGAATGGCAAGCTGATGTGGGAAGTCCATATCAATGTCAGCCAGATTCCCATGAAAATGAGGTATGCAGTGACCTCTCTACAGACTGCCAACACTTATTATGGCTAATCCACTTATTATTAGTTTTTATTTTGGTCTGGTATGTTAATAATGGCATTTAAAAAAGTTATAAGGACATTTTAAAACGTTCACAATCTCGTCAATTGTACTATGAGCTGACCTTCAAAAGGTAACAAGCCTTTAAGGTTTAAGAAAGTACTTGCAGAGGACTCCAGATTGAAGATTTTGAGGTATCGGCCTCTTTGCTCAGGTAGTCACCTTTTGTTAGTTGTTCCAGGAAGAGGCGAATTCCCGAGTCTTCCTCTAGGTCCGGATCTAGTTTGAACTACTAGTTTTGATTCATTCCAACCCAGTGGAATGAATCAAAACTGGCTTGAGAATTGGACCCAAATCTGCCTTAAGTAAAGCCTAGTAGTAGGGACTTGAGGTAATACCAACCTTGTACCAGTTTTATATGAGTGATAAGGCCAATATGATGTTCTATCCATCTTGGACTCAATACTAAGGACCATATTGGTATGAAAGTTCAAGAAAGTACCCAATAATGGGAGAAAAACAATAATCTCAAATCAAGACCCTCGCCATGTTTTTGTGATTTTTATAGATATTCAAATTTGAATTGAAATGTGAGGCATGTGGTGTAATTAATTAGTAATTGGGAAAGAGGTTTTTTTGATGACATGCATTGACCTTATTATCAAAGATCGAAGATATCTATCGCCACGCCCACTCCTCCTAAATGGGCCATGGCTACCTCGGTTTCATTCATGCCCTTTGGATCTTTCAAAATTCTTTGCAGAAATCACTTATAATTATGTATGTGCTCGTTGGGAATGTTTTTTGGTGACACTAGCAAGCTTTTTAATGACTTCATTTGACCTCATTGTCAACCCAATCTTCCGTTAAATGTTTAATAGCTGAAATTTTTTAGAGCTTGTATTGCAATTGTTCACATTGATGTTCCCAAAGTTCTTTACTAGCTTGTTGTATATGGTTCCCCGTGGCATATGATAGTGCATGAAAGTGGCCAATGTGTTGACATTAGAAAAAGCAAAGAAGCCGAAGAAGTGCTTCAATACTTTCCAGCCCAAAAGTGAACCAAATTCCAAGACAATCAAATATTTTGTTGCCTTTCTCTTGGCATCTCTTTTGACAAAGTACAAAGGCTGAAAAGCCCGAGTGAATCCTCTCTAGCATTTTATAATAATTTTGTTTTTGGGGGACAACCAAAAAAAGGAAAAGAAAACCCTAAAACTTTTTAGCAAGGAAACTGGATTTTGATATTACCCAAATGACTTTACATGTGTGCGTATATGGACATGAAATTCAAGAAAGACAATGGATGAAATGCAGGCGAAGAAAAAAAAGATGTGTCCAAAATTGGATGAAAACTTATTTTCTATTTGATACACACAAAGGTTGGAAGAAGTCTCCGTTTGTTTACCAGAAGACTTTAATTATGCATAGTATGGACTGGTGTTGTGCGGGTATATTGTTTTTGATATATCCTAGGGAAAGGGTATATTAGGACATTTTTTCCCCATCAGGTTAGGTTCTGGGTATAAACCATTATAATTTTTGATAGACGGGTAATCTGCATTATATACCCAAGGCTTGGGGGCAAGAAAATGGGTATGTACTTTTAATTTATTTAGTAAGAATAAAAAAATGTTCACACTATGAAATTATTAGGACAGTTTTCAAATACAATGAAAATTATCACTCTTTAAAAAAAAAAACCCTAATTGTATGGGTATATCTTACATATACTCTTGAATGGTATCAATAGGATATATTCTGGGTATGTGCTTCATTAGGGAAATATATAAGTTTTAAGAAAATAAGTGAAGGAAGACATATATACCGAACCCATACCCAGGTAGGAGTATATATCTGGGTAAAGGATATACCCATACAACACGGGTATGGACATGAAATTTGGAGCAAGATAGTGGATGAAATGGAAATGAAATTTGAGCAAGATAGTGGATGAAATGAAACCGAAGAAAAGAAGATCTGACAAAGACAAGGGATGGAGTGAAAGTTAAGGAAGATAAAAGAAGTGAGACAAACAAACCTAGATTTTGTCTACAAAAAGGGACACTAGGGGATTGTATATGCATTACTTTACATGACTATGCTTTGCGTGCAATTGTGGTTGTGGCATGATTCTTGATCATCCAAATGGCCCCCCACAATGCCTACACACCTTGTTTGACCCCATGCAAGCAAGCAAGCTCCTTGGCCAAAGGTTAGTTGCAATATGTATTGGCCCCTCTAGGTGAGTTGTGTGATCTTGTGTCTCTTTTCAAGCCTATTTGTTGACTTTATAAGCTTTTTTTTTTTTGGGCACTTGTTCAAGAATTTGTGATGAAGAAGACATAGCTTATCACCTTTTGGGCTTTTCCTACACAACAAATGTTTCCATCATTCATTTGTCGGTTACAAACAAATTTTGTGGACCCACAAATTTTGAATCCCTTTCTTTCCCAAACATCAACCACCCGGTGCTCCTCTCCCCCCTTCTCTCCTCCTTCCTCCCACTCCCCCCTGAGTAGACTTTTGAAAAGCTTGAGTGAGAATAGGTGATGGATGCTTGAATGAATTTGGCTCTTCAAGCTCTTTAAAGGTGAAGAAGGTCTTGAATCTTCAAGTTCATGGTTAGAACTTAGTAACTTCTTGAATACGATCCGAATGTCAAGGTGTAAGTTCATCGTTCAATGGGAAGTCAAACACGCTAAAGTAAGCCATTTGTTTTTTAGAGTTGGGTAAGCCTTGTGAAGGTTGGAACTTGGAACTTGGGGGGAGGGGGAAGGGAAATGAGAGGGAGGGCCAATGCCATTGGGTCCACCATTGGAGTGTTTGCTTTGGGGTCTAGTCTCATGTTCACTATCTAACTTTTGAATTTTACAATTTTTTTTTTGGGTAGGTTGTGCTTCTTCAAGGTTTGCAATTATTCCAACAATTGGCACATGGAAAGCACTAGTGATACGGCATTTGAAATCAAGGCCCTTTGTAGCATGAAATTATATATTATGTAAAAGAAACCCCCCATTTGGTTTAATTAATGCAACATGATTCTTTAGAATCTATGGTTTTTGAACAATATTAAATTGGTGGAAAGGTGAACATTTTGACAATTTGTTGATTTTCAATAAATAATAATAATTGAGATTTTTATTGTTTTTTAGTGTAAGTTTGATTGATTTTGCTAATTATTTGTAATATTTTGCCAAATCTTTGATACCCTCATTTTTTTCTTAAAACCCTATGCCCCAGTAATCCTAATCATAGTGCACCTCCAATTTTGTTAAGTCAGATTTAAACATGATCATATCAACTAATTATGAATTATCAACTAATGAAGAGGTTAAATCAAATTCATGAGAATGGCACGGATTGCTAGAGTGGTGGGCCTTGGAGGATAAAAAATAAATAACCCAATTTTTAGCTCTAGCTCTTACAACTTAAGTCCATTGCCACGGGCAATTGTGTGAAAATTGCAAGTGGGACATCTAACCCATCTCCTTTGCCATGAAACTTAACCTAATAGTGTATAATGCAAGAGGATTGAATGATTCTTTTATTTTCCTAGGACAATAAGAGACCTGGTGGATAAAGGGCCTTAGCCAAGCTTGACAAAGTCTATACTTTGAAAGGAAGGTTTTTGAGTGAAATTCAAACTTCCAACTATAAAATAATTGCATCAAAAAGATGTCATTGTCAAGATTTGGGTTGATGGTGAAAAAGTCAAAAAATTTCTTTAAACGTAGGAGGGTGCAAACATGATAAAAACACAACAATTGCCTTCGGTGATTCCTTATTTTGGGAATATTTTGATAAAAAGTCTTTGATTTTTAAAAATATTAATATTTTTCAGTATTATTATATTGAAAACTTTGTCAAAATGTCATTTTTACAATTTCTCAAGTCATTTTATAAATCCTTTTATTATTTTAAAAAATAGGTAAAATATTTTTAAAGATAATTATTTAAAATTAAAAAAAAATTATCCACATTTTCATTGATATGTTATGAATGTTGTTATATAAGTATATTCAAAAAATTTAACACAAAATTAAATTAGAACTTTGAGACATGAAAAATGAAGCACTAATTACATTTGTTATGACTCTCGACAATGTGACTATGCTTAGGAGGGTGGCTAAGTTTTAAAAAGGATATTACAAAAATGAAGTTGTAATGACGAAAAAAGATGAGGAGAATTAAAATGGAGTTTTGAAAAGGCCCAAATTCTTTTTCACTTTGACCTTAGTAATTCAACCTTCCAAAAGCAAGCGGCCTTCATATGCAATAGACTTCAAGCTCATGAAATTAGCATCCTAAAGGGGCAACAAGTTTAGTCATTGATTTAATTGGCAAAATAGTTGATACAAAATGTTTAAAATTTCTTTTGGCCAAGTCTATGAGAAACCAATGTCTTCTATTATTGCCCACTCAAGAAGTGGTCTTTATACATAAACATTGAATAATTAAATAAAGTTTACTTTGATTTCTACAAGGAACTAAATGACTTAAAGGAGGAATCTAAAAACAACAATGCGATAAGGAGGGAGATTTTGGATTTTTTACCTTCACATTGTTTTGTTGTTATGAATGACAAATTGGTAGCCCCAATCATAAAGGATGAATTGATGTGGGTGACCAAGAAGATGGCATGAGTTCTTCACATAGTTTTGGGGTTTAATCACAACAAAAGAAGTCAATCAACCCATGCATTGAGTCTTTTTTAAGGATTGTATTTGACATGTGGTTTTCTTGCATTAGTTTAAAATATAAAATTTGGCGATTTTAATATAATTTTAAAAACTAGATGTCAATATGCAAACCACATATGACCCATATTATAATAGACATATGAAAATTTTGCATCAAGATCTACATTACAATCAAATTCACAATGTTTTTTTAATCATGATTACAAAATTTTAAATATATTGGTTATTAAAGATGTTTGAACATCATAATTCATTATATAATCACCATTTAAAATTCAAAATGATTTTTGAATGGTCTAGCCTATGTTGCCCGTTTTAAATGAAGTATATTAAAGCCTACCAAAAAATTGAAAACATTTTATGAAGGTTTGAATAACAAAAAACACATTCACATTTTTTAAGTGTGCCAAAATACATTAATCAACAAGTGTTGTAAAAGGATTTTTCAAAGTGAATGCATGATTGAATGGATCAAAAAGTGGCACATGATTACATCCCATGTAAGTCCATTTTTATTTTTATTTTTTCAAAACCTTTGGATTATTAAGTAATTAGGGAGCAACAATTTGAAAATTCTTTTCCATTTATCAACACCACTTATATATCACTATTTTGTACATGTGTGAAAAAATCTAAGATAATTTTAAAATAATAATAATATGGACTTTCTAACAAACCATTTGTTTTCAACAACAAAAAGATTCATACCACATAACCAACATATGAAATGGTGTGAAATATTAAAAAATTGTTATTTTATATGTTAATTAACTTCAAGTCCTTCGCCACCAAAACAAAAATCAATGGACAATTTCAAAGTCATATCCAAAACAAATTTTATGATTACACCACACAATTTCTCCTTTGAAAGTCCATGGCTTTTATGTTTTCCAAAAGTTTGCAATGTGCATTTTTACATCATATAGCTATTCAAGGACTTAGTTTGAATACTCAAACTAAGTCCTTATAGATAAATTTCAAAATTTGTACCACAATATGAACATGACAATGAGAACTACACTATAAATTATATTCAAATTGTTCCATTCAACCATGCATACACCTTTCTAACACAATGAAGTGACTTGAAATTCATTGAATTCTAACTTCATGAATAAACAAACACAATTCTGAAAGATGGACAAAGAATTCATAAATACAATTGATGATGATTTTCCAAAATAATGGAAATATAAATTTTCGCTACATTTAACAATTGTTTTTGCTCTTTTTATTGTGACTGTATCCTTTGGGAAGTAATAAAAGATGATTATTTTGACATGATCCAAACATCAATACAAAGAGGGCCATTTCCCAAAAGCACCACAAATGGATGTCACATCATACATAAGACAAGAAAGGTGGATGATATGTCTAATTAGAGACCAATAACCTTGCTTAATGTGGTATATAAGATATACACATGCATTCCAACATAGACTTTCACCAATTTTGACAGAAATCATTCATCTTAATCAAATTGCCTTTTATCTTGTCACTATACCTTGGAACATGTTCTCCTTCTATAGGAATCATTGGATTGGGCCAAATGAATGAAATGAAGTATTGTGTTATTTAAATTTGATTTTGCTAAAGCATATAACAAGGTTTTTTTGGGATTTTTTGTTTGGAATGATGGAAACTTTTGGGATGGCAAGGGAGTTCATACACATGGTTTGCATTTTATTTTTGGAAGTGGAAGTAGTTGTGAATGTTAATGGCATTCCATTGTCAACTTTCCCAATTTGAAAAGGAATTCAACAAAGATGTCCTATAGTTTTGTATCTTTTCATTTTAATTGGAAAAACTTTCAATGTAATAGTGAAGAGAACTATGGAATATAAAGAAATTGAGGGGGTCATGCTATTCAACAAGGTTAACCAACATGTTGATTCTCAATATGTAGATGACAAATTGTTCACCATCAAAGGGAAGAGAGAAACATCAATAATATAATCCACATACTCCAAGGGTTCCACATAACATCAAGGTTTGAGGTCATTTAAAAAAAAAGTCTAACATATTGGCAAGGCCTTGAAGCTCAACTAAAATGGACTCAAAATTTTGCTTGGGGTTGAGCATGAGGCAAAAATTTGTCCAAGCATTTAGGGATTTTGTTTGGTTTTTGTTTTGATGCACTAGATGTTGATAAATTGGTTTTAGACAAAATAGAAAGGAATTTGAAATAAACCATTAGGCTTTCATTAGTAGGAAGGGCATTCTTTGTCAATTCTATTATGTTATCGACCTTGTGGTGTTTCCTATTAGTTTGGGCAAGGTCTAAGAAGGTAATAAAGAAGATTAAGAGTATGATTATGAATTATCTATGGTTAGGGAGTGACTTTTGACATGAACTTGAATCAAGTGGATAGATTGTTCTCTTGAGTGCAAGAAAAGGGATGTGATTCCATTGACTCTGAGGATATAATGTATGTTCTTTTAACGGAAAGGATCCTTCTTGCCTTCGAACCATGGGAGTTTAACTTTAAGGTTGTTGGGGACTAAGGTTGGCTAATTCATTGATATTGCTTGCCTTTAGTATGTCATATGCATTGAATAAACACTTTCACATAAATTTTTTTTGAGTGTAGTCAAACAAGACATGCATGTTCTTAGGCTCTAACCATCATGCAACATCTTTTTTTTCGCTCCTTGGATGTGATTGTCTATAGGTCAATGTCTCTTTGGTGAGGACCTACCTAAAAGATTCAATTCGTTTAGAAATGTTTGACAATGCTTGAAAAGTCTTGGCTTTGGACTATTTGGATAGATTATAACAACAAAATCTTCAAGCTTCAAGGGCTTGGAGACCATAAAGTTATGTATTTGACATTGCAAGGGATGATTGATTATGCTAGGATCGAGCAGAGTCGTACACTTGACTTGATTAACAAGATTACCAAAGAGGCTAAGGAGGAGTTTTTTGTTTTTTTGTTTGAGTTCAATTCCTAGTGGGGGGGCCCATTTCGCTTTTTCTCCCATAACGGTTTTAAAATTAGATGGTGCTACTAGTTACCTAGGCTGTGTGTCATTAGGTGGTGAATGCCCTCCATTTTGGGGTTTGGTTCCCTTGGGTCTCCTCCTTGGGTTGTGTTCCTTGCCCTTTTCTCATTGAAGCATATCTCCCCCGCCCCCCCTTGCCCCCAAAAAAAGGGTCCCAAGAGAATGCAAGACTTGTACCTATTAGCATGCTAGCCAACAAAAACACTCAAGGGATATTAGAGTTATCTGTAAAGTAAGAAAAACACAGCACCAAAACCCTGAGTTTGGTCATACACAGGGTGAGATTCAGCAAAAACCTGGAAAGAAGTTCATTAGCATTCAACAGGGGATGAAACTGAAAAAACCATCAATTTTGGTGGTAAACTGAGTTTCATCATGTCTTTCCTTTTTCCTGAGCGCCTCCACTGCTGCGACATATATTTTTACTGATCCTAACTTTACAACTACTATAAGTAGTCTCAAACCTCAAGTATTAAATGCTGAGTTTCCGCAATTCGTAGTGAGTTGCTGCATTTTATATTGGGAATTGATAAAATCTCTTTACTTTGCAGATACCACTGAAAGAGGGGATAAGCGGTGAAAGGAGGCCCGAAGACAGGGTGAAGACAGGGTTACTTTACGGATAACTCTAATATTGAATGTCCAACAATCTCAACCATATCTATATATATACATACATTAAGGTATATGCATACTCTTTGAAGGGAGTCCAACCTTATACAGATAGTGTTTTCAAAACAACAAAATTCAATTTTTAATTCTATAAAGTGGCAATGTTTTTTTCTGAAAAATAATAATATTAGACTGAAAAATATTCTGAAATATTCTCAACTTTTTTTTTGTTTTGGGTGTGCAAAATAACAAAAATTTACCACCCTTTAAAACCACTGGGCACTAGCTCCACCACAAATAGGAGTACTGGTGGCCCAAGACAAATTTATAGACCTAGTGTTTTTTTTTTTGGGCTTTTGGGGAGGGTGGGGGTGTGTTGAATATTTTGAATATTTTGTTGTTCTCAATGTGTTCCCCAACATGTTCCCAATTACACCTCACTTTGTCCCATATGCTTTACCCAAAGTTATTTGTCATTTTGGAACTTATGTAGGTGGGCATCTATTGAAACTTATATGTGTTTCCATGTTTGAGTTGAAACCTATATTTTGGGGAGTCTCCAAAGTTTGAAAACTTTTTTGTGATGGGCCAATTAAACAGGCTCATTGCAAAAATCAATTACGACCTTGGAAGGCACGTCTGAAACTAATTAATCTGTATCACTCCTAAATTCTAGAGTTTTTGGCTACCTGCTACGTAATTTGGTGATTTTTTTCCCCTTCAAAATCTGGTGAATTTGGACAAATATTTCATAAAGAATCGATTGTTTAAGTTGAAATGATCAGATTTTTCCAAGTCAGAACATTACCAAAATTTCCCAGAAAAAAACCAATAGATTTGTGGGTATAGTGATTTTTTTGTGGCAAATTTCTGTCATTTTGCGAAAAATATTTTCAAAAAAGAATATTCTGTCACAAAGTCTCTGTGCTTTATAAATTTTTTTCACTGAAATTTTTTAAAAAAAATTAACACAATTGCCTCTAATATGAAAGGATGTTTAAGGCATCATATTTCCAATATTGCTAATTTGGCTAAATATGCTTATCGACTAATAACGCCACTTGAGCAACATTACAAAATTGGGGGTAAAAAAGAACAAAGTAAACATTGGGTGGGTAGTAAGTACCAAAGGCTCACTTCCTTACAAATTTAGACCTTAAATAAAAAACTAACTTGGTCATGTTGTGTTTGTTGAAGCCAACAACTGTTCGCTCCAAAACACACACACACACACACACAATGCACATACAACAAACATGCAAGCAAAGCACATTCCCAGGACATGGTGCTTTTTTCTAGTTTTCTTTGTACTTCACGTGTTGTTGTTGTTGTGTACTTCACATGGACAATATCTCTTGTATGGGTGTGTCCTGGTCTTGACTTTTGCTGGGGCCATTGAAGGAGTTCGGTGTGAATGAAAAATAGCTCTACCCCTACACGACGATTTGGATTCTTTCTTTGTCCTTTTGGATAAAATGAATGTCAGAATTTGTACAGAGAATTAAGACTCTCTTCCTTCTAGTTCTGATCTCTCTCTCTCTCTCTCTCTCATCTGTGCTGCTGCACAAGGTGCCACAAGCAGTGTTTGTTTTTAAAGGAATTTTGGAAGTGGCCTAAGTGGGCTACTCTTTGCTGGAGTTAGCAACCTACGTGGCTACAATCAGAAGCATGGCCATCTTTTGACTGGCTATACAAAAACAAAAATTAGATTCTACAAATGGCTACTTTCTGTTTGGAGGTGTGGTGTATTTGGCTATTGTAGGATGTATTGTGTATGTGAATAGTGGCTAATTCAGTTTTGACAGAGTCTAAATGTTGGAGAATTGGAGTGGCAAACTTATATAAAAAATAAATTGACAAATCATGTGAGGGAGTTGAACCCTTGTTTGGCAAGACATTACACCCAGTGGTAGCAAATGATCCTAACCACCAAGACACACATTAGTTTAATTATACAAATAAAATCAAATGGGAGCCTGGAAGGAGAAATTTACCCAAAGGCATTGAAGCTAAAACACATCAAACCAAAAGACCCCCCCCTAGCTTTCTACTCAATTCAAGATGTGATGACATCATTGTAAGGAAAGGTATCAATGGTATAAAAAGGTTGTGCAAAATCTAAACCACAAGATCCAAATGTTCACATATACGATTATCTAATCTTGTCTTCACGAAGGTCAAGGTTGAGAAAGTTCTCTCATATTTCACAAAACCCATAATTTAAACCATAACCAATTATGCCACTTTCATGAATTTAGAAAGTCGAACACATAATAAAACATTGCTAAAAAGTTTCTTTCAAAGTCTGGACATCAAATTCAAATCCATTAGCTGGTCCATAGCCCAATAAACATTAAACATCATTGTAATTTTGAATAAAAATAATTGCAAGTTCAAAATATTCACATCAATAACTCTTGGGATCAAGTTTGGGTGGATCCAATCTTCTTAGTAAAACCCTTTCAAGATAGCCACATGATAGGGAAGGTCACCTCCCATGAGGATTTTAACTAGTACTATGAATAAACAACACCCAAAGCATCCATGACATCCTACACAAGAAATCACTTCTCAAGCTCATCATTGAACTTAATTATAACTTTAGAACATTGTCTTTACACTTGATTAATGGTTTGTCGGAAGATAACACAAGGAATAAACACATAGATATCAAGACACCAATAATGCATCATAATAAAAAAGTGCCAACAATCTAAAAATTCAAGTTCCCAAAACCAATATTCAAATCATGTGCCCATTCATGCACCACCATGTCTAATGTGCCATTTAACAAATTGCAATACTCATTGAACACATCATGCATGTAGGCAGTTTGGGGGTCATTGTACCAATAGTAGAGATCTACTTGGCATAATTTCATAGTTATGACATTCTTCATTTTGCACATTAAAATTCTTTAAAATTCTTCATTTAGCACCTTGTCATAACATTCTTTACCCGTGAATGTTTACCAAATTACACTGGTTGATCTATAAAT
>Ga0116231_10004463_pt1 | contig 28299 bp, 21 predicted proteins | sample S1TSphgellanicum_2_FD_89695 | JGI IMG/M metagenome (GOLD analysis project Ga0116231, IMG submission 89695) | Host-associated microbial communities from peat moss isolated from Minnesota, USA - S1T2_Fd - Sphagnum magellanicum MG | ecosystem: Host-associated > Plants > Peat moss > Unclassified...
AATGTTTTGGCTACCAGTCCTCCTTCAAATTCCTGGTGTTTCCCTACACTTAATAAATGACCTTGGGGTCACTGAGTTCATAAGGTCAGGGAAAAGGTACCCCAACTGCCTGACTCCGTCCACCAACTGGTTTATATACCTAAAGTGAACAGACAACAGAAACTGAGGAGCCGGAGAAGCGTCCTAATGACGCCACGTTCACACGGAAGTAGTTTTCCTACTTCTGTCCAGTCAGTCGCGCGTGCCTGCCCGGCCCCCCACCCCCGGCAGCACTCACGTATTGCTGATCCAAAACGGGCTGCCCGCCCGACGCTAAGGTAGAACACAAAACCGTGACAGACGGACGGACGTAGTGAATTAATATATAAGATTAAAATTATCCGTAAAGTCAGAGAAAGACAGCACCGGAACCCCCTGTTTGGTTACATAGGGGACGAGATTTCAAAAAAACAGGAAAAAAAAAGTACAATGGGCTTCAACGAAGAATGAATTTGGTGCTAAACGGAGTTTTGCCCTGTACTTTCTTTTCCCGAACGCTTTCAACCGATCACTGCTGCTGCTATGTGTACTGTATCTATAAATGTTCTCGAGTCTGGTGCATTTAATGCTGAGTCTCAGTATTTCATACCCTTATTTAATAAAATTTCATGACTTTGCGGACAACAGCAAGGAAGGGCTGAAGCATCAAATGGGAGGGGTGCAACTCAGGCCCACTAGGGCATGACTTTAATATTTACCGAATAACTCTAATATTTACTTTTTATATTTTACCATGACAACTGGACCCTTCTCAAAATGTGAGAACCGACCCGGTTCTCATATTGGATGCCAGGTGGAAATTTGGGCGGTTCTCACCTCTAGTGAGAACCTTCAATCGTGATTCTCATCGAGAACCGAACTGAAAACCGGCGCCAGTTATCAACCGACGAGTGAGAACCGCCCAACCCCGGTCAAGACCAATGTTTTTTATTCAAAACATAATATTTTGGTGACAGTAGCACTGGTGGCAAACATCCCAAAAAAGATTTAACATTGATAGCGACAAGGCTTGGGGAAACTATCAAAACAGTAGAAAAAACTGGTCACAAAAACCATGCGCCTAAATTTGGCGAACTCTTTTTGAGGTGTGATCCATTTTTTGGGAAATCTTTTAGACATCTGGAACAGAATATTTTTCTGATTTAAAATTTTGTTGAAAATTTGCACCAGCTCGCCGAAAAAAGAGTACTAGTCATGACATAGTTAAGGCAGCATTCATGACCAATGATGTGTTTTGACAGGTTTAGGGTTTACGCGACCTTTTTATTCTTCCTCCTTTTGTGACAATTTAGTGTAGGGTAAAGCCTTCCTAGGTCAAGGGAATTGTCAAAATAAGGGTGCACAAGGTGATAGCCCAGTGCAGGCCCAATTTTGGTAATGCCCTTGACCCAGGGCTTTACCTGACGTAATGACCTGCAAGAAATTGAGTGGAGAAACCAAGGCGAAACAGGAGGGGGGCATTATGAAAAACGAAATGCCCTACTTGCTCCTGGATGAAAAAATATGCTTTATAAGGTCACATCCAGATACACTGCAAAATTTCTGGCAGGTCGTTACATTTTCGTGAAACACTGGGAGAAAATTTATAGTGTATTTGGCAGGTATCTTATATCCTGCAATTGCCCTTGTAAAAGAGGGAGGGATATTATGCCTACTGCTCAATAGTGGGAGGGTTCTTACCCCAATAACTAGGCATACTTGTCCTTCCACTATTGAGGAGTAGGCATAATATCCATCCTACTCCTACACCTTGTGATCTATGCAGATTTGGTTCATGATAAATTTTGCCTCGTGCTTTAAATAGATAAAGCCCATGGGTGAGGGACATTCCCAAAGTGTGGGGCTGGACTTGACTATTGCCTCATCCTAGGCCCCTTATTTTGAGAATGCCCCACATCCTAGGGCAAAGGCCCTAGGAATTTTGCATTTCACTTTGATGAGCAGTTTTATCAACTGCCTTTTTCATGGCAAGTTGACAAAACTATGACCCTTCACACATAAATGTGAACACCAAAGCACATCAAATCACCAAAAATGAAGGAAAAGTTTGAATTAAATGCAAACCAAGAACTCGTCAATTTCTTAGGTTGCATCATACTTTGAACATTGCCCTCCAATCCATATTCTTCAACTTTATGCCACAAGATGACTTTCCAAATTCCATGAAGCTCACAAGTCACTCTCCGTAAGAGTTTGTATTTGAAAGATACCTTTCCCAAATTGCAATAATACCAAAAGAATTTGGTCCTTACCTCATTTAGGCTTTGAGTGAATCACACATACAATGGTACCATGATAACAACCAAAAACCTTACTTTTCTTTAGTTGCTTCTAAACATTATAGAAATTCATCTTTTACACTAAATCAGATTCTGTAAGTCCAAATTCAACATTTCCCAAGATGTCTATCTAAGAGGCCTCACTCATTGCTCAAGAAGGTGAATGTATAAGGGAACGTATAAGGGAATGCATGTCCCTGAGGGCGGTAGCCTGAGTGTTGAGGCTCAAGACAGGCGGAATGCCTACAGCAACATGCTTTCCCCATCTTCCATGTATGGGACACACCTTTCAGGAAACTGAGACTGAAGTTGCATCGAAGCATTGGAGGCACATTCTGCTTGGTGAGGTGTAATTTGATTTTTGGCCTCTCAAACTGGTTGTGAAACTTGCAAAGAGAAGCCTGGAGCATGGCAAAGGGTGTAGCAAAAGTGTTAATGCCCTTTGACAGCCCAACCACAGGTCAAAAGTCTTTTTGACTGGCATTTCTTAGTTTGGTGGGCTGTTCAAACCCCACTATTCTGGTAGGTGGGAATCACACTAAAAGAGGCCTTGGGTGAACTGGTCCTAACTAAAAGAGGAGTATGTCAGCAAACTCAGAAATCACATGAAAACCCCAACATTTAGGTGACCACCACTGAAATAGTGGGAACGACGGTTAGCTTGTTGAGATGGCAAATAACCATCCTTGTTTGTATCCTCTTGTCAGCCCCCCTTTTCCGGGTGTTGTATGTTGTGTACTCTAGTTTTGAGTAATCGAAGTGGCTTGTGATGCAATGTGGGGCAGTTAATGATGGGAGCATGAATGTGGTTGTTGTGGATTCAATGGAGTAAAGGTCCGTGAGCACTGACCCTTATTTACCTGGGGGCAGGTGTGCGTGCTGGGCCAGTGTGAACCAGCGCCCATGGTTGGTGAGTTACCTTTACCTTTTCCAGAGTCAGGCCTCTTTCGTGGCCATTAAGAGCTCGAAAATTTGTTAGAGTTGAACTCATAGATCGTGATTTTGTCTAAGCATAGGATATTTGAAATATTTAGGAACAATTTAAATATATTTGGGGATTTGTACCATGGTACCAAGATGGGTGTTCGTCTACCTACTGACTCCAAGTGAAGCAATTGAGAGTGGACCCTAAACCCTAGGGCAGCAGCAACAGCAATTGTGAAGGGTGGTTGAAACCAAACATTTTAAACTTTCAACACCAACAATTTTTCATTTTTCATCCATTTTTTTATCAAAATATTCAGCTGGAGGTCCTTCACAACTTCATGGAGTAAAATTTTCAAATTTTTGACATTTTGCATGATTAAAACATGTTTGGGACTGTATTGGTCAGATGTCAGTTAAGGCTTAAGATTATTTTAAAAGTGATTTAAAATTACAATTAAACCCATTTCAAATATTTTCAAATCTAGCCCACTTTGCGAGTGTTTTGGGCACATGAAGCTTTGGTTTCTGAATCCTTGGTTTGACCATATTAAAGGCCCTCTTTTGAGAATTTGAGGTGTTGCACCCAACATTCAGAATGGAGACTACTGGGAGTACATGGTACTCTATCACAATTCTTTACAAATTCATAACTAATTGAATTGGAATTTTGAGTCCTCTTGTCTTTAAGGGAAAATGAGTGTAAAACAATGAAAAGTCTTATTTACTCAATATGCTTATTACGATGGTGTGGGTGCTTTTACCTCATTTCTTGCCTTATATCTCACAACAAAATCCTCCACCAATATTTCAAACTCAAATTTCTCACTATTTTTAAGCATTCAAAAAGATGATTATTCTTTTTCACATCTTTACTGGAATTCACCACTTTCAGTTCTTGTGTGTGTGTGTGTTTGGAACCAATCTTTGTTTTGCAGGCAAAGTTTCATCAGATGGGGAAAAATAAATTAAATTTTTTGAATAAAGTTATTTTGGGCCTTTTTGTTGCAAAATTTTGATTAAAAAACACTTTTGCTACCTTTATCATGATGATTCACCCATCTCATCATGAGAAGTTCGGTGTAGGTTTTTTAAATTTAAATTTATAAATGATTGGAAGAACACAAATTATTGATTACCATGTGCAAGTTGAACCTTTTTTTTCCTAAGATAGATGAGGTGGTTCAGTTGACTGCTAAAAGATGTTATTCTTGTAAAACCTTCCAATGTTGTCCAATTCTTGATTTCAAAAAACTTATTATTTGAAACTTCAGTTTTTTGTTTTCTTCTATTTGATGGAACCTTTAGTGCAATTTTGAGAATAATTTTTTGAGTTTATAAGACCTTTTAGATTTGAAGATTTTTCAAAATTTTGAAACTGAATCCAATTTAATAACAAGTTTGATTCCATATACATTTTACCCAACTAAAACAAAAAATAATTTGTGTTTTTAGTTTTGTGCAAGAAATGCCAATCTCCAAAGATTGCAAAATATGTATTAATTATTATGTACAACCAATTAAAATGGATAACTTGACTAGAAAGCATGATTTGACTATTGGTCTTTTTAAAAACTTGTACTTATATATCTAAAAGCTTTAAACCTACTTTAAAAGGGAAATTAGCTTGGTCCAAGTTCAAGTTTTTTTTTCACCAAGAGATTGATTACATTGTCTAAATATGAATTTTTTTCCAACAACATTAAAAATCTTCTGGTTAATATTCCAAGACATAACAAATAATTGACCAAATACTACTTTAAACCAACCAACATTATAAAAATTGAAAACTATTTGAACCCCAAAAAAACCCCATCATTATAATGTTTTTTGATTGTGTCAAATGAAAATTGTCATGGACAACAAGTTTTAAAAATTACATTAAAATTCATAAATAACATTTTGAACTCCTTTTTTTCTTCAAGGTAGAAGCACTTAGCACCATTAGTGTGCCTCAAATAACCCAATAATTTTTTTGTAAAATCATTCAAACACAAGGCTTTGTTTGTTCAAAACACATGTTGACTTTATAAATACCCAACTAAAAGGTTATGAAGGCTTTTAATGTCATGTATGTCAACATCAAACATGATCACATGATGAACAAAATACATTCACATTGATTTCCATCCATAATTTCATAGTCCATTCATAATCCGTCAATAAATAATTTGTATTATATTTATGGTTAACTCATAATTCATTTTTAAATGACTTGTAATTAACTTCCAACCCACTCTTTGTTCATTATTAATTCATTTTTAATCAATTGATAGTTCATTCATAATTAATTCATAACTCAATGATAATTCACTTACAATTAAAAAATCTCTCAAAAAAGTTTCTTTGTTAGTGGGCATGTGAAAACCTTCATGAAAATTTACGTGAGTTAAATCCCCAAAGGGATATAGATGGAGGTAGAATCCTCATTGCAATCAATATGTTGAACATCAATTTAAGTTACAATCTTACACTATAACCTTGTTTTATTTATTTTAATGATTACATTTTCTTATTTCATTGCAATAAAGTTTTGTTTGCAATGTAATCTTGCATCTTGTGTTTTTGACTTTAACCTTTATGTTCTTATTTTCGTTCATTTGTTTCGTTCGTGAATTTAGATTCAAACCTATCCTTTCATCATGCATCTTTATAATTTTCATGTTTATAACATTTAATGGGGCATGGAACTAGAAAATGCCAAATTGAAATAATCTCTCAAAGTTTGAATGTGACATGAAACCAATATTGTGCTAAATTTTGTTCATGAACAACGTATGAACTTTGTCAAAACTAAGAACAAAGTTCTTTTGCATTGCAAACTTTTCCTCTTGGTATTCAATTGTTCCTCCTTCTTGTGACCTCATGCTCTTCCTCTTGAATGTAATCCTCTTCCTTTCTAAAGTCATCTTCCTCTTGGTTTTATCTTTTTACACAAGGTAAATAATAGGGTCATAATGTTTGGAAATGTGAAACAAAGGGATCATAAGAACATTTGGAACCTCTTCCTAATTCTATTACATGATGATTTCAAAACCTCCTTTCCCTTCCCTTTTCTGGTGATCATATTCATCCGCTTGGTGGTTTTGTTTTAATGATTTTAGATCCCCTCCCCATCCCATTGATGGTGATCATGTTGATCTTCTAAATGGTTTTATTTTGGTGATTTTAGAACCCCCCTTCCTCTCTTCTTGATGGTGATCATCTTGATCTCTTGATGTTTTTGTTCAAACTCACTCACCCCCCAACCACCAAAACCTAAAGACCCCAAACTTTAAATTTAAAACCCTAAAAAACCTTTAGAATGGACCTTAGAAATCCCAAGTCTAAACCTTTGAAAACTCTAATCCTAAATCCTTACCTAAACCTTAGAAAATAAACTATACATTATTAATCCTAGACCCCAAAAACTCAACCTTAAACCTTGTAACTTTAAACATTACATAATAAACCTTAAAACTCAAACAATTACATGATTGAACCCCTAAACCTTTGAACCTATAACTTTAAAAGCTTGTGTAGCATACACTAAAGTTGGGCAAGTCACATTGTTAAAACAAAATCCTTGGTGTCCCCTTTGGGAAAGGTATCCCACTGTGAGTTTTTGAATCTGGTCTCATATTCTTGAAACTTTAAAACAACACAAAATAAGGCATGAGTATTCAAAAAGAACATGAACAAGGGGTGTAACAAGGCATAACTTTAACATGAGTATATTTACTCAGGGTTAAAATTTGTGTTTGATTATATTAGGAACATTATTTAGGATGTCACTTTGATAACCTGTGGCCTCCATTTTAAAATTCCAAATCAAACATATGATTACATTATATAATTTTTATTTGACCATATTAAAAGTTTTGTTTAACAATATTAATACTTTTAGTTGAAGTTAATGTTTATTTTTTGGTTGCAACCCTATATGACTTTATTTATATATACCCCAAACTTAAGAAAAATACAAAATTATCAAAAGAAAGGACTTGAGTAAAGGCAAGTTGATTACTAGGAAGGGATTTAAGAATAAGGGCATATAGAATGGTCCTTAACTCATCTACATATTGCTTACAACAAGTAGATAAGGGGTGGGGTGTTGAAATGTCAAAAGTTGAATTTTTTTTCAAGTTTATACTATAGTAGTGGCAAGCTTCCCCAAGCATATTTCAACTTAATTGACAACAATTTTGTATAAAACCATTCAAAATGTAGCTACCAAATATACCTATGTTGACATTCTCCACCTCCCCCTTTCAACCTCAAAAAAGGTGAAATTTGATGACTTGGTTTTGAGAAAAAAAGAATTTTTGCCAAAATTTTAATTCAATATCACCTTTTGATGATTTTTTGAAAAGAAAAATTAGTAGAGATACTGCCATTACAATTTTGAAACAAGCTTATTTAAGAAGCCTTTCCAAAAAATTTCATAAATTCACAATTAATTGATAAAATATGGAAAAAAACAAGGCTTCAACTTGGGTTAAATTCAACTGTGTTAACCCTATATATATATATATATAAACAAAGATGAAAACCCATCCACAAAAAGTACAAGGCATGTTGAAGCAAATGTAAACACATGAAAGGAAAATCAAAACCATCAAAACAATAGTAATGAAGTTGAAGACATAATGTTTAAAGGGCATCTTCTGTCACAAATTAGCTAGTGATGGAGGTGCACTAACTAGTATGTGTGGAAGAGATGAAGAATTGTGACTAAATGTGGTAGCCTGCTAAAGAATTGTGATGGCTTGCGCATGCTGTAGGGCTATCGACACTTATTACCTATGACATATAAGCATTGAAGGTACCAAGGAAGTTTGCTAATGGTAAACTATATTAGCATATACACAAAAAGTCAGAAAGGAATTAAAATGAAGATGGAAACAACCGTAGGTCTCTATGGCAAGGGGAATGAAATCATTTCCTAGCACTTGTTCTATGTACGATCATGCCTTGTCTTGAACAGCAACTATCATTGCATGCACTATCATCATTGAAGCACATTGCACCAAATTTGTACAAGTTGGATCGGCAATAATAACATTCACCAAGGTTTGAAACTGTCACTGGTAATGACAATATCCACTCATCTTCGTGTGTGGTGAAAAAAAAGGTGAGAAACCTCTTTATGTACTTGAGCTGCACTCTTTGATGCAATAGTTACAATGGTATTTTGAAGCATATCATGGGCTGCAATGCGTTCATTCCTGCACTAGCAACATAACAAATGGATACCCAAATCATTGATGGTATGATCACACTGGCATCGTGAAAGATGCATAATTGTAGGATGTGGAATTTCGAGACATACGAAATGCTGTAAAAAAATGGGCTAAAGATAAACAAAATGAAAGGGTGTTAGGACAAGCTAATAACCAAGCCCCTGTTGTTGGACTTGCGCAAAAATGAAGATGTGCTCGCCCAACATCCAAAGGAGCATCTACTAGAAGTAAAGTAAATTCTCACTCGTGTAGTAAGTTCAGTTGGTCCTATATTTAAGGCAAAAAATGAGTAGGTTAAAATTGAAATCTGATTTACTCCCAATGCTTATTCTGATAGTTTTAGGTGCTACCTTAGTAGCCTTTAGCCTTTACATGTATATTTTTTAAGAAAGTTCTAACAAGAATCACCTTAGGTAGGCCAGAAGCAAGAGTGGGTGATTGAATAAGACTTTCACATAAAAAAAAGTGCAAATGTTACCCACATTTGAAGGAGATGACATCAAAGAATGCTTGGAGCATTGTGAGAGGGATTATGCCATGTGGAGAGAGAGAGAGAGACAGAGTGGTGAGACAGATCTAATGTGGTGAACCTTGCTTTTGCCATCACCTCTCAACTGGTGGAATCCACTTAAAAGAATACCAAAGTGATTATCATTGGAAGATCTATTTTTGCAGCAGGTTGATGGAGGAGGCTTCAAATTAAAAAGGTAGCTAGCATAACAGAACTCCAAAAAATTCCTGAAGCCAAAAGGGAAAATTCTTAAGATCCTTCATTTGCAGTTTGATACAGACTCAGCTGCACAGCTTTGATTACAACCTTGCACCAGAGATCTGGAATTTTCTCTTGCAAATTGAGATGTACCTTCAGTTCTTGGGGTGTTGCAGATGCTGAAGTCTGCTTGCCAGCTGTGAATCCATGTTGCGCACTTGAAGGTGGACCATAAGCACAATGTGGTCATACATGTACCATGTCAATTACAACCTTGCACCAGAGATCTGTAATTTTTCTTGCACAATTGAGATGTACCTTCAGTTTTTGGTGTGTTGCAGATGCTGAAGTCTGGTTGGCAGTTCTGAATCCACGTTGCACACTTGAAGGTGGAGGTCATATGCACAATGTGGTCATACACATACAATGTTGACTACACTTGTGCATAAACCCTAACCTTAGTACTCTTCATCATCAGTATCTTTCTTGGAGGAAGACGAGCTCATGAGGTACAAACATGTTGTTGAGATTATGGCAATGATCCCAGAAACTACAGCTATGTTTTTCTCTGTATCTGTTGACACTTTTGCTGCTTTGGCTACCTGTGGAGATGCTGTTGGTGACACAGAAGCCAGTCTAGCTTTTGCCTCCTCAGAAGTAAGCCCCTGCATGATCACAACTTGGAAGCACAATTCAAGGAATTGAAACTGTACATAAAGTAATTCCTAAACACCAGAATAACGTTTGGGTATTCAGCAGCCTTCAGATAAGTCCTAGAAGGGCTTGGGCAGCATCGTTCAGGGAGGAAGAAAAATGCATTCTCTCAGATATAAACATCCCCATACAATACTATAGCTGTTATTGAGATCCGGGAGTCCATCCTGAAATTGGAAAAGCAATAACCAAATTGCTCTGAACTCTGTGCTGCCTTTCTTGAGATGTATCTCATAGCACCTAGCTATGACAAACATGGTTTATGTTTCCTTGATTTGAATTCTAAAGATTGCAGGTTGAATGTCATCTACAATTCTCCTGTAAAATCTACATGCACATGATATGCAAGAATCTAATTCAATCCTTAAAGTGATTACATTCCTACAGAGTCAAGTTTAGTACAGGACCTTCTGCGAAAGCGTGGCCAACTTTTCCTGCTCCAGATTCTGCAAGAAACATCATCCAACAAAGGCTTTTTATGTTAATGGAGGCAATGGAACTACATGCTCTTGAAACCCTGGCGTTCGTCTGCAAAGAATGATCGCAATGCTCTTGCCTGTGTTTTGCCGAGACTGGGAAAAGGCGAGCAGTACTTATAGCATGAATTCGTCAGTCAGGGGGCTTCGATCGATGTTCATAAGAAGTCTCGGGCAAGGCACGCTGTGAAAGAGAATGAAAGTGTACCTTGATGTACACAGCCTCGGCCGCGGCTCTCTTCTCCTCGTTCAGCACCTGACTACTACTACCACCAGAAGCTCTGCGGGTATAATAACCGGACCTCGTGAGCAGTGCTACTAGGCCCCGTCCTCCCGGATGGTTCAGCAGCCTGATCTGGGACATCCCGACCTGCAGCGGCGTCCTCCACGCCATATATAATATTCTCCGAACAGGCACTTCCAGGAATTCAAAAGAATCAAAAAAAAATTCAAGGGCAATCTTTCCTCGTACCCGGATGCCGCAGAAGAGCTTCGCCTGTCCTGTAAATCGGAGAGGAAGATTGGCGGCGATTCTCATGCCCTTTGCGACGGAGGCGATTCTCTCATGCACTTCACGACGGAGGCGATTCCGGCGTAACGAGAGAGACGGTAACCGGACGATCCGGTCTCCTTGAGCGCATGGAAACGTAGTCGACCGGCTGACAACGGGAAGAACCGGCGACACTTAGTGAAAAGTGAAAACCCACCCAGGATAGAAATCATGTACTTAGTAAGTTACTTCTGATGTGAAGGCAAATTAGGAAAATATATTTTTTCAAAAATAAGATATTGGTGTCATTCAATTCACACCAAAAAAATTGTGCACAAAAACAATTCTATTTTTAAAAAGGGAACAAATTGTAGAAAGAAAAATATTTAGATGTGATGATATTTGTGAAACTTCTACAATGCAACTAGAATTATGTTCATGTAAATTTTTAACATTTTATATTTTTAAATGGCACTCAATGAATTTCTGATGCTTAGTTATATTTTCAAATATACATAACTAGGATTCCTAAATTTAGCAAAATTAAATTAAAATGTAATCTGAATTGTGAGTAAGTGTTGGGCAGTTCTCTCTTTTTCAAAGAAAGAACCAGTGGGTAAGGGCAAGGTACCTATATGGATCCTTGACAAGGGCTTGTGGGTTCTCACACAATTGAAAGAACTGTTTTTACCCATACCTATGATTCTCAGAATTCAAACTGCTGGTCTAAAAACCTGCCCTGAACCAGCGGTTCTTCCATGATACCAGTGGACTCTTTGACATTTTCTCAAAAACTTGATAACTGAGGTCCTTTGATTCTCCAAACTTTCACCAACCCAGAACTGGGGGTTATAACAAAATCAAAGAACCGCCCAGCACCGATCATGGCCCTAATGTATTTGCATGATTTAATTTTTAAAATCAGGTATAAATGAAATGACAACAAATCATATAATAATGACATCAAATCATTAAGTAATGTCACATTAATAAAAAAAAATTGGGTTTTGGGTTGTAAAAATACTCATTTGTAACTAACATCATATTGACCAATGCAATAGATGATCTATCAACAGTTCAAAATTGATCATCTAGCAAACCATGGTTATGTAAATCGGCCTCACATAATTGACAACATGATGTCATCAACAACATTTTGTTAGGCCTGAGTCATCAATCTCCCAAGGGAACTAGTTATGAATTAAAGTCTTACAAACTACTAGAGGCCATAATATAAGCCCTAAATAATTCATATCCTTTGTTGATCATGATCATGGTTATGAATAGTAATATGAAACATAATGTCAAGTCATGGGTTTTTTCAACTATGTTTGTTTGATTTCCAAATTTTCATATGTATAGGAAAAGGTCCTAGTAGTAGGACCTTCACCTATGTAAAGCATCGTCTAATTTTTTTCGATCATCATCCTACAATGTTCGTGCATTTCACTTTTTTTGTTCAAAGCAAATGCTACAATGCGATCATTTTCGTTTGTTGATTTTGCCAAAAGCTAATTACATTTGGAGCTTTTCTCACAAGCAAACTTACATTGTGACAACATTAGGTTTTGAGGTAATATGAGTTGCTTGTGTCATTCATTTGAATATTTGTGATTTTTTGTGTTGTGTCATTGTGAATGTTGTTTCATCACATTATCAATGTTGTTTGATCACGCGCAACACTATTTAAACTTATTAGGCTACCATTACTATTTTATTGTTGGTCCATTTTTTTCATGTGACTAGGTTGGTGTTGTTTTAACTTCATCGCATTGTTGGTGGTGTTGTTTCATCACACTTGTTTCAATGGGCTACAATTGCTACTAGAACGCTAAGTTAATCTTTTCTTTCTTTTTTGTTTCAATGCATTTTTGGTGGTGTTGATTCATCAATTTACAATTGTTGCTACTTTATTCCTAAGTCAATCTTTTCTTTTCTTTGTGAGATTAGATTATCATTTCTCATGTTTCATTGTTTTCTTTGTGTTACTTCATCACAAAAAGTAATGGGCTATGACTACTTTTTCATTGCTAAGTTGTTCTTGTTTTTTGTGTGATTAGGTTGCTATTATTTGTGCTTCATCAAACTATAACTACTACTACTTCATTATTAGTTGTTGATATTATGTTTTTTCATTTGTTCATCATTGATCATGTTTTATTGTGCGATCAAGTTTCTACTATTTATGATTCATCATGTTCTTTCATTTCACTATTGCTTCATTGAATTATGGTTGCTAATGCTGATGTGGCTCATATCATTCCATCACATTGTTGTTGTCACTTCATCGATACAATTCTTAGCATTTTGTCATTTTACTATTGTTGGTTCATTGTTGTGGTTGTGTTGGAACTTCATTGCAATCTCCATGGCTTCTATTAAAACATAATTTCTTCTGCATCACATCTGCTCATGCATTATGGTTACTCTTACATCATCAATTTTTTTATGCCATTGTTACTAATGATGACCTTTTGTTGAAATGTTTCATTACTTTTGTTTTTATTGTTGCTTCTGTTTTTTCTATGTAATTTGTGTCACTATAAATTTTCTTGTTTTATTAGTGTTGTTTATAAGTTTTTTTAATTTTTTGTTTATTTTTTAGTTCATTTCATATCAGTTTTCTTGTTTTTCTACAATGTTTAATGGTCCTCCTACAAGCTTTTCTTTTGGTTCTACTTTTGGTGTTAACAATTTAGTTTGGTCTATTAATGGTTATGATATTTTTGTTGATTGTTCTGGAAATGATGAATTGTTCATTGGTTCTTTTTCCATTAGTGATATTGTCTCTAAATGTTTTAAGTTGCATCTTCCTTTTCTAATGTAATCTTAACATGTTTGGTAAGTTTTTTAATTTCAACATTTTTCTATACTTTGAAGAGTTTTGTATTCCGAAAGTTTGTATTTTTCATTATTTCCTGTTATTCATCCTTCTGCAATTATTGTTTTGTATTCTATAACAAATTTTGTTTTGTGTCCTACTTATGTTCATGCTTCATGGTTGTTTGTTGTTTCTTGTAGCTAATGTTTGTGTTTCTTCTTCTGATTATCAATTGATAGTACTTGTGATTTCATGGTTTTTGAATTTGAGCCTAAGTAGGGGATAGACCTTAAATCTCTTATCAAGGATGTTTCGAAAAGCTATTTTTTTGGATCTTGATGAAAAGGAAGTTGAAAATGTCAATAAATGTGATGGAAGATTCAATAATCATGTTGAACTTAGGCGAAAAATGTGTTTAATGAATGGAGAGTTTTCCACAATCTTGATACAATAAGATCAATTGCTAATATTTTAGAAGATGAATGTTCTATTAAGGATTTGGTGGATATGCTTTCATTTTTTGTAAAGGATGGTAGCTTGTATCTTCCAAACATGTAACTTCTACCTTCTCATGTTTTGAATTTGATCATTTTATTTGATTTTACAAATTTTTTTAAAGATTTAGGTCATTTTCCCAAACACTCAACTATCCAAAGGTTTCCATTTTTATTTTTTTTTTAATTTTTTTTTTTTGCTTTTGCAGTGTTTTTGTTTAAAACATCTAACAACATGTTCTTCCACATCAAGCACAATAGTTTTTTTTTTCTACATTTTTTTCAAGTCTGTGGGTTTTACAAGGCATGAACAACCTTTTATGTTGTAGCTATTATGATATAGGACTTGAATTTAAAACGTAAACCTAATGTCTTTTCTTATTGATTTTTGGTTTTTCATTATTTGTTTAGTGTTCTCATTAGTTCTTTTGTTTTGTAGGATTCTATTGTTTACATGTTCATTAATTTTTAATTTTTTAACACCTAATTTTTATTATGAAATATTGGATAGTTGATAGGGCAGAAGTAGCAACAACATATTATGGAATTAGGTAAAGCACATGCATTCCCTTTAAAATTTTCATAGATGCAAAGTATCACTGTATGAAAGTTTATAGTGATTAAACAACATTACAATTTTCAACAATTAATCTTGGCAAGATTATTAAAAGTCAAATTTGTTATTTATTGAAGAAGAACGTAAAATGTTGGTGCAATCAATGTGTCAACTTACCTCCCCATCTAGCTTGAACTTGAAATTTGCATACTTTAATGTGAATTTTTTTTGTTAAAGGGGTGTTTTGAACTCCATGTTAAGGATTTTGATGAATTTAGTTTGTTGTCTTTACCTACTAACATCATTCTAAGGTTTTGTTGATGCATTTCCAAAAATTAGAGGATAGACACAATTCAATGTTTTGTAGATTAACATCGACGTGTGGTTGATGGCCCATGTTTAATGTGATTGAGATTTATAAGGAGCTCATTCATTGACATCTCATTGTTTGGCCAATTGATAAACCAAGGCCACATCCTTCGCTTTTACACCTTAAGCCTAGGTGGAAGGCTTTTGATGAAGTATAATTTATGTCTATTCCCATTAGTCATAATCAACTTCATCTCACTGTGAACAAGTTGACTTCTTATTTCCTTGATTTATGCAAAAAAATCTTGTTAAACAAAATAAGTCAAGGTGTTGGAATTACATGTATGGAAGAAGCACTTGTATCTAAAAAGCATGGTATGGAGGTAATAGGCCATGAGGATCCTATTTTGTATGGCAAGTAAGTTTGTAAGTTTTTTCTTGTTTTAAAATTCATTTTCTAGTTTTGGTTTTTTGTGTTTGAATTTAGGGAAATGTTTTTTAAAATTGCGGTTTGCTAGTTTTATAGGTATAATCAAATTGGCAAACACATAATATAGAGCTATGCAACAAATTATCTCTAGTGAGTTCAGATGCGATCATCTATTGTGTTTTAAAGAAGCTTTTGACAAGGAAAAGGTTTATTTATGAGAAAACAAATGTATGTGAATTGAGAGTAAGTGAGATTTGATATGTTATGTATTTGTTTTATTGTTTTTGGTTTGCTTTCTCCATTCATGTTCTAATTTTGTATGTAAGCCAATGTTGATTTTGTTGAAAAAAACAATGTGAATATTGGAGTTGGTGTGCCTAACGGTGTAATGGGAGCTGCTATTACTCCCATGGTTCATGATTATATCATTACTAGTGTTTTTAGTGTTTTTGGAGGTCTTTTTAACGTCCTTATTGGGGTTACCTCTTCTAGTTACAATAATCTTATTGTTTTTACATATCGGCAAAAAAAAGTTATTCAAGTTCCTATTGCTAATTCTAAGGATCGAAAGAAAAAGTGTTGCAAATTCTAGAATTTAGCATTGGTGAATTTGGATTTGAAATGGATTTTGAAAGTGCATAAGAAGATGAAATGTTTGAGAAAGAACTACCCAAGTACAAAGATCATTTGGATGTGACTTTTCCTCGTCGCCCTTTTGAAACAATCAATGTTAACATTACTTTTGGGCATTTCATTAGTCATTTGCACAATGACCCCATTAAGATTATAAATATAGTTGATTTTAAGTCTCTACCTACCTTAGGAGTACCAAGTAGAAGGACAAGCCATGACTTTGCTTCATTCTAGATGCTTTATATTTTTTATAGATTTCATAAGTACCTTGCTTTGTAACACATGTATAATAAAAGATTAGGGGGGAGCTGTGGAAAGGATGCAAAATCTAGGTAAATGTTTTGGATTTCATGAGGATGCCCAAAGTTTTTAAAACTTGGGTTGTTGGGAGTTGGGGACGCCAATGGGGATTTGGGGTTTTTCATCGTTTTTGATGTTTGTTCACCAAGGGAGGTTGGGATGTTTTCTACTTGGAGTTAGTACCTTTAATTTGTTTTCATAAATGTTGATGGGTAAGTGGAATCTAGACAACATTGAGAAAGTTGATCCACAACCTTCCCTCTTATGAATTTCCTTTGATCATGTGATTTCAGCATGTAACGAGTGTAGATTGAAAATTTTGATCTTCTGATCTTGGTTTTTGTTTAATTTTGTAGATTTATCATTTTCATAAATAAAGGAAATCTGATTTTTCTTTGTGTTGTGCCTTGTAAGTTTGTTGTTTGCCATTGAAAAGTATTTTAAGAAGGTGAAACATAAAATAAAAATTTGAAATTTTAATTGAGAAAGAAAAAAAAAGAATACAAACTTAAAGAAATTATTTTTCAATTAATTAAATAAGATGGAAAGAAATAAAGAAATTAAAGTTAAAACGATTACAACTAATTAAAGAAAATTAATAAGTAGTTTAAAATAATTTAAATGAATTTCAAATTAAAATAACAGCCTAACGGGTAACTTCCGACATGTGGTAGTTTCCCGGCCAGGCTGGCGGGTACGTTCTGGCCCACGGAAGTTTCTCTGACAGGATGTCACAGAAATCTTCAGGCAAGAGAGGGACCAAAAAAACAAAGAAAAAAAGTCGGCAGCGCTTTACGGCTACAGGAATGCCCCATATAAAGCCATCTCAGACGCAATTGGCAAGTTCGGTCGAATTCTCCAGCTTGAACACGTTTGGAGCTGGTGTCATCAAGTTTCAAATCCAAATAGTTAATGTGACCGCAGATGGCCACTCGCTTGATGGGTGTTGGAGTTGTTGCTGGGTGGGACTTCCCCAGTGTTGTTGTTGTCGACCTCTTCCATGGAGATGCTATAAATCGTGGCTTGACGGCCGGTTCCACTTAGTTTCATGTCTTGGCACGGGTACACAGCGTGAGGGAACATGCGCTTCTGGCATATCACTGCTTGGTTGCATTCTCCGGCCTGAGTTGGCCGTTCAGAGGGAATCTGATGTTCAGGGAGTTCCTCTGACTTCTAACACATGGAACTTGCTATTAATCCTCAGGAGCATGCTCTTGGTGGCTGATTTTGCCAACGCTACTTCAAATGTGAGATTTACTTTGACCACCCAATTCACTATCAGGGCCTTTAAACTCACCATATGTCATCATGAAATTGCACCATTTCACTTACAAATGAACTAGGCCACCATATCCTCATACCAGCCAATTCACTTTGAGTGAAACTTGAGCGGACACCGTGCTTCAGTTCACGCGTGTTCTTGGACACCCGTTTCACTTCAGTTTCGACGAAGATGTGACGAGTGCTTCGCTACGGCTGATGTCCGCTCCGAAGCATCTACCGCTTGCTACGGCCCTCGTCTTCTTCGCTGTGAGCTCGATTCCCCCTTTTCTGGAGCATTGGAAGCCTGCGCCAGCGAGAGGAGTCGATGCTGTGAGTAATATATCCCCTCTCTGGCCTCTTCTTTTTAATGTCGATTTGGTACAGTTTTTGTGTAGTTGCTCATGTTATTTTTGGAGCTTTGCTTTCCTTCATTTTGACCTTCATCAACTTCTCCGTTTCTCTCTTGGCGTTGAACAGCTTCCCTGGCTGGCTGTCCGTAGCTGTTCTGTTTTCTCTTTCTCTTTCGTTGTCTTTCTTTCGGTCTTCGCACTTCCTGTAAGGACCTGCTCTGATTTTAGCTAGCCAAGTGTTTTTGGCCCTTGTTCTGACTGAGCACGGGGGAGACGATGATGAGGAGGAGGTGTCCAGTCTAGAACTCTGACATTGTTCTGCTTTCTGCTCTTTGGCTTCCTCGTTTTCGTGCAATCGTAGGAAGTGTTCTATTCATGTTTCGGTTTGACTCTCTCCGAACTGTTCCAAGAGGAAAGGGCAACAGCAGCGTTTGTAGCTGTTAGTCGTCATCGTGCTTCTCTTGCATCTGCCGTTTGCGATTCTAAGCTCCGTTGCATCGTTGTCGGTGGTTTCTCTGGCGTGATTCAGCTCCTGACTCCCTTCAAGGCGTGTTGTTCGGCCAATCATTCGAGAACTGAAGTCTGCTCTCGAAGTTTGTTTTTTCTACTTGTTGATTCTGAATATAGCTATTGCAGGATGTCAAAGTTGTTCATACTACCGGCTGCTCTGAAGACTGCGAAAGCTCAGTCTCCTTGTGGCGTATTTCCCCTGGAGGCCGTTAGATGGAACCGAAAAAGACTGCGACCTCAGATGAGGAGGAGCTGCTGCTTGATGTAAATGTAGCAGACCCTGGCTATCACCAGAGCAGAGGCTTGCACTCCAGCTGTTTCAGTCGCATGTCTTTTGTATCCTCGTCTGACAGATACATCTGTTGTCCAAGTTGCAGGTTTCAGGTCGGCAGCATGGCAGCACGGATCATGACTGACGATCTTCGATCCTTCTCTTGAAGTCTCAGGACCAAGGTCCAATACTTTGCAGAAGTGCAGTACTTAACTCTATGATGCACGATCCACAGTTTCTGGAACCAAGAACGTGATGCTATTTCAATAGGTTTTTTAATCTAAGCTTCTTCTGCAGCAGTAAGAACTGTTTCAGTGAAAGGAGCGGATCAGTAACAGACCAGCATATCATCAGAAGCTTCAGTAAAGATGGTGCTCAACAAGGAGGGGATTGTTGAGGACAACTGGAAAACTAGGGTTTGGTTCTCTCTTATAGGGAAAGAGAACCCCATGTGGAGAATGAACTCTAATTCTGTGCCATCCAATCAGTGGGCATTTGCCAAGCACATGTGACATTTGCAACTAGGGCAAAAATCAGGGAGTTTAGAGGTTTGGATATTTGTTGAAGCTATGGATGACTCCATGGATTTCAGCTGTGAGAATTTGTCAGTGATCATGGAGGAGGAGGACAATTACTTGTCAACAAGAGCTCTGAACTGATCACAGCTCTTCCATTGCCTCCAAGCTTTTGCAGGGCTGGACACTTTTAGGGGATCATTGCCCTGTTTGTGTTACCCCTCTTGTTCGAAACTGGTAAGGCTTGTTATTCTTCACTGTCTCTGTCTGAGACAGTGCATTGCAATTACATATTGTGGTGGAACTGTTAGCTTGAAGAATTATTCAGTTTTTCTGGTTATGATGATAAGAATGCTTACTACAAGTTGGGACTAGCATGTGCCTAAAACCCTAGTTTGGACCATTGGCACAAGGTTGGTGTCCTTGAGATGTCTCATAACACCAAGTACATGGTAACTATCTACTGACCGAATGTAATGATCTTGCTGATAACTATCACATTGTGGTTGAAGGATTTGGGTTTAGGGTTTAAGGTTTAGGAGATAAAGCTAGTTTGAGTACATTTAGATCGCCCCTATAACAGACACTAACAATTTCTGGACCTTGTGCAGACAGAAGCAGATGTTTTGTGTTGCATGTGATCAGTGGGTCCTAACAGAAGAGCAATTGGCGTCGAAGTTGAATGGCCAGTGTGTGAATGACTCAAAGACAAGCTCTGAAACCTCCACCCCAACTCCTCCTTCTGCTTCTTCAGCCCCAACCTGTTCACCTACTATAAGTCTTCTGGATAATGCTACATCTACAGGGGGAAAGGTGAATGGTGGAAGCCACAGGAGAATATCTAGTCTCTGGGACAGAGATCAGGATGTGGAAGTGAGGAGTCCCAAGAGGTTGGCACCAATGGAGATGTTTGTTGGTAAGCACCTTAGCCCATTTGCTTATCCTAGGACCTAAATCTGAGCTTTTGCCTGTGCACCTCAAAACTTATGGTAATTGAACTAGAAATGTGCACTTTCCCACTTGTGAGAGGTTTACAAACATATTCAGGGTATGTGTTCAAGGTTGCCATTCTTGACTCACTGTAACTAATTCTACAATCACAATAGGAATCTTACAGTGCTGAAGTTGCAACTGTGGAGTGTGTTCTGGATCTATTTTCAGGAAATGAAGTGCTCAATAGAGTGCAAGATGATATCACTGCTCCATTTTCACAAACATCAAAATGCTTAACACTTCCCAAGGTAGTTGTTCATAAGTGGCAAGCCCAATGAATCAAGGAGCCAAGAAGTTTCACTATCTTGTTCCCATAAGAGATGCTTTGTTTTTGTAATCTTCCTGTTTGAGTCTGGCATATATGTTGTTTGATGTGTATGTATTTAAATGGTAATTGCTTCATACATAGATGAAGAATGTCTTTCTGCCTGGTACACACATGGTAACATAGTATATGCTCAGTGTCAAGACTAACTTTCTTGGTTTTTTTACAAGCAACTGTGGTGCATACAGTCTTCTACTGGCTCCATATTCAAAGATGTTTAGGAGTATGTAAAATCTTTTGGCAGGTGAATTTGCCTGTTGATCCAAGTTTGGTGCTGTGAAATACACTGTCAACCCTCTTTCAGAAGGTTGAGGTGAGGTTTTCTAAACTTTCTTTTTATCTCTCCATTCATCTTCTTGAGAGTGATGGACACTGCACCATGAATGGCTGATCAATCTGCCACTAGTTTGACATCTGTGATAAACTGGGGCCAGTTTTGGACCCATCAAGGCAGTGGATGTATTAATTAAAAGACTTCCCACCCTAGTATTGGTTTTGTAGTGCATCATCAGCCAATGCCATGTATCATGGCAAACAAAAGTGCTGAAGAGAGACAACAGACCATTGAACACCACACTGCAGATTTTACTTCCAAGGACCCTGTCTCATGGTTGCCCCATGGCACTTGTTAAGTCAAATTGTGTGATGTCAAAATCTGGTTCATGTTGCAGTTTTGCATATGTAGTGACAGTGAGCCACCGGTTATTCTAAAAATCAACTAGCACTTGTGTGGTTTGTCCCTTAAGATACAAATGCTTATCTAGAAACTTGTCATTCTATGTGACCAGTAACAGGCACCTTAGTCCACCTCCAAATTGTCAGACTTCAGCCTATGGTGCAGAGCTAGTTATCCATATGCGAGTTGGATTGAAAGTATTGGTGTGATCATCTGGGTAATGCTTTCTTCTTGTTGCAGGAGCTCCGTCAATTGATTGCAGTCTCTCATGACATTGAGGATCTGAGTCAGGTATGATAAAATCTAATGGATTTGCTTTTGACATGTATGTGTTCATTTCTTGCTGAAGTATTGGCAGCTGGCAAAAAGGTTTAAGCTTTGAATCCTGATAACTGGTGGTTATCAACTGTTTTTGTTGAAAAATCACAAAACTTTACTTGGTGAGAAGGGAGGCTTTCAGCATACACTGTAAACTTGTAAAAATTTCAGCAATTAGGGACTGAATTGAGAAATGATTAATTATGTGTGCAGTTGTTGCACACCCTTGGAGAGTGCATGGAGGCCATCAAACACACAAAGACTGTCTTTCAGTTAGTTGTTGTGTAGTGGTGTGCACTAAACATTTTTGGCAGCAAAGACAGCAGACTCAAGCTTTGGTTTGGTGATTATATGTGCACTAAAGGTAGGTCAACCATGTGTCATATCTGCAGCAGTTTACTGCAGCTGTTAGTGAGAACTCCAGCACTATGTTTTATGGTAATATTTTTTTTGCAGATGTACAAAGGGAGGTAAAGGATTCTCGAATCAGATAGTTCACTTGATGGAATATTGTTTTTGAACTCGGTTAATATATGGTGGACACTTGAGCGCATGTAATCACCAATGTCTGTTGAGCTTTTTGTTTCTTCAAAAAAATGAGAACTCATTGCAACTTTAGTCATTGGGATATTTCCAAGATGCAATGGAAATGGCAGTAAACCACCCACATGTGAAGTTTGTATGGATCTATCTCCATCTACGATCCCTGTCACTGTCAGACCAGCCTCACAAGACTGAAACAAAAAATCTGAGTTTGAATCACAAGATTGAAACACAAAATCTGAATCTAAATCACAAAGTCCAATTGCATGAATGTCATCAATGGATATGAGGCCTTGGACCATGTGGATGTCTTATTTGAAACCGTATGCAGGAACAGGTCCATAGAAGACAATGTGCATGTTTTATTTTGGACTGTATGCAGGAAAGAAGACAATACTGATGTCTATGTGGATGTCTTATTTTGAACTTTATGCAGAAACAGGTGGAACGAAGACAATGTGGATGCTTCTTTTGGAGTGTACTGCAGGAACAGGTTGATATAAGACAATCTGGATGTCTCCTTGAGCGCATAGAAAGGTAGTCGACTGGCTGACAACGGGAAGAACTGGTGACTCTTAGTGAAAAGTGAAAACCCACACAGCCAGGATAGAAATCATGGACTTAAGGTGCATTCACACTTGGTGTTAAGGGTTCTAGTATTAAGTCCCCTGACACCAAGCTAGTCATTTAGGACCTAAAAGTATTTACCATGAAGATTGTATGTTAACATTCACTTAATTTTAAACAATCACCCATTTAACATTGGGTGCCACCTAAGATGCCACCTAGATTTCACTCAACACTGACTTAACATTAGGTGTGAATGCACCTTTGGTACGTTACTAGTGATGTGACAGCAAATTAGGAAAATATATTTTTTCAATATAGAATATCAAAATAAGAGATTGATGTTGTTCAATTCACAAAAAATATTTGTGCACAAAAAAAATGATATTTCTACTTTTAGAAGGGAACAAATTGTAGAAAGAAAATTATTATCAAAATTTTCAATGCATTTCTGATACTTAGTTATATTTTCAAATATACATAACTAGGATTCCTAAATTACCAAAATGAAATTAAGATGTAATCTGAACCATGACTAGTATTGGGCACTTCTCTATTTTTCAAAGAAAGAACCAGTGGGTAAGTGTCAGGTATACAGATCCTTGACAAAGGTTTGCAGGTTCTCACAAAATTGAAGAACTGTTTTTGCCCATAGCCATGATTCTCACAATTCAAACTGCCGGTCTAAAAACCTACCCTGAGTCACCAGTTCTTCCATGAAACCAGTTGACTCCTTGACATTTTTTCAAAAACTTGGTAACCGAGGTTTTTTTATTCTGCAAATTTTCACAAACCCCAACTGGTGGTTATAACAAAATCAAAGAACCGCCCAACACTGATCATGACCCTAATGTATTTGCGTGACTTTTTTAATGAAAATCAGATGTAAATGAAATGACAACAAATCATATAATAATTACATCAATTCATGAAAGTAATGTCACATTAATAAGTTTTTTTGGGGGTTTTGGGTTGGTAAAATACTCATTCGTAACTGACAACATCATATTGACCAATGCCATAGACGATCTATCAACGGTTTGGACTTGATCAACTAGCAAACCACGGTTATGTAAATTGGCCTCACATAATTGACAACAAATGATGTCGTCAACAACATTTTGTTAGGCCTGAGTCATCAATCTCCCAAGGAAACTAGTAATGAATTAAAGGTTTACAAACTACTAGAGGCCATAACATTAGCCCTAAATAATTCATATCCTTGGTTGATTGTGATTATGGTTATGAATAGTAATATGAAACATAATGTTGTAACATGGTGGGTTTTGTCAACTATGTTTGATTGATTTCCAAATTTTCATATGGCTGCACGAATGCCCCATATAAAAGCATCTGAAACCCAATGGCAAGTTCGGTCGAATTCTCCAGCTTCAACATGTTTGGAGCTGGTGTCATCAAGTTTCAAGTCCAAATCGTTAATGTGACCACAAATGGCCACTTGGTTGATGCGTGGGGAGTTGCTGCTGGGTGCAACCTCGCCATTGTTGTTGTTGATCTCCTCCATGGAGATGCTATAAATGGTGGCTTGACGCCCGGTTCCACTTATTTTCATGTCTTGGCACTGGTACACTGCATATGGGAACATGCGCTTCTGGCATATCACTGCTTTGTTGTATGATTTGCTCTCCACAACCCGAGTCCATTTCTCAGCATTTGTGGTCAATGATGAATCAAGCTGGTAATCCCTCAAATCTGCACACATGACCCATGGTAGAAAAAGAATGTCAATAGTTAGGGGGTAGATTTGGCCTCTGTTGTGGCTGGATTCGCCAGCCTGAATTGGCCATTCAGAGAGAGAACCTGATGTTCCGGGAGTTCTTCTGACTTCTAACACATGGAACTTGCTATTAATCCTCAGGAGCATGCTCTTGGTGGCTGATTCTGCCAACATGCTTCAAAAGTGAGATTTAATTTGACCACCCAATTCACTATAAAGCCTTAAAAGTCACCATATGTCATCATGAAATTGCACCATTTCACTTGAAAATGAACTAGGCCACTATATCCTTATGCCAGCCATTTCACTTTCAGTGAAACTTGAGTCATTCATGAAGCAATTCACTAAGATAAGCAACTCACTAAGGACAATTTTTTGTATTACTCAAATAATTATTCTAATGTTTAAACATAATATAATTTATGAATAATTTATATATTATATTAAGCTTATATATAATTATTAAATATATGTGTGTTATAATGACATTATATCTAATACTTAATATTTAATAATCAACATATTACAAAATATTATAACTGGAATATTATATTATATTATATTTCTTGTTGACATAATAAAATTATTATTATCACTTGATAATAATTTTATTATTAGTTACTTTATCTTTAATTAAGATAAACGGTTTTTTATATTTCATTTATGTTTTTCATAAACGTTTGCATAAATAAATGTTGCAACTTGTCAAATCATAATTTCTCATGAAGAAATCTTTTGTGAGTTCTTATCAAACAAAAAAATTCAAATGTGTTTTCCATTAAATGGTTTGGAATCTTTTTATGTTTCTTTATTATATATATGTGTGTGTGTAGACCTTTGAAAGAAAGGTCAAAAATGAATTTTCATGTGTTTCCAATTTAGTATGTTGAATATTTATCATCCTTATGGATGTCGTTTTAAGGACAGAGCCAATATGGCGACAAGCCACTTGTTTGCCAAATAGGCAGTGACCAGGTGTTGGGTCATTAGGTGAAAAGAGTTGGGGTGGGGGGGAACCTGAAGAAATGGTGGTGCGGTCGAGGGGGCTGATGTTGGAAACATCCTCAGGGCTCAAACTGGTGGACACAAATTGTCTCATGTCCTCCAATGAGGTCACACATGTCGTATGGCCGCCAGCCGAGCCTGTACGCACTTGAGATTCCTCGCACTGAGACATGGTGCGCATCATCATGGTTGCCAAGTTGGAATTCTCTGGGATGTCCAATATTTGCAAAAGCTCAGGCATCTTGGCTCTGCATTGAAAAGCAAATACATAAATAAATAACAAGGGGGGTGTGTCACACTGTGGCCTTGCCATTTACATTAAACAATATCTTAAGGCAAAAGAAGAATGATGGAAACTCATATATTTCACCATGCAAAAATATAATCTTCAAAAAATCCTCTGAAAGAAACCAAAATCCTTCAAGATAATAAGTAACCCCAGTTTATAACTAATCTCAAGTTTCAACACAAGCCAAAATATCATCTTTCAAAAATCCTCATATAAAAATAGACGTATTATTACCTAGGGGCCAATATCCCTTAAGCTACTCTATAATGAATCTAAACACAATATCCTTCTTGCCTTGGTAGGCAATGCCATTAAAATCACAAAAATTTGACATTGAACCTGCCATGCAAAGACACACACACACACATATATATATATGATTTAGGGTTTTGTGTTTAGGGTTAAGTTTAGGATTAGGGTCCAGAATTTCTAGTAAAGAAATTAGTTGTAAAGAATGTGAAGATTAAGAGTGTTGCAATCCATTTTGCATGGGATTGAATCTGCCGTGCACAGAGATACACGTACATATCATTTAGTTTTTGTGGTTCAATAATGCTGGAATTTCTAGTGAAGAAATTGCATGGGAAGAATGTGAAGATGAAGAATGTTGCAACCCATTTTGCAACATCGGATTGAAGCTGCAATGGATTGATCAGATCTGACCTGCTGAAAGGCATGAGCCGGGCAAGAGAGCTGGGCAAGAAGGAGATAGTCGGGAAGATATCTCGGTTGAGACTGGTGGGCAAATGGATCTGGTTGCCCACCGTCAGCTCCTTCTCTCCGAAGTACATGGCCCTGGAAGCTGCCATCATCTCTTGGGTCCTCTGCATCAAGTCGGCGTTAAGCTGCAGGTTGCTCAGGGACAGATCCCGCAGCACTGGGTCCAGGACCTTCATGTTGGCGTCACAAGTCAGCTTGGCAGCTCCACAAAACTCGCTGCTGTGTTGTGAGAGCGTGCCCTCGCGGATGTTGGCTGCGAAGCGGGAGACAGTGGTGGCGTCCAGTGGGGATGCGTGGTCCAAGAGAGTGGAAGGGATCCTGAGGCCACCCTCTGGGACCACATCCTTTGACTGCTGTAAGCTCTTCCAACTTGCGGTCCTGCTTGTGGCATTCACTTCCGCCAAGCTCCCTACCAGAGTGAGCTGCACCATAAACATACACACAGACATGCAAGTTTTTCTTCATCTCAAATAATCAAAAACTGTTGAAACCTGCAATAATTCTGAACAGTAACATTTCGTTGCAAAGACTGATGTTGTTCAGCATTTGTTGTTTTCTATTCTTTCCTCTCTGGCAATGTCACCAGCCTGAATTTGGGGGAAAATTACCATTGCAAGAAGAAGGACCGTTGAGGGAGAAGAAGCACCCATCTTCATTTCAGAAGCCTCAAAACTCGATCCTGATCACTGCAGTCATCAACACACACAAGCAGAACAATTCCTCAGACAGAAAGGTACATTCATCACCCAGAACTCCAGACTTGAAAGTCCAAACTAGAAATTGCAGACCAGGGAAAGGAAAACCGCATTCTGAACAGCAATTGAGTTGGAGCAGCCAGCCAAAACAGACTCACAACTTGGAAAGAAGAGGGCATGAACCCAAATGGATTGAAGTGCGGAGATGGAGATGCAATCGAAGTGTGGGCATGAAGATGCAATTGAATGTGGACAATGGAGATGTGTAACTGTGACAATTCTGAAGGAGAGGAGGAGGAGAGAGGCTTACAAGTTATACTGAAACGCGGAGCTGAAAAGAGCTGAAGTTGGCCAATCACTGCCACCTTCCTTCAGCTGAATTCAGTGTGGCTAACTACTTGGGTGCATAGTCTATTTATACATGAGAGTTGCGGGTGGGTGTGGGTGTGGCAGGAGGAGCATGTGTCTTCTTTTTTGTTGCTATGAGCATGTCTTTTGACATACATGATCATGGACTTCCTGCAACAGATCGTGCATCATCTGTTGTTGATCATGTGCACTATTGCTTCATGATACTATTATAACCTGTGCTATGTGTAAGATCAAAACCGGTTACGCACATGAGTAGTCAATTATGTTTTGGAGGTTTTGAATGCTTTGTGTGTTTGCACTTTGCACATGGAATTGGTGCAAAATTGAGTAAACGGATTGATTGATATTCATGTGGGAAATCAAAGAAATTTTTACAGATTTTGGGGGTAATTTTTGTACAGATTTTCAATACAGATTTCACCATATGGTTCAACAACATGATCTTATCATTGCATGATAATAAACAGAAGCACATGTACATGATGATGGTTTGTTCATGCAGCTTGGTATGGATCTGTTTGGAGAGATGGGCATTCAATGTGCAAGGAATCTGTGGAATTTATGAGTAACGGACTAGATGGCTGTTGGTGGAGCGCATAGAAGGTATCACATGGAAATCCCAAAGATGCAGATGGTGGGGGGGGGGGGGGGGGGGGGGTAATATAAAAAAAAGTATGGAGTGTAAACGGCTATAAAACACATCTAAATAAACAAGCAAACTAAATAACAAATAGACCTTAGGTTGATACCACA
>Ga0116231_10004464_pt1 | contig 28297 bp, 18 predicted proteins | sample S1TSphgellanicum_2_FD_89695 | JGI IMG/M metagenome (GOLD analysis project Ga0116231, IMG submission 89695) | Host-associated microbial communities from peat moss isolated from Minnesota, USA - S1T2_Fd - Sphagnum magellanicum MG | ecosystem: Host-associated > Plants > Peat moss > Unclassified...
GATGGGCATTCAGTTGAACAAAGAGAATCCAATCTCTGAGTGCATGGAAAGAAATGGTACGAAACAGAATTACAGTGCATAATGTATACAGTCTCTGCGACATACCTGAGTGCGGACCCCATAATGACTTTGAAGACTCTTAATTGTCTCACCTCCCCTACCAAAGATAAACCCAACCTGGGAAAACCAAATGAAATGCTCAGTTTCAGATTTGTGGAGTCCATAACTTCAACACCTTGCAAACTGGACGCCTTGTGGGAAAAAAAGACAACAACAAAAACAAATTTCCATTTTCTTCACCTATCGGTATACGAATCGGAAAGTTGCAACAGCCTCGCTCTATTCTTGCCGGATACCATTACATCAGTCACAACCCGTATGGTTCCGTCCACGTATGCACTCCACCGGGCAGGCAACCTGGCTCCCTCCCTCCTTCCTTCGCTCCCATGTGTCTGTCTTGTTCTCTTTCTCTCCCGCCTCCTGCTATGTGCAAGCATCCAATTGTTGTCCACCTACATAAAAAAATTCTTGTAATCTAGCATATTGCTTGTCCTCTCGAAGTCTTTTGGCAAATTCATTTATGCATTCCAGACTCCGGGGTTTTCTCTAAATAAATATAACATGCTTTAGAGTCCTGCTAATTGTCTAATTCATCATGCTGTAGGCACATTCATGTTGCAGCATAGAATGCATCCTATAAAGTCAAACATCTTTGCACATTCTAAAACCCAGAAACTTCTTGAGAGAAATCCCCTACTATGGATAAAATATATAGACCTTCAAACATGTCTCTACTTCAACGTTACGGTGCCATTTTGCAGTTCACTATTGCAGATGCTCTTAGAGCATGTTCACCGAGGTTCACTATATGACCCTGCAAAAATAAATTTTATGGGCGGGGATTTCAAGTATGTGAGAGACCTCTAATAGCAACTCACTTGGACTAATCAAACTATCTAGCTAATCAGAAACAGGGAGAAAATAATAAATACAATTTGACTGTGTTTACTGGACTTTTCGAAGTCTCCTTGAGGGCTCTGAAAGCTGTTGTGAATCCTATGAACCCCTTGAAAACTACCAGGGATCTGTTCCTGATTCTAATAACTGCCCAACACTTATCTAAACATAGTTACCAACTTGTTTAGATGGAAACTTTGGGGAAACACCTTGCAAACTGGACGCCTTGTGGGAAAAAAAGATAACAACAAAAACAAATTTCCATTTTCTTTACCTATCGGTATACGAATCGGAAAGTTGTGGCAGCCTCGCTCTATTCTTGCCGAAAACCGGGTACCATTACGTTAGTCACAACCCGTATGGTTCCGTCCACGTATGCACTCCACCGGGCAGGCAACCTAGCTCCCTCCCTCCTTCCCTCGCTCCCGTGTGTCTGTCTCGTTCTCTTTCTCTCCTGCCTCCTGCTGTGTGCAAACATCCAATGTGGTTATGTTGAATAATATTACTATGCCCCACATGCATTGTTCCTTTACACTTCTGGTCCTCCTGATGAAGCTTGCTATTGAATTCGACACCACTTAGTGATCTCTCAAGAGCGGATCACAGCAATAGTAAGTAAGTGAATAGAAAGGAGACTGTCCGTCCGGCTCTTTGGATGCAAGCAGTAGTGATGGAGCAAGAGGGGATCACAGCAATTGTAGTGCAACTTTTCTGTAGTGATTTCGACACCACTTAGTGATCGCTCAAAACTCACGGTCATCACTGTGTGTGAGCACACACGTAGGTATCGAATTCAAGCCATGTGCAAGTTCAGCAGCTTCAGCACTGTCCGTCCGGCTTCACATCCGTCCGGCTCTTTGGATGCAAACAATAGTGATGGAGCAAGAGGGGATCACAGCAATAGTAGTGCAACTTTTCTGTAGTGATTTCGACACCACTTAGTGATCGCTCAAAACTCACGGTCATCACTGTGTGTGAGCACACACGCAGGCATCGAATTCAAGCCATGTGCAAGTTCAGCAGCTTCAGCACTGTCCGTCCGACTTCACGGGCGGCTTCATCCTTCCTTTACTATATATGATAATGTTTTTTGCACAAAGTCCTCCCCTTCTCACCGATATAGGTTGGCCAAAGGGGGAGGCACTTCATCTTTCCATAGAATCTTCTATTTTGGGGAGCCTCCATAGTTTCAACTTTTTTTTTTTTTTTGTTATGGGTCAATCAAATTGGCTCATTGCAAAAAAAAAGTTGGACTTTTGAGGCACCCCCCGACTAATTAATATGAACAGAATACCAAAGCAAATTGCAGTTGGATAGTGGGTGGGCGACAGACGTGGAAACTGGCCCTAAGCTTGCTGGTTGGCTTGCCCCTTGCACACACACAAAAGTCCTAAAGGGACCGGCAGGCATGGGATATGGAAACCCTGCGCGTTGGGATTTCAACTCCCTACAACATCACATAACTCGGTTTGTGTAGAACCATCGAAGAATCTCCTCCTAAAGGGAGGGCCAAGCATGCAGGTGGTGGGATATGGAATCACTGCGCTTTGGAATTTCAACTCCCTACAAAATCCCGTAACTCGGTTTGTGTAGGAACATCGAAGGTTCCCCTCATCAAGGGAGGGCCAGGCAAGCACGTGGCGGGATATGGAATCACTTCGAGTTGGGATTTCAACTCCCTACAAACTCCCATAACTCGGTTTGTGTAGGACTAGGAACATCAAGCTAGTTCCAGTACTTGTTGGAACACCAGTAAGTTGGGATTTCAAACCCCCATCCCATTCCAGGACGTAGCAATACATATCCCGATTCCCACCCTTGTGATGAAGAACTCCCATAAGTCAGTTTCCAGATTTTATGTGCTGCCACCAATGTGTTCCCATCGAGTTCCCAAGGGGTTCCCATCAAGTTCCCAAACTGTTCCTCAAAATGTTCCAATTAGCATTCCAAAAAAAACCCTTTCAACTAGTTCCCTTCAGCATTTTCCCCCAAATTCGGGTCTGATTTTTGGAATTGGAACCTATTAAGAACTGGAACCATAATTGAGTTATTGGTTCTTATTTGTGGAACTGGAATCAAGATTTCTGAAAAAAAAATTGAAAATAAAATGCATATAAGGGCTAACAATAGCTATTTTGTTTGGTAGAAAACCTTTTCTCCTACATCAATTTTTACTTTTTTTATTTATGGTGGCATGGTCAATCAATCAAATACTATTGCCCCACTTGGAAGGAAGGATGGACAAGCTTGGTTTTAAGTCACACAGGCTACCTTATTGACAACAATGATTCAAAACATATTCAAAACACAATGGTGGTTCAAATTTATAGTGGACATAATCATCCAAAGTTGTGGGATCAATTGAGGGAAACTACAAACTCACAATCAAGTACACTGTTCCAAACAAATTAGAGAAAATAACCTAAGGTCTTCAAATATTCAAAACACCTTTTGCATGGGACATAATTGTCCAAAGTTGTGAGATTAATTAAGGAGAACAACAAACTCATAATCAATTACCCAGTTCTAAACAAACTAGAGAAAATAACCTTAGGTTTTGAAAAAAAAATACAAACACCTTTTACATGGGATGTAATAATCCAAAGTTGTGAGAAAAATTAATTAAGAGGAACAACATAATCGCAACCAATTACACAATTCAAACAAAATACAGAAAATAACATAAGGTTTGCCAATCAAGCATGATCGAGAGGCCCTGAGTTCATCACCCTTTCTAAGGCTAATGCCACGTCCAATAAGGTGGGCTCTCCCTCCAACCACTAATAGCCACACTACGTGGTTTACCAATTCTTTCCCCTTGAACACTAAGAAGCCCTGTAGGTTCCCAACACTTCAAACAACTTATTCACAAAAAGAACCTATTACACCAGGAGTTCACTTTTAAGTATCATACATCTAGCACAACCTAAATATGAATTGAACACACACAACTTGCAAGGTGGTTAGGACTCATAGCCATTGGGGTACTGGCTATAGATTTTCTTCCAAACACACATATTCTTGTACCAACAACAGAGCTCTTGTTGAGGTCAGGCAGGAAGTGCAAGGGAAGGCATCTCAATCACCACCATATTAGAATTTGTAGAGTCTGGGACCACAGTGTTATGATCTGAGCTGACAACGCTTGTCAGGACATCCTCCAGTGAGCCTTCAATGGAGTTCAGAATTTGCACTGCTCCTGGAATACCTGTAGGCAAAACCCAAAACCCAAAACTATGTGATTAGGTACCTTCTTAATAGCCTTGATCTTCATCCTGTTTCAACCAGCAGAAAAGAGTTATTTGGCCTCCATAACATGGTTACTGAAAGAGGCCCAAGGCAAGGCCAAAATAGTCCTATTATTGAGGCTTTAAAGCATTAGTGTTCATTAACAGCCATTTGAAAAATTTCTCCTCTCAGTGGACCCCTCATTCCAGGTTTAAAAAAATAAAAAAATAAAAATTATTTAAAATTTTGAAAATTAATGTTGATATCGAAAATTTGGCGAATTTCTCCAACAATTTTAGCAATTTTAAGTTGAGCTTACACTAGAAAAACAGAAATTACCAGAAAATTACCAATTTCTTGGTTATAGAAAGAAAAAATCTGTCAAATTAAAGCACTTCCTCCTTTTAAGTGAAATCCCATTGACATTTGGTTAGTGTATATTGGGGATAATTATATCATTAAGATTGGATCATACACTGTGAATTTTCTATAGTCACCACTAGGCAATACCTGACCTTACATGGTTTTGTAAAGGTCTTGAACATGTTACAATAGGAGATTTGAAGGGCGTTTTCTAAAGGATAAGGGATTATTTTGTAGCCATTGATCTCAGTTCCAAAATATTAGTGAGACAGCCCCTTCTCCTATTCTGAGCATTTCAAACTATTGTTTTTCTCTTTTGTTCCTTAAGTTTTTTGGTGTAGGGGGAAGTGGTTGTCCATCCCTAAGGCGATTTAGCCAAATTTGGCTATAAACTAGATATGAAAGTTAATAGATTTAAGCATCATTCTATATCTTTTGTGACCTGCTGGAACCTATTACAGAAATCTGGAAATTTTTAAATAATTAAATTCTGGCGAATTTGAGCTATTTCAACATATATATACAATCCTTTGAATATGTCAAAATCCGATTTTTCAGGTTAAAAAATTGCAAAAATTCCCAGAAAAATAAATCACTGATCTCATGTAAAATACTTCTTCAAGAACAACAAGCACATTTTTAATGACCTAATATACTTTTTTTTCCCTTTCTTTTTCTTCTTTCAATTTTTTGATTTCATAAAAGAGGTAAAATTTTGCTGGAAAACAGGTTCTCCTAAGTCTCCCCCAAAAATATTGCAAAATAGCAAACATCTCACCCAAATCCCCCCCCCCTCCCCCCCCCAAAAAAACTGATCAAGAAGGTTGCTCCAATTTTCCACCACATACTTTTTGGGAAGCCTTTTCCACTCTGCAATAAGATTTTCTTATTTTCCCCAGAGAGAAAAAAAAATAAAAATTGAAATGAATAGAGAGAAAATCAACTAAAGATGTGTACTAAATGATAAGGGAGTGGGAGGGTGGTGGGGCTAACCCATGGCCTCAGTTGGTGGTGGTATTGAAGTATTAGGAGAAGGAGAAGCTGGGGACCAAACAGCCCATGGCCTACATCTGTTTCGGTAAAGGCCACAGGCAGTCAGGGTGAGCATAATCAATAAAACCATGAGTTTTGCCATCTCCATTACATCACCAGACACCACCCATGCCGACCATTGCACTGATGGTGGTTCAGCATCTGAACCTATCATGCTTCGGAATGTTGATATTGTTTCACCTCTTCTCAGTTCAACCTGAAATCAGTCCTTGAACTGCTCTTGAGAGCTGAGTATTTCAAAGTATGTTCTGCACACAGAAAAAATGAAAAGAAATGAACATCAACAATCAGACTTTCAAAAACAAAGGGTATCAAAAGCCAACCCAACAATCAAATTCTTTTTTTTTAAAGCTATGGAAAAGCAACCCAATTGATCAAAATTTGCACCACTTTGAGGTGACAATTGAGTATTCAAGAGAAGGTGCTGTGCAGGAAATTAGTAACAAAGAGACTTGAGGACGATGGGGACAAACAGAGCGCATGCAGTCAGGTCCTTGTGAGACAAATCTCCCAGCTTGCTAATGCAACATCAGGGGATTCTTGACAACTGATGAAAAGTGTTGCCAGTGCTTCTTGCTGCATCTGCTCTTCTAACCTGCGACAAAACAGCTAAACTCTAGACCTTGAAATTGGCATATATGTGCGTCCCTGCAAATGCGAGGTGAAGACACAGTGGGACTGGATTAAGCAATTCTTATTTATATGCTGAAAGTGGTCCTTAGTGTTATTCTGTTGCAATTGTCCCATTGGTTAACAGCGACAATATTTTAACAATGTGTTGTTAACAGATCACACTGTTAAAATATTGTCACTGTTCACCAATGGGACAATTGCAACTGTTAACAGATCACACTGTTAAATATTGTCCCTGTTAACCAGTGGGACAATTGCAACAGAACAACACTGGTAGAAAAGGACCGCTTTCAGCATATAAATAAGAATTGCTTAATCCAGTCCCACTGTGTCTTCACCTCGCATTTGTGTTTCAGGATTCTCTGGGAACTGTACAAAATGCTGTTCACAAGTGGGGCCCAGCTTTCATTGGTTTAGGGAAGAAGCTCCAAATGTTGGAGATGACACAGGCTTCTTGCAATCCTATGGATTGGAATGTTGCCCACATTACCATTTGTTTAGTGAAGAATCTGCACATCTTGGGAGGTGACAAAAATGGTTCACAATCACATTTGCCTAGGATGGAACTTGCAAAACCTTGGAGTCAGGCCAAACTTTTAGCATTCCAAGTATTAAAGAGTTAATTTTTTCCTAATTGTAATTTTCATGGGTCTGCGTGCAGTCATATATTGTGCATTATACCTATCTGGTTTATTTGTTTAACTGTTAAGTAATATTTTGTTTGATACTTAATCTTCTATTTTGGGAAGTGCCCCATGTTCCAAAAATATTGGTGATGGGTCAATCAAATGTCTCCTTTTGAGAGAGGAAAAAAAAACTGAGTGTGCCCTCTCACACCTAGTTAATCTAGTGAGGGTTTTACCGTGTCACTATGGTATATAAGTTGTTGGTGACACTTATGGTGACTATATAAGCAATCATCAAACCACTCACAAAAACCATAAAATGTGTCTGTGGACATAGAACTGTAGTAGGAGAGGAGGTTGAGTTTGCACTGGGTTTTAGGGTTTTTGGGTTTAGACTGAATCAGTTGAAGACTGGAAGCAGACCCACAAGGGGTTTCAGGAGAGAAATGTCTTGTCTCGATGGGTCCTAGTGTCTGAATTTTTTTGGCCTACAAATATGATGAAACAATGGCTCCTGAAGTTGTCCAGGAGGAAGAGCACTTTACCTGGGATTGTAAGCCATAACTACTTAAGTGACAAAAGAAACTGAGGTAACTGAAGCTGTTTTATGGTGTGAAATTCTCTTTTCCTTTTGATGTGGTTGAAGAAAGGTTTAAGGTTAGGGTGAAGGAACTCATGCAACATGGAGAACAAGCGAGCTTTGCATTAATGTTGCAGTTGATCTCATTGACATCTGGAAAGGAAATGGCTGCAGAGTTCAAGAGGAAGTAGCAATGGCAAAGAAGTTGAGACTTAGCTTTTTTTGCTGGGAAGTTATCCTGACAGTGCATAGAGCTGGCAAGTGAGCATGGTCCAAAGTCCAAATAAAATCCAAGCAGAATAACAACCTGTGAAGTGCATATGATGTGTTATGTCAGCTGATTGTTGCTTCTGAAATTGCTTCAGATTGTGAAAGTGATTTAAGCAACACAACAGTTTGACACTGTATAAATCCCCATGAATATTTGAAAGCCTGGAACCTTTATATTATGTTGTACCTGATGACAACTCCAAACACAGTCAATTGAGCCTAAAATCAAAGGAACAGGAATCTTGGCAGTGTGGCTAAAACTTGTGTGAAGGGTCAAGGCAAACTGCAGAAACAATACTCCAACAGACACATTTTCTGTCAAGAAACATATGTTTTGTGAGGGTGACTGGGCTTGCATGCAGCTCCAGTGATCATCCTGCCATGATCATTGGGTGTAGATAAACTTGTCAGTGCAAGTTATGCAGCAACTCTGTCATCTGATTCAAAAAAATACTCCTCTAGTTTAAGGTTTGAAAAAATGAGAACCATGCTCCCAACATTTGCCATGAAAGGATTTCACTAAGCTCGTCAGAATTCCAGGTACAATATGAAACATGCAGTTCTGCAAAAATAAAGATGTTTTAATTTGACCAGTACCTAGCCCTAATCCTGAAATCCAAGCCTTACATATTTAATCCTTTAGTCTGAAAGAAGAAAATCTAAACCTTACAAATCCCAACAAGTTGCTTCAGCCCTGTTTTAGGGTTTCCACAATCCCCGGTCCATTGAGTTGCATCTCTTCTTCTTATGAAAGAAGAGGTCATGAATCATGCTTAACAGAGCTTTAAGCTTCATTGGAGTAATCCTCAAGCAGCATTAGGGTTTGCGACTACACTCTGTTCCTCGTCTCGTCTGCAAAAGCACATGCGATCCCCATTCGATCTCCAAGCATACAACAAGCATGCCTAATTTTTCCCAAACTATCTGGAAGGAGCAGTAGAACCTTCTGGAAATAAAACTCGGCAATGTTCTGTCCAATTTACCAAATCAAACAGCAAAGTGCGCAGAAAATCAGAAGATCGAAAAATTCCAAGAGACAGGCCATAAGAAAAAATCTTCAAAATCTAGATCCAGAAAACCCCGGAGAAGCTAACTTTCGAAATATGCACGGCTGAAGGATTTATTTCGAGCTCCGCAAGTCCATGATACTCTTCACGCGGGGGCCGTAGAGAGAGTAGACAAGGGACTGACGTCTGGCGATCTCCAGCTGCCGCAAACCCCGTTTGAAAGCCGCATCCACAACGGCAGGATCTGATTGGTCCCGATACTGGTGAAAAGCGTCGATGGCCCTCCGCTTCACATACTCCCGCACGTTATAGTTGGAGAAACGGCTCGCCTCGCGCAGCAGCGCACGGAAGAGATGTCGCACTTCGCCTGCCGATGCCGCCATTGCCACCCACAACAAAGAAAAGCAACGGAAAAAAACAACACAGCGACAAGAAAGAAGGAAGAAAACTAGGGCCGGAAAAGAACAGTTTCGTCCCCTCTTTGTTGCATGCGGACGTTTTTGTCATCCCCTCTTTTTACTTGGTCGCCGCTTTTGATGAAACTCGCTGGGGCTACCACCATAGTACATTGCAGTGTTTTTCTTTTCTTTTCCGCAAAGTAGCCATTGGGTCCACAGCTGAAGGGCATGGAGTGCTGAACTGGCTAAAACTAAGATGTGTTGGGAGCTCTGTCTGGCCCCACTGGTAGTTTTTTAATCTCAACATGGCTGTCACTTAGAACTTGAAAGTGAAAATTCTGGCCCCTCCTCCAACTTTAGATGTGAAGAAATCTCATTACCCTTGGAATTCAGTTAGAGGTCTTTGGCTAATCTTCTTTTGCATTTGACCTATTTAAGGCAACGTGTGAAATGATTTTGCTAGCATCTGGCAGCTACTTGTTTCAAATTGTAGTGTTTAGGGCATGTGAGTGAGCACTATTAAATGCATTCTGCACACACAATGCAAACTGCAAGCACACACTTAAACAAAAAAACACAAACAACATATGAACATGTTGTAGCAAACAACACATCACAAGCACGCTGGCCCTGCCAATAGATAAGATGTTGTACATCTACCTACTGTGTCCACACTCTGAACACCAATAAAATCCGTTTCAATCTAAACAGTCTAAACACTTTCACCAAAAAAACTGGTTCACATAATGTGAAACCGGTTCTAATAAGGTAAAACTTCCAAAAGTTGGATCAAATGCTATAGTCTCTGTCCCTGTGGGAGCAGGGCCCAACAAAAGCACTTATGGAGGAGTTGAACCTCTAAAACTAACCATTTTAGAATAAGTGACCTACAAAATCAACCCAAGTTAGCATACACTTATGACTTCAAGAAAATATGCAAAGACAAAACATTATAAGCATTGGACAATGGAGATTGGGCAAGACATGCTAGCATAATAGAAACATCATCTAATGTTAATTCATTCTTCATTTGTGCAAACTTAATGAGAGATAAATTAGTAGAAATTAAATAAGGGAACTCGTGCAAACTTAATGAGTGATAAATTAGTGGAAATTAAATAAGGGAACTCGTGCAAACTTAATGAGAGATAAATTAGTAGAAATTAAATAAAGGAGAGTTCCAAGGATTTATCTTTGCATTGGTTCTTCATCAATGATTCCACATCAACAAATGTATCTTTAGTGACAAAGGTAGGTATCATGGTCTCCAAATCTCAATGCATTGTCCATATATGTTAACTAGTTACCTTAAGGATCAAATGTTGACCCCCAAAATTAAGATTAGGTATCCATTTCGTTTGAATGTTTTCATGCTTACACTCAAGCAATGACTTGAAGGCCTAGAAGGTGTTTGTAATAAAGTTGGAAGACTATTCACAATACATGTTGTATAAATCACCATGGAAAACTTTGATAATAACCATGAGGTTGCACACAAACACATCTTTCATTTGTGTAAACTTAATCATAGCATGCATGGATTTTAACAAAAATAAGATACAAAAAAGTCCAAACTAAATTTAAAGCTCACATAAATGTTCATAATTCATCTTTGCTTGCTGGTTTTTAGGGTTGTCTAACACCATATTCACTAAGAGCATTCAATATTTTGTCATTGATCTTTTAGTAAGGCCCAATATTGAAATCAACTTCGTTTTCACATTTTGTAAAATCTTGTTTCACTTTGTTTCTAAGATTTTTATGAGTTTTGTAAACTTTAATTGCTTCTTAAGTGAATGTGTAAAGTAGTTGTGGAAGGTTTAACAAATTTTCAATGCAAATGACCAAAAGCAAATTTGACAAGGTTTGCACTTCCAAATTAATGTGATGGGTCATACAATGGATCCTTAGATAAATAGGCACATAGTTGTCATGAATTTGCTTTGTAACACTTGTTCTTTTGCTTTGCAAAACATTAACACCATTTGCCTCAAAACAAATGAGTTTCTAAGCAATTTGGTTTCATGGCAAGCCACCACTTACTAATAACTCCTCCATAATCATTTTAATTAGGTTATCATACCTTGATCTTGCAACCACGCCTAATCCAAAAAAATGAAAATGAAATTCATCTAGTTTTTCATCACATAATAGTGGATATACAACCACAATGGGTTGTGAACTTTAGAAACTTTACCAAAACTAAAAGTAATGTAGTGTGTAGCTTGAACAATTGCCCTAGTTACGCTTGTCACCACTTGGTACATGAATATTGTCATGGTCCAACTCAAATTTTCATTTCAATGTTTTTGGATGTTTTTTTGGCATTACCAAAAATTCATATATAATGGCTACAATGATTCATATTCCAACATTGGATGACCTTGTTGCAACGAATGAAGGATAATAAAAAATTGAATGTCTTTCCTTACTTTTTCTCTAGCCACCCCATGTGTCAATTGCACACCAATAATTTCCCAACTACGGAAAATAAAGGTTCTTTAATTTTTGGCATGGTTACACACTTTGGAATAATACTAATTCCTTTTTTTCACATTAGACCTCATATTCTTGTTAGTCTTCTTACAACCTACATGATTACAAAAAGAATCCCCCTTATGAACAAATAATTTGTCCTTCCTTTTTACATTAGTACAAATCTTACACTTGACAATGTTCAACTTCCATCTTCCCTTGTAAACAACTCGGCCCATGGGAATTTCATTACCCATTTGTCTTGGAATTTTTTTGTGACATCATAATTTTGCTTCTTGATTCGTACCTTAGATGGATGGGAAATTTTTTTCACGAGTGTGGGAAAATTCACAAAAAGACATATCGACATCTTAAATTTAATTTATATTTGAAAGATCAAAACTACAACCAAATAACAAGGGAGGAGAAGATGAAACATGACCACAAGATGAAAAAGCTACATCACAATTAAGACTAACAAGAAGACCACCCATGATAAAGTTCCCAAAGGAAAAGAAATATTTGAATTTGTAAGTAGGTAGGAGTAGTGGTGGTATTGTGATAAAAAAAGGATAACAACTAACAAAACCTTTATTACAATCTATGTAATTGAACAAAACAAAGTTTTAATTTTGCAATCTTAAGTCCAATGAGCACATAATAGTGGACAAACAACTATTGTTTTTATACACATTTAGTTTTTGCATTAGAAAGTAAAGAACATCAAAATGAGGTTGTAGAACCCTAACCATTTGCTATGAAGAATTAGTCTCATTGACAAATAGTCCAATTATTGTTCATGGATATAGGGTATTTGGTTTTTAAAGTTCCTTTATCAAATTGCATTAGATCAATAGTGCATAGATCAATAATGCTTAAATTAATATTGCATTAGTTCATTAATGTTTAAATTAGATTCGACACAATTGTTTTTGCAAAGGAATGTCATAGGTTGTAAAGTAATCAATTTCATGTGTGATCTTTGTTGAATAAGTTTTATTCAATGAATCTCAAAAGTTCAGGATTTGTATAGTAGACAAAAACATTTCCTTTATTTTTAAATCATAAAAAACGTTTATATCTAGTGTATATTTTTATCTTGGGCAAACATAACAACCTTATAAAACATAATAGATGGAACCTATTCTAATGAGATAATTTCTTGTACCTCGAATGAAGGGCCATTGTTGTTTTGCAAGCATGAATGTTTTGCTTTAAAATCATTTAAAAATGTCATGGACAAAAAACAACAAATGAAGACCATCAATGTTGCAAACACATCATTCAAATTTTTAAAACATTCATGAAGGAATAAACTTTTTGATATGGGTTTGTTAACATTATATGAGTGATGTTCAATAAAAATCATAGATGATAACAAATAAAAGAAAGGCATAGTGGGCTTGGTTGGGTTTTCTTTGTCAAGTTTTTTTTCTCATTCATATGATTTTATATAACAAGCATCACACAAACTCCTTGGACTTGTTGATTATCAATGTGCAATGTTGATGTGCAATATCCATTGTCGATTTACACTTGTCATCGATCTACTAGGTACATACATGACTATAAGCAAAAAAACACCTAAAATTTTACAAGCATCTTACACCTTGCGATTATATAAAATCACACAAACTGGCCTATTGCACAATCCACACCAAAATCATTCATAACATGGTTATAGACTTGAAGATGCAAATAATAATAATAATAATGAGAAAATGTATTATCCCTTATTGTCGGGTTTGATTTAGTTCATGTAAAAACATCAATGCATAATGCGGCCATTGTGATAGAAGATCTTTGCAACACCCACCACTAGTGATTGTTCTCATTGAAAACTTGCACAACATGCTTTGAAGATAATGTGAAATATTAAAACTTCAAAACATCTTGCAATTTTCTAAGATGGCACAAACTTCAAAATGACTTTTGTTTTGCATGGTGCACACAAAATTCATTCACAAGACCTTTACAAACTTGATGATGCAAAACACAAAAAAATAATGATAAAAGAAAAATTATACATATTCTTTTTCACCACCAAGGCTTGAGAAAGTTCACAAAAAAAATCAATGTAATTCTGTGTAGTGCTTATCACCATCAATCCACTTCATTGAAAAGTTGCAACTTGCACAACAACAAGGTTTGTAAACATAAAATGTTAAAATCATTGAAAACCTTGGAGATTGTAGTTAATGAGTAAGAACTCCCACACATGGAAGACCATCACAAATAACATTTAATTATTGATGAGTAAAAACAACAAAGAGAAGGACTATGGCAAACATTTTGACATAAACAATGACAAACTTTAGTGATGAAGGTGCTAATTCTTTTGTGAACAGGCTATTTGATAACTTAGATGTGGCATTCACATGATATTTAACATCTTCCATGTCCCATTTTGGCAAGAAGGAAATTAGGTTTAGGGTTTACTTTGGTGAATCCACATCATGATCGAATGTTTTCTGACCCATCCCATAAGTTTCTTGCTACTTTACAATGATTTGAAAATTTTCACACCATACTTTCCTTTTGTATTAGTAGCCATGGTTTTTTTAAATAGAAAAAATGGTGATAAATCACTAGAAAAAATAGTGGTACCTTGGCAACTTTGACACATGTCTGTGGCATAGTCTACCAACAATTGTTAATTGGTAGATGTTTGTGAAAATAATTAATTTAAAAAAAAATGGTTTGATAGTTTAAATTGATAGATGTTTGTGGAAATAATTAATTAAAAAAAATGGTTTGGCAGCTTCAATCTGAAAATTTCAGAATATCAACAATAATGACTAACTATACTCTGTTTTCAACTTGCTAGTGGTATTATTGAAATATCTTCATAGTTTGGATGTTTGGACTAAGTGATATATGGGGAATGTCTCAAGTTAAATTTTGTGGAATTTTAGTAGTGCAAGTTCAAGTTTCTCTTTTTTTCTGGGTAGGCCTTCTTCAGAATAATTAGTGCTGAACATCAATCATATCTATAGTAATTGATTAATTAGTTTTTGAAATTTTATTTCAAAAAGTGAAATAATCATGAAGATTCAATATTTTCCTTCATACAATTTTGTTCTTTGAATTTTCGTATAAAATTTCAACATTTTTGAAAATAAAGTAATTAGTGTTAAAGTTGCCAAGGTACTATGGTATTTCAAATATTTGTACTGATGACATTATTTTATTATAATAAGCTTAGATGGATAGGACTATCATAGGAGTTGATGGTGGATTGTTGTGGTGGGTAGTTGTGATCGGTCTTTTTGTGATGAATTTTTTCATTGCAGTCATAGAACAAACACAAAATTGGAATTTTTTTGAAGCATATGATTGGTTTTTTAATTTAAAAATCTCTAGAAAAAATGAGGGAAAATTTTTATTTTTGAGGAAATTCCCTAAAAATCTGAAGTCTCTTTCTAATGTGTTAACTTCCTAATTTGAATATCCTAGTACACCTTAGATGCAGTTTTTTTTTTCTTTGGCGAATTCTATAACTGTGGCAACAAAGGTTTTTGGAAAATTTTGGAAAACAAATTATATTTAGTGTAAATTAAAAATGATCAGAAAACATTTGCCAAACTTTCAAAAACAAAAAAATTGAAAAAAGAAAAAGAGAAACCCTACTTAGATTACTCTTTATATAATCTACATATTGTCAATTGTCTGTTATATTGAAAATAAGTTTCATGCTATTCAAAACTTGAAATTGGGTTAGTCCCTGTAAAGCAACTTTTATTGAACCTTGGCCTATACACAGCATGGATGAAATTCCAGAGTTGGATGATGGCAGGAAACTAACTTTGCCTGTGTACAGGGTAATTTGGATGATGTTCAAAAGTTTTGAAATGTATGAAACTGAGCTGGGACCTCTAAAAGAATCTTGCGCTAAAATTTCGGCTATGCACACTAATTTGGATGAAGTTCCAGTTTTGAGTAGCAGCATCAAACGGAGTTTGGATGGAGTCTAAGAACTGTATTTGGATGAAGTCTAAATACTGAATCAAACTGTAAACAGAAATGTCGGCAGAGTCCAACTGAATTTGGAGCTGCAAAAGAATGTTGAATACAACTTGTGCAAATACCCTAACAAGTACTGGAGAGTGGCCATTGATTTGCCCTTTTGGCCCCCACTGTGTGAACGGGGTTCTAGCCCCGTATGACCATACGACCCTAAGCTACACAAGCGTAGTTGAGCGAGCCTCGTATTATACGACCCCAATGCGACACAAGCGTAGTTGAGCGAACCTCGTATTATACGACCCCAATGCGACACAAGCGTAGTTGAGCGACCCTCATACTATACGACCTGCACAAAACGAGCGGAGTCGAGCGAGCGTCGTAGTATACGATCCCGAGAGACACAAGCGTAGTTGAGCGAGTCGCGTATTATACGACTGTACGCTATGCAAGCGTAGTTGAGCGAGCCTCATTTTATACGTCCTAGACACAAGCGGAGTCGAGTCCTCCAGGGCCGCCGAAGAAGAAGTAGCTTCCCCAGTTCGCGAAATCTCCAGATTGTTGGATCGAAGCGTTGTAGCAATTGGCGTTTGTGACACCCAAAAGACTCAAATTGGCATCGGTGGGAGTGAGAGCAGAGTCGTAGAATATCACGTTTCTTTGGTATGCGGCCATGGGGAAGCCGGCACTCGGAAATGCTCCAGAACCCATACTTGTGTTTGTGGGTATAGTGGAAGGCGCAATCTCGCCGCCCCATTCCACAGTATCCGCACTGGTTTGTAGAGTCGTGTAGAGACTCGACGGCCAGTAACCCACATTCGTTTCATTGATGAACAATGACCATCCCGGGATTGTAGAATCGAAGTTCACCGAGATGGAGATTTCGTCGTCGTAGTTGAATTCGTTCTGAGTCTCCTCGGCGAGTGTGGTGTATGCTAAGCTTCCACCCAGTACCCAAGTGTTGCTTGTCTGCACAAACCCAGGACAATCCAGATTGTAGCACCCATTTCCCTGGTAATCATCTGAAGTCCAGTAGACAAACAGATGTGGAGCTAGAGGGTTGTCCCCCTGGTGTAAAGCTGGATATGTCTGCCACCCAACTTCCACTGTGTTGGTGTTGTTCCCGTCCCCCGCAGCAATCCACAGTTGTGAAAGGCTGAACTCGTACGACGGATCTCCGATCACAGGTCCATTCACACTGAAAATTGCGCCTGCACCCGCGTAACCTCCCACAGTCTCCGGCGCTCCCACTACTGCATACAGATGTCCAAAGTCGTTCGCAGCTGCAGCGGATCCATTACCCATGTGTTTCGAATGCCTTGGATGTCTTCTGTAGTACTGCTGTTGTTTTCTCAAGCTCAGCTGTTTGGAATCCGTTGACATTCTCTGTACCGGGATGGAACCTTCAGGGCATCCTCCATGTTCCCTGGCAAAACGTTGTGGGTGCAGTAAGGACTGTTTATCTGCATTTTGTCGCTGCAAATTCAAATGTGTTGATGATGATTCCTGCATCCAAATGATATGATCTTGGAGTGCAGGGTGATGAGCTGCAATTTGCTGTTCTATGGGGATACAATCTACCCAGCTTCCATCAGAAACTTGGAATGATTGCACAGCAGGACCATGCATAGGAGCTCCATTACTTCTGCTGTCTGTGTAAGCTTCTAATCTTCTTTCATGTCTTGAAGCTGCTGTTGCAGCTTGTCTCAATTCTCTCCCTTGAGATGACCCAACAAATATAATGGTCACAAGTATAACTAGCCGAATACAATATGTGCCCATAACAACCCATGATGAGTACAAACGCCTGATCCTTGCTCCAGGAATTGTACCCCATACTCCTCTTCTGGAAGCCTCCATTGTATAAACTCGAGCTTTGAGCTTCAGCTTTTTCTTTCTCTTTGAACTCAATCGAGAAATTCAGAGATCTACAACCAAAATTAGTTGCAGCTCAACAAACTAAAGAATGAATGAATATATTTCCAGCTTGCACTAGATCATAATTCTCTGTGCAAACAAGAAATCCTAATCTGATTTCTAAACTGGTGGGGGAATTGGTGCACTGAAATCCTGATGATATCAATGATCTCTATAATCATAATTTTGGTTCCACTGGAATCCAATATACTTACAAACAGAACCAAAATTACACCCAAAGAAAAAACCCAATATTCTTCCACACACAGAAAAAAAATTATACACAAAGAAAAAACCAAACTATTCTTCCAGACACAGAAAAAAGATTATACACAAAGAAAAAAAAACCCAATATTCTTCTTCCACACACAGAAAAAAGAATTACACACAAAGAAAACACTAGCGTTGGAATGAAAGAATTGGAAGTGGCTAAGCTACTAGTCTGGGAACATTCAGGACCTTGCACGAGTGGAGACTTACATAGGGATGGAATTGGCTTCAAGCAAGTGGAGACATAGAAATGGATTGGTTTGTACGCGGCTTCAAGCAAGCTCCAGGCAAGCAATGGGGAAAAAGTGGCCATTGGGGGTGGGCCTCAAAACTGGGACCCGATTTGGTTTGATCTGTTTTGCAGTGGTTACTACGTTCCTTTTCTGCTGTTGCAAGTCAACTTGGTAGGGTGCCTATCTCTCGTGTCCCTACCATTGTTTTTTATTAAAAAATATTTTAAAAATTAATTATTATTATTTATTACAAATTTGTGAGGTAGATGGGTTGGTGATCATCCATACAAGGCTTTTTTTTCAATCTTATGAGGTAAGTGGACCTGTGATCATCCATAAGAGGACTTAGCCAAATTTGACCAGAGGTTAGAGATGAGTAGAATTTTTTTCAAACTCTGGTATATACTGGTGAGATACAAGAACCTATGCTCTAAATATGGCGAGATTTACCTTTTTTTTCCTAGAATTTTTTATTTTATTTTGGGGCTTTTTTTCAAAAAATCATTTGGACAGTTTGGGACCCTGCCTTTTTTTTAAAATCTCAAAGTGGCAAAAAATCGCCAAAAAAAGGAACCCTGCAGCCACAAGAAGACTTAAGCCAAATTTGGCTACAGAATTTAAAAAGAAATTCATGATTCCTCATCCTTTTGGCCACATGTTGGAACCTTTTGTTTATTTAAATATTATGAATTAAAAAAATAATTCCTCATAATGCAGTGACTTGGGCCCATTTTTCTTCCATAAAAAGTCATTTTGTATCATTTGCACCTCCACTTGTTTTGTCTGCCGTATGCAAAAATTAGTCAAAATGGAAAACACTGGTAGCTTTTCTCATGTGTTAATGTATCTAGTTCTCTCCTTCCAGCACAATTCTCGCTTGTGAGCATCCCAAGAGGGATTTCCACGGAAATGGTGACAGGTTCCTAGAACTTGTCTAAACAATGAAAAATTGCTTTAGAAAATGCTACCAAACCAAAATCTGGGGTCAAAACGTGGGCAAAAAAATTCAAATTAAAAAAAAAAAGAGGGCTATTTTTTGGGTGAAAAGACAGATATATTTTTATTTTTTGCATTTGTGCAAAAAAATGGTAACAAAAGGAAAGTTGCTCCAGTTTGTTTCGTTTTGATTTTGATTTTGTTTTTTGTTTTTTTCAGTTTTGCCAAATAAGCTGAGATAGCCACAGTGGCAATCAGCAAACTTTTCGACAAATTTGGACTTAAAAAACCAAAAATTGGGAAAATTATGCATAAATTGTATGTGTTTTTAGTGTAAATTTGACTAAATTTGCTCATTCTTTTGGAATCGTTTGTCAAATTTTTTATATTGCAAAATTGAAAAGAAAACTATAATGAAAATCATCCATAAGAAAATTTAGCCAAATCAGAGTTCGAATGATGAGATACAAAAATAAAAACATTTGCCAATTCTTGTATATTTTTTTGTCTACATAATAATGGAAAACTACTGTCAAAATCTTGTGGGTTTCTATTGTTTTGTTTTGAACCCCCCCATATCTTCAAGACCCTGAAATTATTTGTTTCTTTCTCTATTCTTAGACTGGCTTATAAAAACGCCGTCTTCCTTTATCCAGAAATAGAAAAAAGATACAATGAACCTTCATAGAAATCCAACAGTAATGAGTTGAAATTCACCAAAGTCTTGAACATGGGCAGGTGGACCAAGGTGAAGTTCGAACCCCCCACCTACACTTGCTATATTTAATTTGGAAAATGTTAAACGTGGACTCAAAGACCCTGATTTAGTCTAAAGACAGTATATATTGCTTAGAAGCAACCCAAAAAAACTTTGGGATTTTAATCATGGTACACGTTAGTTTTTTTTTGGGGGGAAGGGGGGTGGGGGGGTTGGAGAATTTTTGTTATTTTTGCACAAAAAATATTGTGAAAATTTTGAAATTTTTTCCTAGTGTAGATCTCACTAATTTTTCTATTTTTTAGGAATTTTTTCTCAAAATTTTTTAATATCAAAAAAATGGAAGAAAAAACCCTGGTACCAATGTAGGTGCTGAGTTTCCAACTTTCTATATATATAAAAACCCCTCAATGAAGGACAAAAAGAAAATTTCTTGGAGATTCTTGGAAATTTTTTATGTGCCTTCATGAAAAGAACGAAAGAGTTTTCATCAGTTTAAAAAAAGTTGCCATGTGGTTTAATACAAAAAATCGATTGACTAAAAAAGGGTCCAATGGTATGTTTTGCAACTCTCAAAGTCAAGTCCTGGGCTTTTCTCGCACCTCACCACTGAATAAAAAAAGAACCATACTGGTCTCATTTGTTCTAGAGTAATCATGTGTCCTAAGGTCCAACTCAAAGACATATAAATTATTTTGACCTATCCAAAGGCAAGGACCTGGTCCTTGGGACATTGGCCTGCACACCCTCGGACTTGGGGTATTATTATAGAATGTCTTAAAAAATCTAGGACCATAAGGTTTGAGAGTTTAGGATAAGAGGATTTCAAGGCCTAGGTCTTGATGCTTTTCCAATCCTAAGATGCTAAGGTTTAGGATGTGAACAATATATTGGGTCTAGGACTTGCAGATTAATTCAAGGCCCAAAAAGTACTAATCTTAAGCACCTTAGGCTCAAAAAATTCTAACCCAAAGCCCAGAAATATTCAAAATTCAAGCCTTATGGAATTCTAAGTCCAAAAAGATTCTAGCTTAATCTTTAAAAGATTCTAACTATAGGGCTAAAAGGATTTGAATGTCAAGTCTAAATAGATTCTAAAGCTAGGCCTAACTAAATTCTAGCCCTAGGCCCAAAAAAATCTAGTCTTAAAAGACTTTAACTTGAGATTAGCTTAAGTCCTTGAAACTGTGATTTTTGGGAGTTTCAAACCTAAAGTTCTAACTTGAAGCTTTAAACAATTCTAACCCTGTGCTCAAATTCTATCCTTGACCCTCAAGAAGATTTTAACTTCAGGCCCAAACAAATTCTAACTTTATGCTTATAAAAATTTTAATCTTACCTGGCCTAGGGAGATTCTAAGCCTAGGCCCAAGAAAGTTTTAACTTACTTAGTTGGCCAAGATTTGTCTAGTGTCTTTTCCTTGTTGTTTGCTACTTCATCACTGCTAGGGTATCATGGCTTTTCTAACATTGTGGCTATTGTTGCAAATAATGGTCTAGGATTTGATGTTTGATGTTTTTAGGAGGAAGGGTTTTGTTATAGTGTAGTGTTGTTAGTGTGGACCTCATTTTGGCTACTTTTGGTGATTGAAGTACATAATTCAGCAATATTGAAGAGTTGCATCTCTTCAATGTGACTAGGAATTTTCCTCTCATGAATGTTATAATTGTGACATTGTATGTGTGATTTATCGAGGAGTCAAATTTGATGTGGTGTGGGATGTTGTTGTGGTTACATGCAAGCAAATAAAAAGTTGGAATTGGATTTTGTGAACCATACATTCAATGTTTGGGAAAGTTGGACGGTGCTAACTTGTTGATTGCAATTTGATCAATAGTAAGTTCAGCTCTATAAGCTCACGAACCTTATGTGATGTCCATTCTGTAAGTACAAGCTTGAGGAAACTTGCTTCTTTTCCATGTAAACATTCTTTCAATACATTCTGCCTAGCAAGGTCAATTAGCCACAAGGTACAAAAGAGCTACTGTGTTAGAGTTGATTAGGGTTATTTAAAAGAAGCCTTCATAGTGTCATTAGCACATCTTCAATGAGGTGGAATGAGGGCTTTTGTCCATAGTGTTGAAATTGAATAGTGATAAAATCCGATGTGCCTTCTCTTTCAAAAATGCCTTACATTGACACACAATCATGCAAGTGAGTTTTAATGTATTGGTGGAAATTTTGGCAACAGTTGGTGAAAATCATGGAGTTGCATCTAGGAAGCTAAGGTTTGATGATTTGCAGCACCTTTGTGGAATGCACATTCACATATTACATGTGCATTTTTCTTGGGCAACATGGCTAAGTTTTTGATGTGGTGCACACATGGGACTTGAGTTGTGCTTCATCTCCATCTTGAAACTTGAGGCGCATGTATCCAGAAAAGGAGATCTCAAGTGCTCACACTTCGTTTCTTGGTTTCTACTATATTTGTAGATTTTATCATTTTTGAAAACTAAAAATTACATTTGTATTTTATTTTGTTTGGTTTTTGAAATCTTTGATGCAATCCAATAGACAACATATGTTTCAATCTCCATTTATTGAAATTCTATGTTTATAAATTTTACCATTTTTGAAAAATAAAAGGGATGTTTGTTTAAATCTTGTCATGCATCCACTAGACAACATATGTTTCATCTCCATTTATTGAAATTTTATTATTTGTAAAATTTTACCATTTTTGAAGAATAAAAGTGATGTTGTTTTTTTGAATTTTGTCATGAATCCAGCAGACAACATATATTTCATCTCCAGTGAAAAGAAAACGAAAAGAAAAGGATGAGAAAGAGGGGAAAAACTTCCACTGGGTGGAAGTTCCTTTTACAACCTCGAGAGTACTAACTTCCACTTGTCTGAACAAAACAGGGTTTTCTTTAAGGGGGTCAGTGAGGGGACTGAAAAATACAAAGGAAAAAAAGTTGCGGTGCTTTACATTTTTAACCCTAAACTTTAACCTGATGTTAACCTAACTCTTCTTCAAGTGTGAATTTTGCCGACCAAGGGGCTTGTGCGAAGGCCATTTTTGCGCCGTGTCGTTCGAGACGTCATCGCTTGAGCTTTTGTTGTGTGCCTATAGAGAGATACAATCAACCTGCCAGATGGCAGCGATTATGTTAGTCTGCCATAGAATCGATGCATGCACGAGCTGCTGACAAGTACAAGCCAGGAGAGTTGGGGGGAGGAAGTATCTTTGTGACTGCATTGTGGTTTCAAACAGGAATGCAAGCAGACTAGGGAGATGGTCCTTTCCGGTTCTGATAGATGCCATTTAGGGTGTCAGGACGCAACTCGTCAAGCGGAGCATACCGGGTTGATTTGAGGCAAGTAACAGTAGCTATTGCGCCGAATGGAAGGTTGATTGCGGTCAAGAAACAAGTTAAGCAGTTTGTTAGGTGCAGTTAAAGATACACAAATTGTTCTTCAGTCTCAGAAATGAAAATATTCTTGCAGCAAGATAGTCTTCAGTGGTGTTTATTCCCGTATCGTCGTCATGGACACAATGACACAGAAAGACAATCCTCTTGCTCATGAAGGCATGCCTCGCTGGGAGGGAAAGTCTCTGGGGGAACTGTTTGAGAAATTTGGCGTGCGCGGCGCCACACCATCGCCAAGATGAGCGATATGGGGTTCACAGTTAACACACTGGTTCGAATGACCGAGCCAGAGCTGGATGAGGTAATCCAAATCATGCTAGAGGATTTTCATATGGGGCTTCTATTGGGAGAGCGATATGGGCTTAAGGTAGCAGTTTGGGCCGAGAAAAAAACAATTGAGGAAGGTGGGCTTTAATTACTTCAGACCTCTTGATATTCAAGCAATGAGAGTCACATTTTGAAAACAAGTGACATTGAGTCCTGCCACACACCCTTCCTGTTGCATTTGTCAAAATAATTCCAGAGAGTTTTACCCTTGCCCACATTTCACATGTCCCAATCCCACAACATTCCAAGTCACCACTCCAGATGACATCTTCTCAAACAGTCTCCAAGCATCCTCTGTGCTCCCACACATGTTGCATACATGTCCACTGAGCTTCTCCCCGAGAAGACATATGAATCCCATCTACTTTGAATGATTTGCTCATGAACATACCTGCCCTCTTTAATGGCAACTATGCTGGCACACATGTTCAGCACTGCCATGAATGTAATGGTGTTTGCTTGCACACCCTCCTGATGCATTTGTCAAAGTAGCAAATGGGTGCCTTCTGCCCTTGCCCACATTTCACACATCCTGATATCATGGTGGCCCAAGTGACCATTTTTCAAGATGGCATCTATTTGGACACTTTCCAACTCAATAGTTTGCATACATCAACCAAGACATTCCCCACAAAGGCACCTGAATCCCATCCAAATTCAATGACCTGCTCATGAGCATAGCTGCCTTCTCCAAGGGGAACAACACCAGCACATGTATTCAGCACCCCCATGAAAGTAATGGAGATAGGCTGCATACCTTCCAGCCTCAAATTTGCCAAAATAGCTCCAGTGTCTTTCGTCCTTGCCTGCATTTCATATGTCCTAATATGATAGCATCCCAAAAGTGACCACATTTGGAGATGGCATCTTGTTGAACACTCTCCAAGCATCTTGAATTCTCCAACATTTTTCATACATGTCTACCCACAAAGACATCAGACTCGCAACCACTTGAATGGACTGTAGTATGCTGACTTCAAGCCTTCTTAAACCAGCACATGCCTTAAATCACTGGAACAAAAATGAAATTTGTCAGGTCCCATTCCTTCTCATGGCACTTGTAGGAAAAGTTGCATCACCTTCCCAGGTTGCCTATTCTTCCCATATTTCGTGATCTTCTGATTCCCTGCAAAAATGTTCCAATTGCACTGTATGTGGTGCCATTGTAGCCATCTCTCCTGCCACCCATGGTGGGTATTGAAGGTCCCCAAGCCAGAGTGCTTCCTATGCCTTCTTATGTTGGAAATATGGGTATCTTTCATTCATATCCACCCAGAAATCCAGATCAAGCTGCTCAGGCATGTATTCTCGACATCCCACGCATAAACAGTATAAAAGCCAAATGCTGACCCTCTCAATCAGCATATTGTATTTACCTACCGTCTCCAGCTACTACTACAATCCCACTAGTGCAAAGGACCTCCGCCAAGCAAGATAGCAACCAAGAGAGCGCAACAAAATTGACACCAAAAAGGGCAGCTGTGGCTCGATCAACATGTGAACTCTGACAGGGTTGATGTTCAGGTACCTTCTCTGATATGTGAACCAACCAAAAAGTGGACCGAAAAAGGATCCAAAATGAACACAGCTTCTCTCTCTGACCTGCAAGGACTACGGAAAAAATTTCTTTCAAATCATGTAGTTTGATAAAACAGAAAGCCATGACAAGGTACCGCCGTCTTGCACAGAATATGTCCAATATCAGGTCAACAAACAAAACTCATGTACCTGTGAGAAGAAGAAGGCAATAGACAGACACAAAGAGAAGGTAGGGGGTTAACGGTTTATAATGCTGCAAAAACTTACAATTGCCGTGATCTTCAAATCTCGCCTTTGCTTCTATCTGGTGCGCTCCGCTTCGGGAATAAGAAGCACACGTTGCAGTGCAAAACTTGTCGATGGGTGAAGTGTAACTGTTGGTGCACATAGACGCATAACAGCAAGTCCTCTTCTTGGTCGACCTCCCACTTCTCCATTTGGTGGTGGAGTTGCTGTTGCTTTTTTTGTGGTCAAGCACATGGCAATTGAACTTGGTGCGCAGATGATGAAGAAGATGCGACATGGGAAAAGAAGCACCACCGTGAAAAAAAGCAGCCCGGGCGACCCAGACTTACAAGTAGCCAACCCCGCTCCCCCGTGAGTGCAATGAATTGGAAATTTGGTTAGCATACTGGAATTACCCTAATTAGCGTAATTAAATAAAAATTACTGAAAATATCAATTACTAAATTACTGGATTCAAATTATCCTAATTACCTTTCCAAAAGTTTCGCTAATTAGGGTAATTTCCGTAAATATTTCCTAAAATATTCATTACTAAATTACTTTACCCTTTATAAATTACTGCAAACAATAAAACTAATGAATACCATATATGACTATGAATACATTAATTACCAAAATTAAAAGATTTTCGAATAAAGTTACTGTAAGTACCGAAATGAACTAGAAATTTAGCTACCATAATGAAATTACCCTAATTACCATAATTAATTAAATATTATTGAACACTGCTAAACTGCTAAATTGCTGCAGTGAAATTACCCTAATTACCGTTACAAGTTTCCCTTAAAACACTACCCAAAAATATCATTTTATTCTATTACTAAATACCCTTTGTGAATTACTGGGAAAAACGGCTGAAACTAATAAAGACCCTAAATAACTTTAAATAGTTCATAATTCAACAAAATGAATTGACATTTAAATACCTGTTCGAACTGGGTAATATGAGCCACTTCAAAACATAACCATTGCTTCATTTTCATTGTATTAAACGATTATCTAAGTTGGTGTTGAAATTTTTGAATAAAACTTTATAACAATACTCTTAATATATGATAAAAACATTTAACAAAAATTGAAATGAATCCAATGATTATGGAATACCAAAAGCACGTTTAAAGTGGTGTTACCAGTGCTTTACATTGCTTATAAATGATTTTTTCAAAGATTTCATGTCATGTGAAAATGATTTTTTTTGAATGTACACATTTATTTTGTAGTATAATGCAACACCTATATAAGTTGTATCGATTAAAATAATTAAAAAGAACTTGATTTGTAAATTATGAATTTAAAAATATTTTGTTTCTAAGGACTCATTAAAGACAAAATCCTTTGTTTTGATGGCTCCTATTACCTAGTTTACACCTTATTGGCTACTCAAAAGGCAATTGACATGGAAATAAGTGGGATTAAATCAAATTATAAGTGACAATGAAAGTTTCCAACCAGAACCTTTTTGTTTTTGAGTTTGATCCTCGGACTCTAATTTGCGAAAATCATATAAGTTGTGGTCAGTGAAGCATAATAGCACATGCCTTCATCCACCAAACTTGCAAGCCTGCAAGTTGACAAAAGACAAACAGACAAACAATGGTGATGACATATGATATTACACCTTTTTCAAACATTTGTCCAAAGTGTTTAAAGAAATTCCTTACCATGCCCATGTGTGTCACATCCTCTAAGTATGGCATTCCAATAGACCACATTTTCAGATTGCATTTTTTTGAACATGTTTCAAACATCTTGCATGTTCCCACATTTTGCATATATGTCAACCAAACTACCACCCACAAAGATGTTTGAATTGAATCCACTTTGAATGAAGAGGATGGCTTGCGTATAAGCGTGAAGTTTGAACTTGGAGCTTTGAGTTTGGAAAATAAAGTTTAATGTGATTTTAATCGACCTACATGGATAAATATGTTCATAAATGAATGATTTCATATAAATGGATATTATTTTTGCATGAATATTTCATTCATGGTTTGAAATAAATAAATAAATCATTGAATGAAATTCATCCATGATTGAAAAATAAATAAATTTAAATTATTTATATCTAGCCTCATTTATTGTCCAAATATTAATATCTCAAACTTGAATTTCATTTAATAATGATGGATAATAAAATTATGATAGTAAAGGAAAATATGATCATGGGATTGAGATGATTTTAAAATTTTTGTTTAAAAAGTTAGTTTCATAAATAATGTTAAATAATTTTAGAAATATTCTCATAGAATGAGTATCACCCCCAACACCCCCCCTTCCTCTTTTGCCCAATTGTTGTCAATAACATTTTTTTGTGTGAAAAACTAGGGAACATTGAAAATAAATAATTAAAAAAAAATCCCATTGTCATCTATGATAATAGGTTGTTTGAAGAAAGTTAATTAAGGTGCCTAAAATTGAATTTTAATTTATTTTAAAAATTCATCATCACTAATGACATTATGTAGTTTAAAAATATTTAAAACATTCAAAACCCATTGTTTTTAACAACATTGATTAAATTTGAAGAAAATCATGGCATCCTTAACAAAAAATGAGAAAAAAAAACCCCATTGTTGCTAATGACAATTATGAATAAGTTTGAAAAAAGTTGTGGCATCTTATAAGGAAGGGGAGGAAAAAACCCACTGGCATTAATGACATTGGGTCAGTTTGCTTGAAAAAAAAAAAAAAACTCAATTTAATTTTTAAAATAACAATAATGATCATGGTGTGGATGTTAACATAATAATGGCAATATAGTTAAAACATTTTAAAATTCATGACATTTAAAACCATAGCCATGAAATACATTTACAATGGAATTTACATTATATTATTCAATACATATTATATCATATTTAATTAAATTGTGTTTCATGAAACTTTACTTAATTAAATTTATGAGAAAAAATATCCATAAAAATTTAATGATAAAACAAAACATTAATCCATAATGAAGATGAATGTTTACATTCATTCCCATGTTTGCTTCTAAATTTACTAGTACAATATTCATTTTGTAGTTAAATTCTTGGATTTTATTTGCATGTGTGTAAAAAAAAAAACATTTTACAATCCCAAGTTTCAACTCTAGATTTTAAGCTTAAGCTCAAGCTCATATGATAACTTGCTTCCTTGTGCCCTCAATTGTAGGGATACAGAAGACAAAAGATTTTGATAA
>Ga0116231_10004465_pt1 | contig 28297 bp, 14 predicted proteins | sample S1TSphgellanicum_2_FD_89695 | JGI IMG/M metagenome (GOLD analysis project Ga0116231, IMG submission 89695) | Host-associated microbial communities from peat moss isolated from Minnesota, USA - S1T2_Fd - Sphagnum magellanicum MG | ecosystem: Host-associated > Plants > Peat moss > Unclassified...
AAAATCTAAGGCTACATATTTGCTTCTTTTTTTATCTTTTTTTTTGGATTTGTTTTTTTGGATTTTTCTCCCCTTCTCTTAAATTAACAAAAATGAAGAAACAAAATAAAAAATAAAAAATAAGAAATGAGCAGAAAAATCTAAGGCTACGTATTTGCTTCTTTTTTTATCTTTTTTTTTTGGATGACGTCTGGCCAGCAGCTCCGGGGAGCATTCACAACAACCGTTGCAGGAGAAGTAAGTAACGGCAGGGGGGGGCCACGGGTGCATTATGCACTGGGTACACACTAGTGTTTTTGAAAGCTACATGCTTTGTGAACAAATGGTTGATAACTCCAAGGTTGAATTTAAGGGACTATGTACAAGGTACAATTTTGTTTTAGATTTTTTTGCATATGTAGCATGGAGCTATTCAATGTAAAGGACCTTTTGCCAAAAATACTTGCCTGCAACATTATTTTTGCAAAGTTTTTCCAAATTTCAAGGTGAAAAATATGACTTCAACCTATACACAGGTATTTTCATGGAAAAAATGGCCCAAACGTGCCAAATCTCAAAGGAAAAAATTCCAAATCGCCAGATTTTTATCATAAGTTCTAGTAGGTAGCAAAGTATATAGATGGATTTCGTTTTCTTTTTTACTTTCATGTCTAATATGTGTCCAAATCTGGCTAAATCATCTTATGGATGATTGCCACTTCAGCTACATCACAAAATTGAAAAAGAAAACCCTGCCTGCAGTGCACCTCAATTGGAAACCCCTGATCACTTAGCTGTGGATGAACCATACCTGAATCTCGTCACCTATCCAGTAAACCCTAAAATTCAACTTCACACTATCAACAAAACTACCTATCTAAGTTGATAAGTACCATATCTAAGTAGGTAGGGTATGTAACTGGGAACTAGGTAGATAAGTAGGTAAGGCACTTGACGGCTACCAGGTAGATAGAAACACTGTGGTTAGCTTATATGGGACAAGAAAATAATGAAAAAGTGGTTTCCTGTCCACAGTCATCCATCCGGCATCATGTGCTGGTGGGGGCTGCTGGTTCACTATAGCTGGTTGTTTTTGCCTTAAGATTTATCTGCCCAGCTTATGAAATATCTACAGGTGCATTCACACTTGGTGTTAGAGACTCTAGTGTTGAGTCCCTTAACACCATGCTAGTCATTTAGGACTTAAACCTCCTTACCATGAAATTTTATGTTAAGCTAATTCTCACTTAACATTAAGTTATCATCCATTAAATATTGGGTGCCAACTAGGATGCCATCTAGATTCTCATGTAACACTGACTTAACATCAAGTGTGAATGCACCATAAGCAACAAAACTTAGCCCAATTCAGCTTCCCAAATCCCAACTATGTCTAAAAAGGTACATATTAAAAAATTCATCCTCAAAACTTACTTAGTAATTCTTTCAACTTTGGTTTAGTTCAATTATTGTTCAACTATTGTTTCATCTGAAATCACTCCTTAATTTGAATTCTCAATTATTAAGGACATCTTCAATTATGGTTGGGACTCTTGTAAGGTTCCTTAAATATGTGAATAGACATAATAAAGAAGCTGTTCGTTTTGTCATTCCAGAAGGGCTGTTGCCAGTGTTTTCTCTTTCAATTTTCTGATGCAGCTCATGAAGTGCCCATCATCCATAAAACAATTTAGCCAGATTTGCACCTGATAAAAAATATGAAAGTAAAAAACATAAATTAGCACCTTTCTATATTTTTGGCTATGTACTGTAGCTTAGGATAGAATTTGGTGATTTAAAAGGCTTGTTTAGATTTATTTCTGGAATTTGGTGAGTAAAAACCACTAAAATTTCTCCATTTTGAAGGGAGAAATTGCCATTTGGCAAAAGCTTTCCTCCAAAAAACTATTGGCTATAGCCGGTGAGCTGTGCACTCTAGTAACGACAGTTCTTTTCCTCAAATTTGGGATGCAGCCACATTGGCAATCATCCACAAGAAGATTTAGCCAAATTTGGCTCTAGAACATATATGAAAATTAAAAAATTTAAACAATCTTTTTATATAAATTGGTTACCTACTGTAAACAAGTATTGAAATCTGGCGATTAACATCGTTTTGGAATCTGTAGAATGAGGGTCCATTTTATCAAAAAAATCCCTTTTATGGGTTGGAATCATATTTTTCATTTTCAAAAAATGCAAATTCATTTGCTCCAAAACAAAACACCGCTAATAACCCAACTAGTCAAGCAACTAGTTGTGGACAATAATTAGCTTCCTCCTCCAGCTTGAGCAAGTTGGCTCTCAAGAACTGGGCAGAGTTACTAACCATAATGAAGGAATTATTGCTGTAAGAATTCAGTGCACCTGGATTATCCCTGAGCTTTATGCTTAAGATGATCAGGGTTTGTGAGGTGACCATATCAGCCAGGCTTGCTGCACCACTGTAAGGTTATTGCGCTGGGCCCTTTGGAATTCCAAGTACGGTTTGTATGGACATACATCCTACACTCCTCTGATAGGGATGGATTATAACTTGTCCACATGCCCAGAATAGGTTCTGGAAAGAAAAAATATGGTAAGCAGGCCATCCAAGATCTATCTTCTGTTATGATCAAGGAGCTGTGTGGCACTCTCATGACGTTGATTGGCATCCTCAGGTTTTTTTGTGCATAGCCATGAGACATGGATTTAAGCTTAACCATACATTTCTTCAACACATGTGTATGATGTGCATGGATCCATTCAACACACATCCATGTGATGAAGATTTGAATGCTTAAATCCATGTCTCATGAGATATGTATGGATGTGTGTTGAAATAACTGTAGTTTTAAATTATGTACAATATGAACTACCCAAGTCGTTGAACTATGACCAGCTGGAAGGTGACTGACCATATGAACACCTTTCCACCTGAGCTCTAAGAATCCAAGTCATTAGTTCCATACACGTCTATAGAGGGGACAATTACCCATGGGGTATGACCAGGGAGTCGGAAGTAGTGTAGTTTTATTCACCACGTTATGTTACTTGCATTTGAGATACGAACAGGCACTTTTCCAGAGTATGCACCAGACAGTTAGAGAGCTACCCTACATTGATCTTGAACCCCTGTTTTGACTTATTTTGGTTCTGATGAATTGGTGCCTTGAGTTGCCTGCAAGAATAAGTGACCGAAAAATATTTTTCTTGCCCAGACCTACAAGTGGCTAAATGTCCAGAAAGTCACATGACTATAGTTGCTGCCCTTGAACCCCTGAACCATTGAAAAAAAAAATGCTAAGCAAAATATGCTTGCCAACTGAAATTATTGGGAATTGATTAAAATTTACAAACCTTCCATGATCCCAGCTACAAAATGGAAGGGTTGACCCATCATAGGATTGGCAATATTAATTACCATGGATGTAAGTTTACAACCGAAGTCCCAACTACAGAATGGAAGGCAAGGTTGTGAATTTTTTTTCAGGGTACCTCTGAAAACAGAAAAACCAATGTACTCCAAAAGAATGGCACAGGAATACATTTGAGTAAGCAATGCATTCATGAGAAAGTTGCCATGTGTCTGATGTGGATCCACAAGTGTGACTGGGATTCTTTTTCCACCCATCAGCCACCAGTCTGGTTGATGGAAGCATGTAAATTTTCATCCATTCTCATCCAGTTTATGACTTCTCATCCTATGCATGTAACACAACATTATTTTTTACGTTCCCATATGAGCAGTGCTCCGGAGAACGTACGGAAAACACGTTCTCAAGACCAGTAGGAAGTGTTTTTAATAACCAGGATGGTTCAGGCATATGATACGAAATCAGTAATTCAAGGCACATCTTGAATATTTAGCAAAATTTGAGGATCATGGACAACTCTTCTTTGTTGAGTGTTGGAACATTACTCAACCTTGATGTGATGGACTTGTTTCAAGAACAACGTTATTGATGTTGTTATGAGCCTTTCAATGTTTCCCTTTCTCGATAACTTTGAATCAAATTGAATAATTAAAAGTAACCATCACTTTGAGTTATACCATATAGAAGGCAGTGTGAAAAACCATCACGTTTCAATATCCATCAGACAGGAACAGCAGTGTTGAATCCTAACACATAAGGAGATTTGTAACAACCCACTGTGATCTAATAGGGAAGGTGGCACAGCATTAAACTGTCATTGTCTCTGGGAACTGTCATTGTCTATGGACACAAATCTGTATACAAAACACAGAAGGAACCATGTGCAGCATTTCTTGGTTGAATTTTCTATATAGAAAGCTATGCTCAGTAGTAATTTTAATTTAACAAGCAACTTAGTTGATTCTCACAATCTTACATTCACTATTGTGATCTCTATTAGTGTTTGGATCACGCTAAGTTTGCAAGGATTTCACAGGCTCTCTCTCTACACATGGCCACGTGGTCCTCTTTATGTACTTCATTCAGCACTCGGTATTATCTTTGGTGTAATTTGGACCGCTTGTCTTTTTACACTTTGTTTTAACCATGGACAGGGCTTTATAGATATTAAATGTCACTACGGAATTTAGAGCGATTGATCACGATGGACCAAGGGTCATTTTACAACCAGCGTAGACAACAGAGTTTTCTTTTCTTCTTTTTTCTTTCTATCACATCTAGATTTGCTTTAATCCCATCTTTTGGACCTGACACGACGGGTTCTGATGCTGACCCGGAACACTTGGACAACTTCTTCAGCTTGTGACGCCTTTCTCGATAAATGGGAGTCTTACAGCTTCTTCTCTGTGCAAAAGATCTCCGGACTTGTTCTTTTCTACTACGAGTTTAGAGTGCGCTATGCATACTCTCCAGTAGTACCCGTGTTTACAATCTTCAGTGCACATGAATCCAGAGTGTAATTGATCCTTCCGAAGCATCTGTATTGAACCATGTGGTCCTAGTTTACACGTAGACATTAATGTTGCGGGTTAGAGAGCGCAGATGCAATTAGTAGATCATTCATGAGTTTCTGAATTGAATGAACTTGTGTTAGGCTATCGAGTGCGTTTCTTTAGAGCTCTTTATAGACTGAGCAAGTATACAATGGCGCGGACCCGCGAGTGGTTAGACATGAGGTGGTTTTATGAAGGGATCAAGAACATGCCCTCACACTATAAAGAAAAGTGTTTACCCTTTAAGCTTCTACGGAAGCAAATCGATCGTTTCCTGGACCCCAGTGTGGGTCTAACCGAGCAAATAGGGTCGTTCTTGGCGCTTCAAGCTGGCGACATCCCCTCGTTGTACCCTCCTCCTGCACGCAGCTATGTACAACCAGAGGATAGCAGCTTACCCCAAGACATTTCCCTTCAAGTGACCCAGTTCACGAGTTTGCTCAATCTGGAGGTCGAGAAGATGAACACATTTCTGGTTTCGACCCATCGTCTTCAAGTGCGAGCAGCGAATGTAAGTCATGCCACCATCTGTTCACAACCTCTTTCTTAATCCATTTGCCACTAGCTGTTGCCATAGATGTCAGTTAGTTTTCTCATAGCCGATCATACTTTGATTTGGTGTCGCAGCGATACATGGTTATGAGGCAAGATGCGGAGAGTAGGCAGAAACTGATTCAACCACCGGCTTTTCCCCACGGCCGGGTTAGGTCAAAAGAGCTCGAAGTGATTCGGCTGGCAACGTTCCGACTGTTTAGTGAGATGTACCAGTTGCTTATCTTCAGCAAGATCAACTACGAAGGTACCGTGAAGCTGCTGTTATAGTTAGTCTGTAATTGTTTAGCTGCTTCAAACACCTTTAGATGCATGTGACGGGGGTTGCGCACTCTTATAACATGTTGATTACATTGATGACAATCAAGTGGTAAGAGCTTCCATGCCAGATCACAAAGATGGTAACGCGTTAACGAATGAACATAAAAAATATATGTAATCTGGTTTGCAAGATGAACTGGATCTAGCAAAATTAAGGGTGAAGCTGCGACATGTATGTAGTTAATGGTGCTCATAGTCTTTGAACTTCCTGAAATTTGTGGTACATGAAATTAGGTTAATGGTGAAAAGATATAATCCAGTAATAACGCGGATTCGTCCATTTGAATAATGCAAAGCTCTCGATGTCGTATGCATGTGCAGCAATTGAAAAGATATTGAAATTACATGATGAGCTTACTGGATCAGAGATTACATCGACTTATATGGAGTTTGTGAAGACTCAGGATTTCGTCACCTTTCGTGAAGTGATGATAACGGAAACAGAACTCTGCCGTATCCTGACTTTCTGAGCCTGCTGGAGCTAATTACAAGCTGGCCTGCATGACCGGTCACAGATTTCTTCCCTTGTCACTCTCCCTTCTCATACAAATTAGTTCTTAGTTGGAACTCTCCATGACTTACGTGATCAAGGAAGTTCAGGAAATTCAATGTGATAGGTAGAAGATCATTCGTCAATAATATTATTCGAATATCTTAGTTATGACCCAACATCCTCTGTGATTGTGTTACATTTTCCAGTGTTACAGGCTATTTGGGGTGCCTAATTGCCTACAGGGTAATTGGACTAGAAATGGTCATGGCTCTAATAATGTTATGTTCCTGAAAGTCTAGAGCTTTAGTTCCGTCATTGTAATAAAAATCATAATAAAAATCTCTTTCTGCTGATGCCTGCCAAGGTATGAATTTAATAATCATATATGCTTCATGAGAGAAGATCTTCCCTTGTCATGTTGTCTTAGAGCGTTGGATATACAGTTTTTGAATACTAGAATTCCATGTAGTGGTAAGTAGTTCATACTTATTATAGGGGCATTCCTTTCATATGTGGGTTTCTGAATTAGCTTGCTTTCTGCATTTTAAACGTGCACTTAGTGTCTGCAGACACATTATCTTTCTATTTGCAGTAAAATTGTTAGATCAACTGTATGAAGCTCAAGTCTCATGCTGAGTGTTTTGTTGGGGCATGGTACTGTTCTGTATGTTTTTTATGGCTGTATAACAATCAGCGGATGTGATATCATATAGAGCTGGCTACACGCACTGCTCAACACTTTGCAAGCAATCAACATATATAATGCACAACCTCATGTCGTGCTTAGTTGCACTTAAGGTTAACATAAAACTCAAGTTCTTACAACACAAATAATGCTAAAGTACTTCCATATTAAATAGCTCAATAGTTGTATTTGCTTTCTTCAAATCTAATTTTTTAGTCTCAGTTTTGATACAGCTCCCTTCTTAGACCAGAAAGCAGAGCAGGGCCCAGTGCATAACCTAAGTTTCTCTCAAGAAACCTTGTCTTTGTAACGCACATATACTCAAACTTGGCATTCTCTGTCCGACCTTTTCTTTTTATTTGCGAAATTTCGCCAAAAAGAAAAAAGAATAATGAAAAATGCAAAATTCAAAAATTAATTAATTTTGGAGGTACTCAATGGCCAAACGTGAGGGGATTTTTTGTTTGATATTCTTTTATACTTGGTTTTCAGTGTGTAGCAAAAATATAAAAGAATGATTAAATATTTTTTACTTTGTGAACATCTGGTTTACAGCCAGATTTGGCTAAGTCTTCCTAGGGCTGATGATGGCCACTTATTCTACATCTTCCTAGCCACTTTGGCTACAAACAAAAATTCCTAAAGAAAAGACTCAGACTATGACCCATGAGAGTGAACATTCCCAACTACCTTGGGAACACTGCACAGAACTTTGTTTGTACATTGAAGGGTGCAGGAACTTATCCTGGTTACAAAAGACATTGGTACTGGTCTTGAGAATGCGTTTTTAATATGTTCTCAGGACCAAGAACGTTAAACGAAATGTTGATGCTTCATCCATAAGGTGAGGAGTCCTAAACCCCATGAAAATGTATGAAAATTTACATGCGTGGACCATCAAGCAGACTGCTAGCTGGTGGGTGGAAACAGAATCTGGGGCCCAGTGATGTTTGTGGATACGTCCATACACTATACGTGACAACTTTCTCTTGAATATGTTGCATACTCAAAACATATTTGTATGCCATTCTTTTGGAGTATGTTAATTTTTGCCCTTTTCAGAGGTCCCCAGAAAAATGTCATACCCTCTTTTTTGCAACCTTCAAACTTATAAGTGTGGGAAAACAGTAATTTGAGCTGGAACACATGAATAAACATGATTGAGAAAATTATATGACTGGGTTCTTTTGAACCAGAGAAGTTGATTAAATTTATGAAATTTAGAAAACAATATCAATCTGTTATTATTGTCAAGCATAAGGCTTAGCAATCAACAACTAGAAGTCCTTCACTTCCCCAACTCCAAGTTGAAGGAAAATATGTATAGTTCTTCACTTCTTGGCCTAGGGGTTAATAATATGCAAGCTCATCTTGTTCTTGAATGTCTTACATTGGACAAGATTTTGGTATACACATTATTTTTTGATTTTACATATACAAACAACATGCAGAGTTAGTTAGTGTCAAGTTTGTAAGTTAAGAATATATATAATATATATAATTCTCAAAAGGCCTTGTTGAAAACAAAAAAAATTTAAATTGATATTTGCCAAAATTGTTGAGAATTGATCTCCCAACTTGTGAAATAATCATTTATTGTCCCAACCATTGGGTTACTATCACAAATAAACAACTCATTCTGTTTTTTTGCTACTTTTCCTCAACTATTAAAATTTTGAAAAATTCAATTTGAAATTGTTGAACCTTGTTTTCTAAAATAAATAATATTTGGCAAAGCATTGTTGATTATCAATCATAAGTATGGTATATATAGAAACAATTCATATGGGTGTAAATGCGTTAAAAGGAGCCAAGGATTGTGTGACAACTACTTAAACTGTAATTTTATATCTTTGCGAAATCACAAGAGCATAATAAATTAGATTTTTAATTTTTTTTTTTTTTGGATTCAATTTTTTTAAGGTGTACCAAAATCTTGTCATAGTGTCACTCTTTTTTAATTTTTTAATCTAGTCCTTTTTTTTCCACGTAAAGACACATTTATGAATGATTATGATGGAATCTAAAATTGTAATGGTCTAAAATATAGTCCTTTTGAAATTTTTAATAACTTTTGACTCATTATTTTTTATGAGGATCGAAATATAAGGTAAAAAAGGACTATAGTAAAAACTAGGTCCTTTTTCTCCTGAGTGGTACACCTTAAAATATTTTCACCCTTTTAAGTTTCATTATTTATAAAGTTCCATTATTCAAAACTTGATGCAAATTGGTAATGTTTCAAGAGCCCTTTTGCATGTTCAAAGCAATTGTGACAATTTGGTTTTTTTTTCAAACGTCCTTTTTATTTATCAAATTTGCCCCATTCCTTCTCAAAGTTGAAGAGGGTCTTAACATTGATGATTATAAAAGAAAAAGCCCTTGAAATTGGTAAATTACACAATTAAACAAATTTGTTTCAATTAACTTTCAAATGTGTTTTTGATCCTGAAAATCATGAATTAAAAAAATGTGTCTTTAACAAAAGTTATTCATTTTTGTGTTATTTAGAGTGTGGATGCATTATATATAAATGATATAGAACAAGATATAATAAAAAATAAGTATATTCAAAACATAACTATAAACTAGATATGAAAAATGCAAAACTTAGGAAAATTGACCAACACAAAAATACCATGTGTCAAATGTAGTCCTTGGAAAGGACTTTAATCTCGTACTTTGTGGCTCCTTTTAATGTGTTTACACCCATATGCAAGGAAACAAGTAGGTCCAAAGTCAATATGAACCATTGTTTCATGGTACTTATTAGGTGGTAAAAGGTGCCATTGTTTGGGACCAAGATTACACAATTAACACATGCAATGAGGTGGAGAAAAAAATATAGGTGAAGGCGAATTCCCTAGGGCCTCTTTTAGTTTGAGGCTCATAGTTTTTAGGGTGGTAGCCCAAAGGTGTAGGTTCAAAAATTAGGGCAGGCATATGTGCACAAGCCTTTTCTAGCATAAAGTACAAAAGGTTTGAATTTTGGAAGGTTTGCATGCAAGTGGTGGAAGGTCCTTCTAATTGGCAAGAACAATTTTTGTGTAAGGAGGTGCTTTCAAATAAAAATGAAAAAAAACCTTAGAGTTTTATAAAATGAAAAAGAGCTATGCACATCAAATTAATTATAAATTATTTTTAATTGAAAATTGGGGATGTTTTGGTCCCCTAGTCAAATATCTAATTGGAACACACAAAAAATTGTGTATTTAATTCAATGTATAGGAAAATGGCAGCCCTAGAAGGGCTTGCATGTTTTGAGGTGCCATTAGGAGTATTGATTTTAGGGTCTTGCTAGAAGAGTAACATGTGAATATCGCATATTGAAAGTGACAAAGGGATGAGGTTGCTAGTTGATTTATTCACTAGCAAAGAATAAATCTAATGAAGAATTGTTTTATAAAATTGTGTAATCCTTGGCTCTGCTAATGAATGTAACACCAACAAACAAGTTTAGTTCAAGAACTTAATTATTATATATTCAATGCATTCTTATGATGGAAAATGTTAGTATAATTTAGAGGTTTTAAGAAAGCATTATAAGAATCTTGGTCAAAATAATTATTGTAATGTCCATGAAAACAAAATGTTTAAAAGCAAATAATTCATTATAGTTTCTCACCATAATTTAAATCAATCAATCACAACCATGTATGCACATTGCACATTTCAAAATCTGTTACACAAGATGATTTCTACAATACCTTGTTTTACTTCCCTCAAGTTATAATTATTCATTTTTGGGTAAAAGGTAACTCTCAAGTGTATACCAATGTTGTGTGTGTTTATTGTCAAATGGCATGTAATCTTGTGTAAGTGTAAATGATTTACACTTACACATTCAAACATTTACATTTACACTTATATTGTTGTTATGTGTGTGTATATATATATATATATTACACTTGCATGAGGCTAGTGTAAATATTTGTTAAGTATATCCGCATGGCCCATGTATTTATTTTAGGGTGTGTTAGTGTAAATATATATACTGAAGTTATTCATAAAGTCGCATTGTCTTTGGGCCTCCTTTCACCCCCAAACCTTTTATCAGTGGTATTTGTAAAGTAAGGAAACTTTATTAAATCTAAATACGAAATGTTCAAATTCATCATTTAATGCACAAGGTTTGAGAATAATTATCAGTGTTGGGCACGTATCAAAAATATCTCTAGGCATCACTTAGGCATCCCAATTTAAGCCCCTCAAGGTATAACTTTGAGTGATACCCGAACTAAAAATCACACCATCGAATTTCACTTGTGTGAAAACCACATTGAAAAAAAACAAAACAAAGACTTGGGTTAGGTCTAACCCCTTACTTGGGTCATGGCTTCAAATTTCAAGGAACATCCAAAATAAGGTTAATGTGGACAATGCTAGAGTATGGAAGCATTGCATTCCAATGGGTATTTTTTGTGTCGGAACCTTAACCTTGGGCTTGCGACCAAGGCAAGGGCTTGCAAGAGGGTGAGACAAGAGGGAGACCTGGGAGGCACATCTTATACTCCCGGGAGTGCAGGAGAATGTGAGAGAATGAACCCTCACACTCCCGAAACAACTCCCACTTGGGTAGTTGGAGTCCCGAATGACTCCCAAATCTTCAAGGAGCCATTGCAGGGGCCAAAACCCATTGGTTTGAAAAAAAATTTATATCATTGGAAAGCTATTGAAATTTAGATGTCTAAAATTGGCTTGCATCACCCATTTGGACATTTGAAACAAAAGTTATGGCCAAAAGAAAAAGAGGGGCCAGGAGTCAAATTGGCAATTTGACTCTTGACCACTAAAAGTCGGGAATCACCCTGATTTCCTTGTGTGTAGGTAGAGTGCCACATACCATTGGAAAGCTCTCAACGAGGGCTACAACTTTGCTTCAAACTTCATCTCAATTGGAGGTTTGCACACAAAGTTATGGCACCCCAAAGTTGTGGGAGTCCCAACTTTGGCAATTTCGGGACTCCCACTTGGGAGTCCCAAGACAAAAAACCATTTGGATGTGGGCCTTGTGGAGAGGCATAGAGTATACTATAAGGGGGAAGGTGGTGGCTTCCCCCAAGTTCGGGCCGTGGTGAATCTTGTGAGTCCGAGTTTGCCCATGGCTCGTTCTAACACGAAAAGTGCTCTAACTATGCACTAACCACCTTGTGTTGGTTTTGTGCATGTCCGTGTGAGTAGTTGATACTTGTCACTCTTCCTAGTCCCATCCCGGAACTCCAGCACGCCCCTCTATCCCTCAAAGTGCTGTGAGCCAAGGAGCATGCCCCGACTTCTTGCTCTTCCGCTGTTTTTAGTTTGGACTCACATTTGAATCCATTAAGGAGCTTGGGGGTGCGTCATTTTGTAAACCGTAAAATAATTTATAATAGAAACCTTTCTCTTCATCATTCCTCCTTTTTTTTTTTTCTTTTTTTTTGGCATTATATGTGTTCATTGTTTAGAGTTGTGTTTGAATTGTTAACTTAGTTTTGAGGGATTTGTTTTTAAAAAATTCGTCTATTCTTTCTCTTATTTTCTTCTTTTTTCCTTCATGCATTTCGCTTATGCCTTGTTGTTTCACTCATTATTTTTGCACCTCATGTCTTAGTCGTTGACTTGTTGCCTCATTGCCTTGGTTGAAATTGAAAATATGAAGAAAATATTGGAAACCACAAGAAATTCCTTGTGTTGGGGTTTTTTGTGTAAATGACAATGTATAAATTGATTTTGAAAATACTCAAATAATGTGTTGTATATTTTGTTATCAAAATCTTGTAATTCGAATAAATCTAAGAATGAAAAAATGACAAAATGATTAATTTCTTTAGTAGTACAAGACAAATGCAATAAAAATTCTTTAAAAACATGTGGATGCAGAACACATTCTTATTACAAAGAGGTTTGTAAAAGAAGTGAATATTGTGTTGGAAATAACTAAAAGAAAAACAACCATCAAAGAGAAGAGCAAATATGTGTGTTGGGGCAATTTAGAAGTTTTTTTCCTATGAAAGATTTTGTCAAAAAAAAAGATGTTTCATAGAAAGAGTTCTTAAAGGACCTTGGTCTTTTTATTATTAAGAACAATTTCACAATTTAGTTTGTAGAAAATATTTGGTTGAGGCGATTGGTTCTATGTTTATGTTCAAAATTAAATTTCCTTTCTAGAAGGCAATTTTCACAAGAGATATTGCAAAGGTTAGTGGAAAAAGCAAGTCAAATATATGTTTTTCCTGCATTGATAGAATGTCATTCTACAACAACTAACTTTGATTTGTGGATGTCCAAAGGAGCTCATGATGTGTTTATATTAATTATTAATTTTTTGGGTAGTGATTGGTAGCCAAAGCATCTCATAATTGGCTTATTTGAAGCAATAAAAATTATAGGGCAATCTTTAACCAAAAGTTTAACAAAGTCGTTGGAGAAGTATGGTTTAAAGAAAAAGATAATTGCTTATGTTAAAGATGAAGGTTTTAATCTCAATGCAATGACTATTGCATTGAAATTAGATGTGAGTTGTAAATCTTTTAGCTTAGAAGAAAGCTTTCAAGGCACTTGCTTTGGACATGTTTTTTCAAAGGCATGTCAATATGACACTACAAAATAAAAAGTTTGCAACAATTTGAAATATGTTTCCATTAAGTTTATTCAAGCATATTTGCAAATATTTGTAATTATGTTCTACCATTGTGCTTTATTACAATAAACAAATTGTTATGAGAGTCATTGGTTGAATACCTCCACCTTTGACTTGGTAGATTTATTAGATTATTGTGATTAACTTTCTCCAATTGTTTCTACATGTGTTCTTAACCAATCATGTGGACATTTACTTCTTACTAATGTGTTACACTTTGCCATTTCCATGAGTTTGAAATTGAAGGAAGAAAATCAAATCATTCCTTCATTTGAAAACTTAATGGATGATGATTCAATTATTGTTGATGAATTATTTTTGCTAGCTTATAACAAAAAAAGGGAAGTACTTAATGTGTTGGATTCTTTCCTTTCATTCTTAAGGAAATATGACAATAGGAAAGCCCATAATATGGTTTCTTTAATGTTAGACCCTAAGTTTAAGAGCTTTTATATAATATTTTCATTTGTTGGAAAGGAGCAAGGTGTTGTTCTTGGTGAGGAATATGATAGGGAATCTTTATATCCTATGTCATGAGCATTTGCATCCTTTGGTAAGGTCAAATAAACATTTTGCTAACCAAGATATTTTTTATTAGGATTACAATTTGGATATTTTTGAGTAAACTACAAGCAAAAGTGAACTAGTAGAAGAGTTTGTTGAAAGGGAGTTGTATATTTTCAAGAGGTATCAATTAGATGTTAAAAACATCAAATGTTTTCTTCAATGGTGGCAAAAACATGAAGCAATATTTCCTATAGTTGGATTTGTAGCTTGACAAATTTTGAGCATTGTTGGATTTCAAATTGAAACAAAAAGGATTTTTTCTTTAGCTAGAATACTTATTAACCTTAAGAGACGTCATCTGCAAATTGAAAATTTAGAGAAGTTAATATTTATTAACAAAAATTGGCCTAATGATCTTAAAATGGGATGTAAATCTCCATTTAACTTAATGCAATTCCTTGATAGGGATATAGATTTAGGAGTTAAAAGAGTTTGAAAGTGAATTTGGAAATGGATAAAATTGTTGAAGTGTAGAAGTTCAATAAATAAGATTTTGGTTTTTTTTTTTGAAAAATTTGTAACATTGCTTGTATTTTTTTTTTTATTAAGAAAAGGAATAAAATCAATAATTTTCAAATTTTAAATTAAAAGTTTTTAGAAAAAATAAATAAATAATGCCCGGTTTGTGAAAACCACTAAGGGATATTCAATTGCTTGCAAATTTTTGAGAATTGGCATTATGAGACCCAACTTAAATTTTTAAAAATATTGATACCTTTGTTCTACGTATAAATTTTAAAAATGAAAAAAATGAAACATGAACCTGTTTTAAATTATTTTGTGAAACCCAAATTTGGTAGGTATCATAAAATTATGATACTTGCCCAACATTAGTAATTATAGTAGTTATACAAATAAGAGCAATGGAAATATATGTAATAATAATAGTGGAGGCACTAAGGAAAAAAGAAAGAAAAGGTAAAATTTAGTTTACCACAAAAATTGATGGTTTTTAAAATTTCATCCCCTAATGTTAATGGATTCTCGTGTAGGTTTTCTTTTCTTGAATCTCCCTCAAATGTTTATGACCAAACTTAGGTTTCTAATGTTGGGTTTTCCTTACTTTATGAATAACTCTATTATATACCTCTAATGACTATACCTTCTTACAAATCCATTAATTTGTTGTGGGTGCATGTTTTGATGTTTTTTTTTGCAATGGGCCATTTGGTTGGCCTATCATCAAAGACATTATGAAATTTCCCTTCTCCAAGTAAAAATCACATTTTTTACATGTACACAATTTTACACAACCATATAACATTATATACACTTACACTATTTCACATAGCCACATAAAATCACATAAATATATTTAGTTCTACATTTACATTTTCACACATTGATGTAAGTCCCAAACCATTTACACACACAACATTAGTGTATACTAGTTGGGTGAACTAAAAACAAAAATAGTTACAACAACATTAATAATAACACTCCTACAATATCACATGCATGAGGCCTAAGTGTCAAATTTTCTTTTTATTCCAAATGTTTGACACATTCAATTTTAGGAAGTTGTTTTCATAGTGAATGACAAAATTAAAACAAGCCCATTGTGTGGAAACAAGAAAGGAGGATCCACTCAAGGAGAGGACATTGCATCAAAAATGTAACCTTGGAACTTTGAAGAATCACCATGGTAACCCCATAATTTTGAAAATTAAGATTGTTTTGAATTTCTTTTAAAACTGTAAACTTGCAACTACAACCTTTTGATACAAATTCACAATATTTCAAAAGTCTTTTGTTATGTTTAAATCACTCAAAACAAGTCTTTTTTAATTTAAAAATATATAATTTCATTATTAGATACATGTATCAAATTTATTCTAAGCTATAATATATTTTCAAGAAGCTCCACATAAGTTGAACTATCCAAAATTCATTTTACTTGCACCCTATTGAATTTATATTTTTGAAAGTCCCTACTAGCTAAAGTAGAAATTACAATTTGTGATTGACATTGTTCAAAACAAACTTGTAAATTTAATCATAATGTAAGGCTTGATGAAAAGAAATTCAAAATCCCATCAATATATTGTTCAATTCATATAATTTGGTTTCAAAATTGATATTTGATTTGGAAAATTGGATGAAAAATGAAAAAATATATATAATATAACAACACATAATCAATACATGTAAAATGCAATCCTTGAAAGAACTTTGACTTTGGTAGTGTGATTTTTTTGGTGCTCTTATCATAAACTATTTTTATTTACAAAACACCCCTTTCCCAATCATTTAAAAAAAAGATTGTGAAATAAAAAGATTGGAATTTTTTTCAAAAAATAAAAAAATTAGTCAAATTTACATTAAAAACTCAAAAAAATTCCAAATTTTGTTTTGGAAAAACCTTAAAATTTGTTGAAAATTAAAACATTGGCCTAAATGCATTAAATTTAGACCATAAAGTCATCTTCTAGTTACTCAAATGGGTTGAATTAAATCAAATTATAATTTCAATATATAGTTCAAATTAGGGTGAAAGCATAATGTAAAAATTGTAGTCACAAGTACAATATTTTGTAATTATTGTTTTTGTATTCAATGTATGGACATCATATCTTAAATTATTTTTGCTTGTTTTAAATATATTTGATTAGTTTTAAACTTAAGTTTAATCGATTATTTTAAAAATCCAACAACCATTGAAAAACTTCAATGTATGGAATATATTTATAACAAAATATAAATATCACAAAGTTTAAAAAATTGCATATATATTTCAAAACTAGGGTTGTGGGTCAAATTTTTGGATAATTTTTTTAATGGTGTTGAAATAAATCAATTAAATCTGAAACTATTTAGAAATTTAAACAATTTAAATGAAATTCCATTAAGAAAATGTTTTTAAATATTTTTCAGTAATAAATATATTTTAAAAAATTAAATCATTACCATATGAAAGAAGAGGAGATTTTATATATGAGCATTACATCATTTTTTAATTTCTTTTGTTTGATAATGTTTTATGAATTAAAAACATGAAATCTTATGGTTGTTTAAAAAATTGTAAAAATATATTTTATGTAATTTGATTTTATTCAATCTTCTTCATTTAATTATTGAATCAAGATTAATTTTGACTCAAAATAAACTTTAAATTTCAAATGTTATATACAAATTTTAAAAGTTGTTTTTTTGGTGTTTAGGATAGTTAAAAAATGTCGTCAAAAATTTAACTTACAATAGAGACATCTGTAAAGTCACTCTGCACCTTGTTATTGTATTGGTTCGAAAGGAAAAAACTAGGCTAATATGGAAGTGGGAAATTCTAAGTAATGGATGCATTAAAATGCTTTCAAAAAAAATATCTTGTATTTCTTGTGGGCTTATATCTTGGGATAATGCAGCCGGAACTGCATGGTGAACTCATGGTAACATATTCTGATTCCAGTCTGAAAAGATTTTCTTTTAAAAAGAATAATGCCACACGAAAACTGCAATGGAAATTTCTTTTCAAGAATGTTTTGAAGGTAGGCAACCAGAAGCCCGCCTGCAAATGCTAGACCAATTCTCAATGCTCATCCTTGACATTCAAGCAACTTCTAGGCTGGTAGTGTCATTGCTCCTTACATGGGTAATTATTTACACCAATTGAGGAGAAAGGAGCATGTGGTAAATGGCCTTCCAACCAGAAAAAAAAGTGTGTTTTCATCCACGCAATTTCCCATTGAACAATATTTCCACAAACATAGTAGTTTAAAAAACATATCGGAAAATATGTTAGGGTCTTCGGATGATAATCCGTTTGATACTAACATATTAGGCAACACTAATGGGTTTCGACTTTCACCGAGTAAAGCGTTTGTTTGGAAGTTTGAAAGCACTAGGTGGAATGGCCATTGGGATGACCCAGCCAACTGATTGGTGGCCACAACTCACATATGACCTTTTTGACATGATCACTAGTTTTTGGGGGATCCAGCCACAACTCAGGGACAACCAATGGCCATTATCTGACTTAATGAACAATTTAGGGGAGATTCTGCCACATTATTAGGTGTCGTTGAACCCTCTCCTGGATGACAATTATGTAGTTCCACTCTCTACAAAGGAGCCCCAAATAATGCAAGAATGCAGGCACCGACCACTAGAAGATTTCCCATATTATGTCACTCATTGCAATGCACTGCATTTACAACTAACTTACATAAGTGCAAATGAGATCCCATATTTTAACTGGATGTTCATTTAAGCCAACCTTTCATATCAGGAGGTAGAAATCATCCCATTATTGGGGACAATTTCCGAGATTATGTTGACCCCTTTACAAAACAAATCATCTATCCAATAAGCCATGCACTCCCTATCATCATTCATCCCATCAGGCCTTCTTGCAATGCTCCATGGGGATGATTTCTGAAATGGCTTAAACTCCTAATAAAAAAATCATCTGTTCCACGAGTCTTGTACCAGCTAAAATAATCTAATCATTCATCCCATAAGGCTTTCTTGCACTCCTTAGTTTGCCATAACCCTTATAGTAACTACCTAGTAACCCACACCGACCATGTTTTCAAGGCCTGCTCTTTTAAAATATTTGGCAGTAGGTGCATAAAATAGGTACCCATGATCAAAGAGGGAAGTAGTAGTCTAGACAAAACTGGGTGGCAACCAGTTTTTTTTGACATATTTGTGATGTCTAAAGTTTAGCGAATTTTGTCCCAAAAATTGCAAAATTGGTCGAAATTACACTAGAAAAACATATTTTTCCAAAATTTCCCAGCGAAAATTTGCTATAAATAAGCACCGGTGGCAACACTGCCAGGAATAGAAAACCTACTCGCCTCAGATAATTGTGGGGCTGTACTTTAGATCCATTTTTGGATTCAAGCAGCAATTATTTTCGTCGCTAGCTCCAATTTCGTTAGTTTTTTAAATGAGGGGAAAAAGATGCGCGTGCTCGGGCATTGTGGCCACGTCGTGGTTGTTGCCGCAGGGGGGTTAGGCGACTCGAAGAAAGATGTAAGTAGTTGGAGAGTTTTGGGAAACTATGGCGGACATGGCGCAAGTGTCGAAGCTGCACTGGGCGGTGCGGAATGCGGACGTGGGAAGTGTGCGGAAGCTGTTACAAGAGGACAAGTCGTTGGTGAAAGTGGAGGATTACGACAAGCGCACGCCGCTTCATGTAGCGGCTGCTGCTAACCATCGACTTATAGCGCAAATTCTGTTGGAAGAAGGTGCTTCTATTAATGCGCGGGATCGGTGGGGGTCGTCTCCATGTGGGAATGCGCAGAGTGAAGGACATTCGGAGATGGTGAGATTGCTCAAGGAGTATGGAGGAGAAGACGTCAAAGTTGGACACCATGAGGAAGGCGCTACTACAGGTCCTCCTTTGAGTCCGCCATTGCCCAAGAGAGTGGATTGGGAGATTTCGCCTTCGGAAATTAACCTTGACGATAGCGAGCTCATTGGGAAAGGCTCGTTCGGTGAGATCAGGAAAGCTAGCTGGAGAGGAACGCCTGTGGCGGTGAAAACCATCCGTCCCTCTCTGTCGAAAGATAGGATGGTGGTGAAGGATTTCAGACACGAGGTGGAATTGTTGGTCAAGATCAGACATCCTAACATTGTACAATTTCTTGGAGCTGTCACGGAACAACCTCCTTTGATGCTAATCACAGAGTATCTTGCAGGAGGAGACTTGCACGAGCTGTTGAGGAAGAAATATTCAGCTTTGAGTGCTCCTCTAATTGTGAAATACTCTCTGGATATAGCAAGAGGGATGTGCTACCTGCACAACGGCCCTAATGTCATCATCCATCGAGATCTGAAGCCACGCAATCTCATTCTTGATGAAGCTCAGGAGCTCAAAGTTGGGGATTTTGGACTGAGCAAGCTGATCGAGGCGAAGCATCTGCACGATGTGTACAAGATGACAGGAGAGACCGGAAGCTATAGGTACATGGCGCCCGAGGTTTTTAAGCACGAGAGATATGACAAGAGTGTGGATGTGTTCTCGTTTGCCATGATTCTATATGAGATGTTTGAAGTAGCTGCTCCTTTCGAAGAAGAGAAGGCGTATGCCGCAGCACAGCTTGTGGCAGAAGACGAGAAACGGCCGCCGATGAAAGCCAAGACCTATCCTCCAGGGATGCGCGAATTGATACAGAGGTGCTGGTCTACAAATCCTAAAGAGAGGCCAAATTTTGATACTATTGTCCAAGAGCTACAAACGATGGAAGACAATTTCCCGCAAAATGACCGGGTTCATCTTCGCGACCTGTTGCACATTCGGCGTCACCGAGTCTAGCGATAGTGGTACTAGGATCTTCATCTCAGGGAGAAAAAAATTCTGGAGCACCTGTAAGTTTCAGTTCCTTTAGTCCGCAAACCCTTCAATCTGTTGCCCTTCAGTTGAGCGGACTAGTTGCAAGTATGTTTTTCAAGAATTGAATAACTTTGAGGGTCAATCATGTGTGATCTGTATCAGTGCATTGTTTCTGCTTATGAAGCAGATTCTTATAAAATTTGGTATTCTAGTGTTTGTTTTAATGATGGGTTCATCATCAATTGCAAATTGTCAGCAAGCTCACATACCCTTGTTTTTCTGATACTGGGGAAACTATTGGAAGTCTCAAAGTCTTCATGGAGTTCACTGAAAATAAAGCAAACAGAAGGTCTGATCAGTGAGCAATTTTCCTGGTACTCTGGCTTCTTTTGCACTCTGGCATCTGTAGAAGTGGCATGGAGGCAAGAAGGAAAGCACACAAGTCAATGGATGTCAACTGCAGACCAACGGACCAAGCTAGCTGATGAACAGAGAGCACCTTCAACTGCTCATGAAACTATTTTATTGATTTCTTATTGAACTCTAATTGATTAGATGACCCACTACCCTGGCTACATAATTCCTGTTGCTCTTGTCAAGATACAGCCCAAGCATTTGCAGTCATTTCGAAGTTGAAAGGAGTTTCTTGAATAGCTGATGAACAGGGAGGATCTTCTTCCTGATTCAAGGAGTGGACTCTGGAGCCCCTCACATTTCTGCACATATATACACACATAAAACAAAATTGTTGGAATTCGTTTTGCAGGTGAAAGTTTGTTGTTGGTTATGACTTTTCAGGTGGTGATGCAGACTGTGGTGCAAATATATTGGATTGTTGATGATCTCTATGATGCACCCACTTTGTCTATCCTTGCCAAATGGGCACTCTTATACTTCACATAGTTGCTGAAGGCATTATGGAGTTACACTTGGGACACAAAAGGAGACATGGAGATAGAGAAGGAATTGCATAGAGAGTGGCCTCAGGCTCGGTTGTTTTCACAATTATCAGCTAAGAACTCTAAACTGTCAAATTCTTCATTAAGAAGTTGAAAGTCCTTGGTGTGAGAGGGGGAGCCACCTTGTCTTACATATGTTTGAGCAGAAAAAATATGGTCACACTCCAGATGCAGATAATATGACGATAGTGAAATACCCTCTAGAACTGAGATGGCAAACTTAGAAATCTTCTGTCAATAAGACTGATGATGCTATGATTCTCAAAAGCTGACCTGCTTCTCATATGCAGGGAAGAGCTTGATTGCACTAGGGGCTACAAGAACACCACTATCTTCGCATTCCCAAGTGCAATCCTCATAGCCCAAACCTACCCATTTTACATACCACTCAAATGTGTCTTTCATCTCCTTGTCCCTGTAAGTACGTTCTACCCCTCCATGATTATGCTCCAAAGACCAACATTTCCTTTTCAGCAAGACACATTCTATCTGAGCCCATTTAGGATTCTAGTTTATGACCTGCACATGGGTTAGGTTTAAAAACTGAGCTATTGTAAAGGTTTTAGATTTCCTTTGGTCATACCCTTTAAAAAGACATGAAAAGGAGGTGTTCCACACTTTGTTTCTGAAGAATATGTAAGCTATCATTGATCATAACAACTTTTAACTTCTAATTTACAAACTCACAACCATAAGAGGTATTCTGATAACAGAAAGAGAAAACAAAACTAAGAGAAAACAATAAGAATCTTGCTTCTTCTTGTGCCAACAGATTTTGGAAATGAAACAGTTCTTTTGGTGAAAACCTTGTTAACTTCACTTCAGACACCCATGTATTATGAGCATGAGAGAGTGAGTTCCACTTCACAAAGTATTCCTTCGCCCTACCTCCACTTAGAGCTTCACACTGAGAGTCTAGGTAGCCTCGCACAATCTACTAAGGCCTATTTAGCTCTCTTAGCTACTCCAGCTTAGTTCCTGCCTTGGGTCTATTCATGACATGTAGTTTTGTTACTCTCTAGAGTTGAATACAAGTGGTCATTTTTTCCACAAGTTTGGCAACATTATTATCACCCTTGGTTCTATCCTTGTCAATGCTCAGGAGGCCACTTTGTTCTCCTAGGGGCTCATCTATTCCATTGCAATAGGCTAACTTGTTGCTAGAGGCTCTTGCAACAACCTCCTGCACTGCCCAGATCTTCTCAACTATGTTTCCTTTTCACTGCACCCCCATAATCACTGTCACATGTCCTACCACCAAAAATCCAGCACAAGCATTCCAATTATCATTGAGACATATATTCATAGTGTAGCAATGACATTCAAGTTCATATGGGAGGAATTCAGTTGGACCTCAAAGTAAAGATCTCTACTTTAACATTCATGGACTACAAGGGAATAATCATTACCAAAGGCCAATGGTGTGCAATGGAAGTGTGAGTAGCCAAAGGAGAAGTCTTTACCTCATTTCTGCTCTGGTTTTGGCCACTTCATGACTACCACAACCATCGTTCCAGGAAACCACTAATTGTCCTTGGTGCTTCCCATTCCACAACTACTTACAAACATGAAATTCTGTATTAACTAGAGGCTCCAGTTGTGAGGTATTAGGTGAGGGTTTTTCTATTAGATGCTTAGGGTTCTAATCTTTTGTTTTGATTATCCAAGAACCTATCTTGCCACTATGGTACTAGCTCCCCTTCCTCCAATTCGACATCAAGATCCTTGTTACCTTTAAAACCCAAATTTGGAGCAAGTGGAAGTGTTGCAACCCTAGCCTTGGTATCGCAACCAAGGCAAAGGGCTTACAAGGGTGCGGGCCAAGACTAAGCCTAGGAGTCGCATTCTCATGCCCCGAGAGTGCAAAAGAGTGTGAGGGAATGAACCCTCACACTCCCAAGTGAACTCCCATGTTGTGAGTTGAAGTCCCGATGGACTCTTAAATGTTCAGAGAGTGATTGCAACAATCAAAACCCAATGGCTCAGGGAGTTCTTTATACCATTGAAAAGCTATTAAAACGTTAGATGTCTAAAATGGGCTCACATCACCCATGGGCAATTTGACTCCTGACCACTAAAAATCAGGAATCACTTCGATTTCCTTGTGTGCAGGCATCGTGCAACATATCTTTGGAAAGATCTTGACGAGAGCTATAACTTTGTTTTAGACCTCATCTCAATCAGAGGTCTGCACACAAAGTTATGGGGCTCCAAAGTCATGGGAGTCCCAACTTTGGCAATTTTAGGACTCCCACTTGGGAGTCCTGGGACAAAAAGCCATTTGGATGTGGGCCTCGTGGAGAGGCACAGAGTATACTATAAGGAAAAAAGTGGTGGCTTCCCCCAAGTCCAGGCCGTGGTGAGTCTTGTGAGTCTTGTGAGTCTTGTGAGTTCGAGTTGCATGTGGCTCATCCTAGCACCAAAAGTGCTCCAACTATGCACTAACCACCTTGTGTTGGTTTTGTGCAAGTCCGTGTGAGTAGTTGATGCTTATCACTCTTCCTAGTCCCATTTCGGAACTCCAACATGCCCCTCTACCCCTCAAAATGCTGCTAGCTAGGTAGTGTGCCCCGACTCCTTGCTCTTCCACTATTTTCAGTTTGGACTCACATTTGAGTCCATTAATGAGCTTAGGGGTGCGTTAGGAAAAATAGGCACATTTGGTTCAAAGTTGTCGAGCAAGTGGATGGGATTCATGTGTTGAACAATTTGAGGCAAAACACCCACTAATGGGCAACCGATATCATTTTGTAATTAAGGCCATCTTCTAACCTTCTCATACTCTGCTCATTTGCACTGCCCAATATGTTATTGCTTAAGTTGGCCTTCCTCTTATTCAACTTCAATGCATGTTCAATCTCATTTGTCAATCCTAATGTTGGCATCAACAAACTCCTTAGCTTGGGTATCTACATTGTTCTTGTTCTCAACATTCTTAACTCCTAATGCACATGCAATTCCAATTCATCCATGTCTTGTGAACCTTTTACCTCCTCTACCTTTTCCTTGAACTAACCCCCATTAACAATAATTGAAATATCCTGAGGAAATGATGATGGATTCTATACACCTGAATATTCTTCTAAACTCTCAATGTGTCCATCAAGAATTCTAGTGTACTCAATTTCATGACCACTCATAATGTTCCTATTGGTAACAGCAAATCGCTAAGTTTGTGTGTGCCCATTACTCTTAACCTAAACATCTCTTTCTCTTTAAGCTTGTGCATTTTCAACCTCATCCATGTCTTGTGAATCCACCTTTCCTTCTTCCCTTTCCTTAACCTGGGCCTTATTATCAGCAACTGATATTTCTTGTGGGAGTGGTAATGCATTTTTTCTAGATGAGCATTCTTCTTCATCCTCAATATGCCCATTGGCATTTCCACAAGACCAATCTTCCTCATAAGCCAGACAACATTTCTCAACTTGTTTTTTTCTTTCTTGGTTAGATATGTCTTCAAACCTCCCAGATATCATCTTATGCATTTTTTCCCTTGAACACATCTCTCTTTCCACCCTTCCCAAACTTGGGCCTTATTAACAATAATTGATAGCTCTTAAGGGAGTGGCAATGAACTTTGCCTAGATGAACACTCATCTTCATTCTCAATATGCACATCAGCATTTCCCAAAGACCTATCTTCCCCATTAACCAGACAATACTTCTTGTTTTTCTCTTCCTTGATCAGATATGTCTTTAGACCTCCTAGAGGTCATTTCAAGCATCTATTCCCCCAACATGTTATCCCTTCCATCTACAATCTCATTAGCAAAGCCACTCAAAAATAGTGATCGCTTGATGATGAGAACAACTTGTGAGCTTCATTGATAGCACTTACAAAACCCAGATCAATTGTTTAACTCTTCCAAGTGTTATAGAAATGTCCAAATGGCTAAATGCACCTGCTTTGAAAGAAAGAAAAGCAATGGTAAAGTTTTTCCTCATTTTGTAACAAGACCATTCTCTCCTGGAAGTTGTCTTCTACCAACTCCAATAAAACCATTTTCTCTTATGCAACTATCAAAGGATATTTGAAACATGGTTGCTATGAAGGCTAAAACCTAAAGGGTATAATGTTCCAAGCTGCAAATTAGATGAGAGACAAAAAGTCAAAGTGTGCACCTTTGTTGAATAATGACCTAGAACTACAAGTCCTTGGAAACACAGAATAGAGATACAATCTTGCCCTCAACTTGTGAGAACTGGTTGAAAACTTTGCTTGGCACTTCCTTTTCCATGATTCTCATTGCAAGCCACCAAAGTTCACCATTTATTGCACATTGTGAAGAAGTACGTGCATATATATGAATGTGATAGACATGTAACAATGTACACAAATCACATTCTAGAAGATAAAATCAAAGAACATCCAAGCAAGAATTCCCAAAACACCAAGAGTAGGAGGGACTACAAGTTCAAAGTACTATGAACACTATTGTTGCACAAAGATCTGCATACTAAGCTTGGCATCATATTTCTAGAAGTAACAAGAAAACTTGCTTAACAAAAAAGCTAGGCACTTGACAAAGAGATGATGGTGGAGAGAAAAGAAGAATGAATACAAACCAATAGTATGCATGTACATAAAAAATCATTCTATAAAGGTATTCTATTTTTTGAAATAAGCAAATTAAAACAAATTGTACCTTCACCCAAACAAGCTTTGAACAGATATTGTTGGATTCTGTCATTGTGGTTTCAAAAGATGGAGAGACTTCAACTTGGTATTATGGTTCATAGCTTCTTGCTCCTCTTCATCAATAGCAGTCCCCTTGAGTTTGTTGCCACTTGGCAACTTTCTTGTAGGAGGAGACACCTACTCACTACTAAAGCTTTTCGATGACAACTTTATTTTCCCTAGCACCATGGAAGTTTCCCTCTCCATCTAATCACAATTTTGGCTCCTTGCCCTATCATTGGCTCCCTTAATACCGGATGTGCCTGTTCTTAGGTGGTTGGTTACATTTGATGTTGAAGGATGGTCTGAATCGAGCATCTTTTGCTTTGTGTTAATTTGGGAGCAAATTCTCAAGTTTAGCAATTTGGAATCCTAAGTTTAGCAATAATATTTTGAAACAAAACTACAAAACTAATTATTGACTCCCTTTCATTTGAGTTTTGAACGAAAAATAAAATAAAATTCACATCCAATCTTAAAAACACACATAAAACCTAAACCCTAAGTGCCATACATACATTACCTAAGTGTCTAATCCACAAAGAATAATTAGAAGTTGGAATAAACAAACATGTGAAATGTGAAAAACGAATCAAAAGACCTATAAGTTTCCTTCTGCTTTTGATTCCTTTTTGTCACCTCACTCCAACTTGTTGCTGCCACATGGGAAAGACCAACATTTTTATGTGATTCACATGGTATTCCCCACTCATTGACATGCATGACATTAATAGGTCCCTAAAACAATTTCCCATGCTTGACAGGCCAGTGGGAGGGCCCAATAGAAGCTTGGGACTTTGCCATACCATCTTCTTAATGTCGCTCCTCGCCTACACTTGGACAAAAGCTCTAGAATTAGAAGAGTAATAATATTGAAATTGATTGGGAAACCAACAAACCATGGCCATGTTCAATAAGGTACGGTGGGTGAAAGCATGGTAAAGTGTACAACTAAAAATACTTGCTAGTTTACTTGTCAAATGAACAAAAAGTAGGACCAAAATCCATCACAAAATTGTTATACATTCAATCTTTTTTGTTGAATGATAGGTAACAAGATATTTTTTCAGTATTATGCATTGTAAAAGTAGGTTTCAAGTAGATTTTTAAAAATTCAAGTAGCTTTTAAAACCTAATTTCTACAATGTAACATTTGATTCAAGTATGTGTCAAGTATATTCTACCAAAGAGAAAGTAGACTTTTTTTTGGTGAGGCCCTTGAATATACAATGATCTTTATGCTATAACTTCATAAATATGTATTTTATTAAATTTTCTAATGAAAAAGTAGGTTTGAACACTATATTGACTAGTCAATTTCAAACCTACTTATTCCCTACTTTTATTATTCTAATTTTTTTAAAAAATTGTAGTTGATTTACAATAAACCCAATTGAAGGCTCAATAGTTTCAAAATGAAATTTAATTAAAATTTGAATCTACTTTCTTACGTTTTTGTGAAAAATTACTTTTTTAACTTGATATTTTTTCACAACTTTTTTTGTATACTTTACCATGCTTTCACCCAGGTGGGTGTAAACATGATAAAAGGAGCCAAGGGCACCAAGATTGAAGTGGTTTTCAGGGACTGTTTTTTTTTCCAATCAACACGTGGCTTTTAGTTACTAGTTTAAACTCAAACAACAAGCCTTCAAATTTTGAAATTAAAAAAACTCATGCAGGAAGTTTTCTCATTTTGTTTATGACCTACTTTGACCTAGAATGAATGAAGTTAGTTCCATGTGCAAACCCCGTGACCAGCCTAGGTCGTGTAGTCTAGGTCATCAACTTTTAAAGGTTTATGGTTTTTTTTAGACAACATCAAAAGTTTTAAAGCTTCTTGCATTGTTGTTTTAGTGAAAGTTCACCAAGTTCTTTTCTCTTTCTTCTTACATTATTGCCATTGCGATTCAACTATAAAACAAATTGGCAAAGAACAGAACTTCTATACTTTCAAATCAATTGGGAATGAAGAATTGGTGAGGGAACATGCACTATCGTTTTTTGTTGGCAATGTGGTTTGGAAGTTTGAGTTTGGTAATTTCGGTCAAGTTGTAGGTGTTTTGCAATGGTAGATCTTGGTTTGAAGCTCATCAAAAGTTGTGAAAAAGGTACAAAAAATTCCCAAGCTTGCATGTTTTTTTTTTTTTTTACATCCCCGAAGCGCAAGTTGTTCCTCCTTAATGTTGACCGTTGGCCAATGGTTTTAATCCTTTATTTGTTTTAGCCACAAATACTATTTCTTAAATACC
>Ga0116231_10004466_pt1 | contig 28296 bp, 23 predicted proteins | sample S1TSphgellanicum_2_FD_89695 | JGI IMG/M metagenome (GOLD analysis project Ga0116231, IMG submission 89695) | Host-associated microbial communities from peat moss isolated from Minnesota, USA - S1T2_Fd - Sphagnum magellanicum MG | ecosystem: Host-associated > Plants > Peat moss > Unclassified...
TGTCATTCAGATCTTCAACGTTGGGGCGGAGCAGAGGCTGGGCTTCGCCGCCGCGGACGTGGTCAACAAGATCACGCCGGCGGACATCTCCGATCCGCAGGAGCTGATCAAGCGGGCGGCAGCTTTGAGCAGCGAGCTGGCAACGCCGATCGCACTCGGGTTCGAGGCGCTGGTGTTCAAGGCATCCCGCGGCATCGAGGACATCTACGAGCTGACCTATATCCGCAAGGACGGGAGCCGCTTCCCGGCTATCGTGTCGGTCACGGCGCTGCGCGACGCGGGCGGGACGATCATCGGCTATCTGTTGATCGGCACCGACAACACCGCTAGAAGGCAGGCCGAAGACGCCTTGCTCAAGGCGAACGCGCTGCAGAGCGCCATTTTCAACAGCGCCAACTTCTCGAGCATCGCCACCGACGCGAAGGGCGTCATTCAGATCTTCAACGTCGGGGCGGAACGGATGCTGGGCTTCGCCGCCGCCGACGTGGTCAACAAGATCACACCGGCGGACATCTCCGATCCGCAGGAGCTGATCAAGCGGGCGGAAGCCTTGAGCGGCGAGTTGGCAACGCCGATCGCGCCGGGATTCGAGGCGCTGGTCTTCAAGGCATCCCGCGGCATCGAGGACATCTACGAGCTGACCTACACCCGCAAGGACGGGAGCCGCTTCCCGGCGATCGTGTCGGTCACGGCGCTGCGCGACGCGGACGGGACCATCATCGGCTATCTGTTGATCGGCACCGACAACACGGCGAGAAAGCAGATCGAAGCCGAACAGGCGCAACTCGCCCAGCGCCTGCGCGATCACCAGTTCTATACCCGATCCCTGTTCGAATCCAATATCGACGCGTTGATGACCACCGACGCCCAGGGCATCCTCACCGACGTGAACATGCAAATGGAAGCCTTGACGGGTTGGACGCGCGATGAGTTGATCGGCGCGCCGTTCAAGGACTTTTTCACCGATCCGTCGCGGGCCGCGGCGGGAATCAGCTTGGCGCTGAGCAAGCGAAAGATGACGGACTACGAACTGACCGCACGGCATCGCGACGGCAAGACGACCGTCGTGTCATGCAGCGCGACCACGTTCTACGATCGCTACCGGCGGCTCCAGGGCGTGGTCGCCTCGGTGCGCGAGATCACCGAACGCAAGCAGTACGAGAAATCGCTGCATGAAGCCACCGCCAAGGCGGAACACGCCAATTACGCAAAGAGCGAGTTTCTCGCCAACATGAGCCATGAGATTCGTACGCCGATGAACGCGGTGATCGGTCTGTCTTATCTGCTCGGACAAACCGCGTTGAACGCGGATCAAACCTCGCTGCTGGCAAAAGTCAATCTAGCGAGCAAATCACTGCTCGCGGTGATCAACGATGTGCTCGATTTGTCGAAGATCGAGGCAGGGGAGTTGCTGCTCGAGTCGAGCTCGTTCAACCCGCGCGACTTGCTGTCGGAGCTCACCGCCGTGATGAAGGGACAGGCGGACGCGAAGGGGATCGCGTTCCGGGTCAGCGCCGCCGACGGCTTGCCGATCGCATTGCGCGGCGACGCCACGCGTCTCAACCAGATTCTCACCAACCTCGTCGGCAACTCGATCAAGTACACGGATCGGGGCCGTGTCGAGCTGGCCGTGCACCAGGTCGCGGCGAGTGCGAACAGCGTCACTCTGCTGTTCGTGGTCAGCGACACCGGTATCGGCATAGCCCCCGAAGTACAGGCGAAGTTGTTTACGCCGTTCATGCAGGCGGATGCATCGATCACCCGCCGCTTCGGCGGCACCGGTCTCGGGCTGTCGATCGTCAAACACATGGTCACCCTCATGGGCGGTGAGGTCGGCATGTCGAGTACGCTCGGTGTCGGCAGCGAATTCAGGGTGAGCTTGGAGTTTGCGCTCGCGATGGAGCCGGCACGCGACCCGGGAACCTCGCTGCCGGTGGCGTCCGCGGCACCGACCTTGTCCGGTGTCCGCGTCTTGGTGGTCGACGACAGCGACATCAATCTCGATGTAGCGCAGCGAATTCTCGAGCTGCAAGGCGCGCTGGTAAGTCTCGCGAGCGACGGCGAGGAGGCTGTCGATCGCCTGCGGGCCGAGCCCAAGGGATTCGACGTAGTCTTGATGGACGTGCAGATGCCGGTGCTCGACGGTCACGCCGCCACGCGTCGCATTCGCGCCGAGCTGGGGCTGGTCGATCTACCCATCATTGCCTTGACCGCCGGAGCCTTGAGCAGCGATCGGCCCAAGGCGCTGGCGGCGGGAATGAACGATTTCGTCATCAAGCCGTTCGATCCGCAGAGACTGATCCTAAGCGTGCGACAGTACGCGCGGCCCGAAGCCGGGGGGCCGGTGGCGCCGACCGGCGCTGCGCCGCGCAGCGCAGGCTCGTGGCCGGAGATCGACGGCATCGATTCGGCGGCGGCGCGCGAGCGCTTCGGCGACGATGTCGCGCTATTCCGCTCGCTGCTGGGCCGCTTGTTGACCGAGTTCTCCGACGCCGCGTTTGCCGAGGCCGCCGCGGGAGCGGGGGATCCTTCCCTGGCCGGACGAGCGCACAAGCTCAAAGGTTGTGCGGGCACGCTCGGCGCGCTTTCGATCCATCGGCTTGCCGGTCTGCTCGAGGAGGCCTGCCTCGTCGAGGATCTGCGGGAGATTCGCCAATTGACCGCACAGCTCGCGACTCGACTGCGCGGACTGCGGGAAGCGGTCCTGAACACGTCGGCGTCGAACGACCGCGCGTCCAGCGACGCGACTGCCGGCGCCGATGCCGAGCAGACGGTCCTCGCTCTCGGGCTGGACGAGATGGCAAATCTCGCCCGCATGTTACGCATGCAGACCCAGTCGTCCGTAGAATTGTTCCATGCGCTCGCGCCGCGCTTGCGGCAACGGCTGGGAACGGCTTCCTATGAGTTGCTGCGGGACCAGGTAGGCAGTTTGCAATTCGCCGCCGCGGCCACCGCTCTCGAAGCCTGAAACTTCAGCCCAAGGCGCGGGACTTGGTTTCGCACGGGCGATCGAACAGCGCGAGCTCGTGTGCTCGGTGCACGCCGTCCACCGTGCCTGCCGAAACCGCGGGGAGTTGTTCCAGCTCCGGCCTCGCGAACAAGTGGCCTTGCAGCAGCCGCACCCCGAGTTCCCGCAAAGTGACCGCTTCGGCGATGGTTTCCACGCCTTCGGCGATTACCGTGATATGCAAAATCTTGCAAAGTCCGATGATCGCGCGTGCGATCTCGTAGCGTACCGGATCGCTGTGGATTGCCCGGGTGAGGGCCATGTCGATCTTGAGCACATCGGGCTGAAAGTCAGCCAGCATGTTGAGTCCGGAGTGCCCGGCACCGAAATCGTCGATCGCCGTGATCATGCCGTGTCGTTTGTATTCGGTGAAGATCGCCTGCAGATGCCCGATATCGCGGGTCGGCTCATTTTCGGTCACTTCGAACATGAGGTGATGCACGGGAAAATTGGCCTGCTCGGCTGCCTCGAAGGTTTTTTGCAGACAGGCGGCGGGTTGATACACCGCATTGGGCAGAAAATTGATGCTGAGCAGCGCGTTCATCTCGAGGCGGGCCGCCAACGTGATTGCCTTGACGCGGCAGGATTGGTCGAAAGCATACCGGTTCGTCTCGGTGATCTGGCTCAGCACATCGTCGGCAGTGCCGCCGCCGATGGGGCGCACCAAGGCTTCGTAGGCGTAGATCTTCGCGGTCTCGATATCCACGATGGGCTGAAAGGCCATCGTGAATTCCGGCAACGCGACGTCGCTCCGGCACGCGTTGCAGCGGGTCTTGTTGGCACTCATTCAGACGCTCCGACTCGATCCTTCACGAGATTGTAGGGGCGTCCCCACCGGCTATTCCCGAAGCCACTTCGCAGAATTGGATCGCAGCGGGCCGCTTTGATTGCTGGGCCGAGCTCTGCGCGGGCCCGGCGTCGGGCTGGGGCTAGAGTTTGGCGGGTGTTGCGGGTTTGCGCAGAGCCGTCCACGCCGCCGCCGAGAACACCAGCAAATTGGCGACGATCACGGGAAAGGCGTTGATCAGCACGCCATAGGTGACCCAAAGGAGTGCGCCGCCCATTTGCACGCCGCGCAGCAGCGAGGGTTGCCTGAAAAAATAAGAGCCGACGAACACGGCGGTCGCCGTCCAACCGAGCAGCTGAATCGTGACAGGACTCATACCGAGGCGGCCCGCGCGAGCTCGTGCCTTGCCAACAACTCGCTGATCTTCACCCGATCGGTTCGATCCCGTTCCCATTCGTTGAGCGTCAATCCGTAGGACTCGAACAAGTCGCGGATCGAGCCCGTCCGCCAGTGCAGCAGCTGATCGAGGATCGGGACCATGATGCTGAACGCGTTGTCGCTCAACACCGTGCTTTTCGCGATTCGCGCCAGCTGTTTGTTCTCGGAGACCGCAATCGTGAACCCGTCGTGGTTATTGACGTGCAACATGACGTGAATGTCGGAGCTGCCGTCACCGACGTAGATGACTCGATCGGAAGCGATCTCGAGCCGGCCGGCGAGTTCTTCGATGACGGCGACCTTGCCGTAGCCGGCGGGAACGCGCTTGACGGAACGCACCTCGCCCGTATGCGGATCGAACTCGAGTTCCGTGCCATAAATGTTCTCGGCCGCTACGATTCCGTCCAGCGCCGACGTCACGATCTCGCGCGGTGCCGCCGAGATGACGAAGAAGGAGAACTCATACCCTTCCGTACCCCGCTTCATGAAATCGACCAAGGCCGGAATCGCGCTCTTGAGACGCACCCGCCGGCCGACTTCGATCAAGTGTTCGCGCCGCACTCCCCGAAATTCGGGATCGTGCCGGATCAAGTAGGCGAGTTCACCGCCCTGCTGGACGAGATTCGATTGTGCCAGACCGGCGACACGTTCCTCGAATCGTTCGATGCCCAACATTTCCGAGAGCACGAGCCCGGAGTCCTTGAAGCTCAAGGTTTGGTCGAAGTCGGATGCGAGCAAATAATGTTTCGACGGGGTTGATGACATGGGCCTTCTCCTGGCAGTCTCGCGAGACGAGACTTCGTTCGTCATAATCGGCGAAGCCGCCCGGAAAGTCAGGCGACAAAAAATGCCCCTGACGACAATTCTTTTCATCTCTCAATGTCGGGAACTGTGACGTATGACTCGCTTCGGGGCGAAAAACGCGAGCAAGGGCCTCAAGGCCGGTTTTTTGGGCAGGTCTTCAGGGCACGACGCGGGTGGCGGTGACCTGGTCGATGTCGCCGGCAGCGTTGCAATCGTGGCCGAGCCGCGTGTCAATACACAGACGCCGTTGCGGTGCCGCTTGCCGGATTGATCGAGCGACCGACGCTGGCGGCGGAGGATATCTCGCTGTGCGCCGGCGGCGCGGCCAGGACCCCAGGAGTGGCTCTGTCAGGACTGATCACGACTCCGTTTCCCACCGCGATCGAGGAGGCGTGCGATCCCGCCGCCCAATTTCACGAGTGTCGACATCGTCGAGCGGGGCAAGGCGATCATCTGGTCATACCAACGGCTGAGCCGCTCGACGAATTCCAGCATCTCGCGCAGGCGAAGCTGCACCACGGGATCCACGCTCTTGTCATCGCGGGTCAGTTCGACGCACTCCCGCAGTGCCGCCGCCGCGGGATCCAACTCCCGGGCTTTGCGTCCCGCCGCGATCCGCGAGACGAGGTTCCAAAGATCGGTCTCGGCGGCGTAAAAAGTGCGTCGATCACCGAGAATCGGCACCGAGCGGATGATGTTCCAGGACTGCAATTCGCGCAAAGAATTCGACACGTTCGACCGAGCGATGCCCAATACATCGGCGATCTCCTCGGCCGCCAGCGGCTCCTTCGATGCGTACAGCAAGGCATGAATCTGGCTCACGGAGCGGTTCACGCCCCAGCGTTCGCCCAGGTTTCCCCACTCCAACACGAACCGCCTGACTGCCTCCGGTAGAACGTCTTTCGTATCCGAAATTCCTGTCATGAGAGAAATTACAGACTAAATAGGGATGCTTGTCAAGGGCCGGCCGAGGCTTGCCCGCAGGCTTTCGGATCTTGCGCTGCATGCGATAATGAGCTGCGAAGTTCGGGCCGATCGTCGCGGTTGCCCTAACACCGAACCCATGGTTTTCAAGGAGTTGCGAGGCTGTTGGTGAGATCGATCCGTGTCTATATGGGGGCGTGGGCGCTGCTGTTTTGCGCGCCGTACGCGGCATCGGCCGCATCCTCGGCTGCCCCGCCGGGGGTTGCCACGCCGCCGGACGCTCGCGCGGTCACGCCGCGCGGCGATCTGCTGCCCGAGGAGAAGGCGACCATTGCGCTGTTCGAGCACGCGCGCGGCTCGGTGGTGTTCATCTCGACCCTCGATCTGGTCCGCGACATATTCTCGCGCAATGTCGAGGAGATTCCACGCGGCACGGGATCGGGCTTCATCTGGGATGAAGCCGGGCACGTCATCACGAACTATCACGTGATCGAAGGGGCGTCGGCGGCGACCATCAAGCTGGCGGATGGGCGCGACTATCAGGCGACGCTGGTCGGAGCGAGTCCTGCGCACGACATCGCGGTGCTGCGCATCGCGGTCGACTTCAAGCGCCCACCGCCCGTGCCCATCGGCACCAGTGCGGACCTGCGCGTCGGTCAGCGTGTCTATGCCATCGGCAACCCCTTCGGGCTCGACTGGACGCTCACCACCGGCATCGTCTCCGCGCTGGACCGCAGCCTCGCGCCGCAGGGCAGCGATCGACAGATCGAGCATTTGATCCAGACGGATGCGGCCATCAACCCCGGCAATTCGGGCGGTCCGCTGCTCGACTCGGCGGGGCGGCTGATCGGCATCAATGCCTCGATTTTGAGTCCCTCGGGCGCCTCCGCCGGCATTGGCTTCGCGATTCCGGTCGATACCGTGATGCGCGTCGTCCCGCAGCTGATCCGCTATGGCAAGTATCGGCGTCCCACGCTCGGCATCCAGATCGACGAGAGCGTGAATACGCGGCTCAGCGTGGCCTTCGGCCAGACGGGCGTCTACGTGCTGCGAGTCGCGCATGGCTCGGTCGCCGAGAAGGCGGGCCTGCGCCCCTTGCAACTCGATGCGCGAGGCCGGATGGTATCCGGCGACATCGTGAAATCCATTCAGGGCAAGGCAGTGGACTCCGTGGCGCAACTGTTTGCGAGACTCGACGACTTCCAGGTCGGCGACACCGTGACCGTCGCTGTTCTGCGCAACGGCAAGTCGATCGAAGTGCCGTTGACACTCGAGCCCGGGAATTGACGGAAGGCGCACGCCAGCCGCAACGAACGCCATGGCTCGGTGTTTTACCCTACAGCGGGGAGAGCCACCCCTAAAGTTTCCGCAGGCACATCCGCTAAACATGACGTGACCTTCAGCCGGGGTCGATCGCACGGAGTGCGTGGCGTGTTCAATCTTTGGCGGAAAAATTCAGCGACTGCGCGCAGGACGACCCTGGTCGTGACGGGCGAGGGCTGTGCGATCGCAACCACGGAGCGCGCCGACGACGGCCGGTTTCGGCTGCTCGCCTGCCAATCCGTCGAGGCGACCGCGGACTCGCGTGCCGCGATCATCGTCGCTTGGCTCGCGGCCGAAATGCACGCTCGAGGCCCGATCGGCAGCTTGCTCGACGGGGCCGATTATCAGCTGCTGCTCGTCGAGAGCCCCGAAGTGCTGCCTGCCGAGATGAAGGCGGCGGTGCGCTGGCGGCTCAAGGAAAGCCTCGACTTTCCGATCGAGGAAGCGGTCGTCGATGTCTTCAATATTCCCGAGCCCGCGCGCCGCACGGGCTCGAAAATGATGTACGCGATCGCCGCCAGGAGCGCCGCAATCGCCAAGCACGCTGCGCTGCTGCGCACACAAAGCGCGCGCTTCGACGTGATCGACATCCCCGAATTGGCGCTGCGCAACCTCGCCTCGCAGCTGCCGGAGGCGGCCGACGGACTGATCTTTCTCTGGCTGGAGGCCGCCTCCGCGCAGCTGCTCGTCATCAAGGGAAAAACGCTCTATCTGGCGCGCGGCGTACAGTTCTCGGCGCGCCGCAACGCCGGCAGCGAGGCCGACCAGGCGAACGTGCAAGCGATCGCGCTGGAATTGCAGCGGTCGATGGACTACTTCGAGAGTCACTACGAGCAAGCGCCGATCGGGACTCTGATCATCGCGCCGCCGGGTCAGACCGCGCAAGACCTCGCCGAGCAGCTTGCGAGCCAGACCGGGCTGCGCATCCAGGCGCTGGAGCTGGAGCGCGCCATCGAGCTGCCTCCCGGCACCCCGGCCAAGGACCGGCGCGCCTTGCTCGCGATCGGCGCGGCCATGCGCGACGACCAGCGGCAGCTCTGAGATGTTCCAGCAGGTCAATCTTCATCAACCGATCTTCCGGGAGGAGCGCAAGCTGTTCTCGGCGACCGCGATCTGCTCCGGTCTCGCAATCGCGGCCGCCGGTCTCGTGCTCATCACGCTCGTTTCCTGGTGGCAGGTGATCTCCCTCGGCCGGCAACTCGACGCGGTCGCGGCACAAGAACGTACTCGCGCCGGCTTGAACGCGGCGTCCGAGCGTCTGTTCGAGCACGGCGGAACGGAGCGGGAGCTGACCGCGCGCATCCAGACGCTCGCGCTCGCGCTCGACCGGCGCCAGCGCGTGCTGCGTTATCTCGGCAGCGGCGTGGCCGGTTCGAATCAGGGTTTCGCGACCCGCCTCGAGGCGCTGGCGCGCCAACAGATCGACGGTCTGTGGCTCACGGGAGCGACGTTCAACGCCGACCCGGGACGTTTCACGCTCGCCGGCAGTGCTCTGCACGCCGAACTCGTGCCGCGCTATCTCGCCCGGCTCGCCACCGAGCCGGCGCTGTCCGGCGCCGAGGTCGAGTCCCTCGAGATTCGCGAGCCGAAGGCGACCGACCCGCGCAGCGCCGAGGAGCAGCCCCCGGTCGCCGGTCGCATCGACTTCTTCGTTTCCTCGGCGGGTGGGACACCGGGCCAAGCAGCGGGCAAGGGCATGGCCTCGCCATGAAGCGCTGGCACTCGCTGCTCGCCCGCATCAATCGCGCCAGTCTGCGGGAGCGCGGGCTGTTGTTCGCGGCGAGCGTCCTGGTGCTGGTGGCCCTCTGGCAGGAGGCACTGATGCGGCCGATCGATGCGCGTCGGGTCCGTTTTGCCGCCTCGCTCGCCGAGAGTCAGGATCGGCTCAAGCGGCCCGCGAGCGATCACGGCGCCGGCGGGATTGCCGACGTCTACGTCGACTTGCGCACGCGCGAACTGAGCTTGACCGCCGCCATCGAGTCGGCGGATCAGGCGCTCGAGCGTGCCGAACACGGCATGATAGCGCCGAAGCAGATGGTCCAGGTATTGACCGACGTACTCGCGCGGCAAGGCCGCCTCGAGTTCGTGCTCATGCGCAACCTGCCGGTCGAGGCGCTACTCACCGACAGCACGGAAAGCCAGGCACCGGCACAGACCGCGGTTGCGGCTGCGGGCGGGGGTGCGGGCGCGGTTGCAAGTGCGGGCGCGGGCGCGGGTGGACCTTATCTGCACCCGGTCGAACTCGTCCTGCGCGGCAACTTTCTCGATGTGCTCGCCTATCTGAGGGAACTGGAATCCGCGCAGCGGGGCTTTCAATGGCGGCGGTTCGAGTACACGAGCGGCGAATCGGGCGCGCAATATCGGATCGAATTCACGAGCTTGTCGATGGACTCGAACTGGTTGGGCGTATGAGGCGCATCCCCGCCGCTCTCGCCCTCCTGGCGCTCGCGACCCTGGCCCCCGCGCAAGAACTCAAGGATCCGACGCGGCCGCCGACCACGGCCACGCCGCCGACCCGCCGCGAGGCGGCGGTGACGCGGCCGCGTGTGACCGCGATTTTCCTCTCCGCCCAGCGTCGCGTCGCCACGTTCGATGCTCAGCCGGTGCATGTCGGCGATCGCGTCGGCGGCTGTCTCATCGAGGAGATTACGAGCGCCGGCGTGCGCTACCGGACCCAGGGCCAATCTCTTTTTGCGGCGCTCGTGCCCGCCTCACCTTAGCAGACCCCAAGAGAATCGTCGCCAATGAAACGCCTCATCCGAATACTCACCGCCGGTTCCTGGCTGCTGCTCTCGGGCAACTCCTGGGCCGCCGACGCGGAACCACGCTTCGACCTCGCGGTCGTGAATGCGCCGGCCCGGTCCTTCTTCGTGACCCTGGTACATGACACCCCTTACAACCTGGTCGTGGCTCCCGACGTCGGCGGCACGATCAGCTTGGACCTGAAGCACGTCACGGTCGGCGAAGTGTTGGAAATGACGCGCGAGCTGTATGGCTACGACTACGAAAAGCTGGCCGGGGGCTGGCTCGTGCTGCCCGCCAGTTTCCAAACGCGGATGTTCTACGTCAATTATCTGGATCTCGAGCGCAGCGGCACGTCGCGCACGCGCATCACGTCCGGACAGTTGACCCAGAGCGGCAACAGTTTCGGCAACTCCACGAATGGCGGCGGCGGTGGGCAGGCCAATGCGGCCGCGGACGTGGCCGGTCCGGTCAGCCAGTCCGGCGGCAGCGGTCACTCGGGCAGCGGCTCGCAGACCGGCACCACCGTCGATACACGTTCCAAGGTCAACTTCTGGGCGGAGCTCGAGGCCTCGTTGCACGAGCTGATCCCGAACGACCGGGACCACAATGTCGTCGTCAATGCCGAGGCAGGCGTCATCGCGGTGCGCGCGATGCCGAAGGAGCTCAGCGACGTCGCCAAGTTCCTGAAGAAGATCCAGAACACGGCGTCGCGGCAGGTGATCCTGGAGGCGAAGATCATCGAGGTGGACCTCAACAACGACTATCAGGCGGGCATCAACTGGTCCTCGGTGCTGAAGAACGGTGGCCAGAGCTATTTCACCGGCACTTCCTCGCCTTCCTCCTTTACCGGCAACCTGCTGACCCCCTCGGGCCCCACGGTCAACGTCGCTCCCGGCAACGCGGTGACCGGTCTCGTCAGCAATACCTTGGGCGGTGCGTTCACGTTCGCGCTCAATGCCCGGGATTTCAATGCCTACGTGAATCTTCTGCAGGTCCAAGGCAATACCCGCGTGCTGTCGAGTCCGCGGGTCTCGACGCTCAACAACCAGAAGGCCGTGATCAAGTCCGGCTCCGACCAGTTTTTCGTCACCAACGTGCTCAGCAACACCGTGACCTCGACCGCGAGCTCGACCAACAACTCGGTGGAATTGACGCCGTTCTTCTCGGGCGTCGCGCTCGACGTCACCCCGCAAGTGGACGACGATGGCACGGTGATCCTGCACATTCACCCGACGGTGAGCTCGGTCACCACGCAGAACTTGAGCGTCACGGTGCAAGGTACGACCGATAATCTGCCGCTCGCGCTCAGCCAGATCCGCGAGTCCGACAGCATCGTGCGTGCCCGCAGCGGCCAGGTCATCGTGATCGGCGGCTTGATGACGACGCTCAAGCAAAACACCGATTATCAAGTGCCCTTGCTCGGCTCCATTCCCGGCATCGGCAATCTGTTCAAGAGCAAGCAGACGACCTCCACCAAGACCGAGCTGGTCATTCTCATGAAAGCCATCGTCGTCGGCGACGACGGCGAGGAATGGTCGGGAGTGGTGAAAGCCAGTGTCGATGAGGCCAAGAGGCTCGATCCCGCGGTGGGCGCCGCCATGTTGACCGGGCCATGAGCATGCAAGCACCTGCGACCAAACGCGTCAAAATCGGCGAGTTGCTGCTCGAGCAGCAGGCGATCACCGGCGCGCAGCTCGAGCAGGCGCTCAAGGAGCAAAAACGCACCGGACGCAAGCTCGGCCGCGTGCTCACGGATCTCGGGATCCTGAGCGAAGACGACCTGCATCAGGCGCTCGCGCGGCATTTGCGGCTGCCCTTCGTCGACTTGCGCCAGATGTCCCTCGACCCCGCGGTGGTGCGTCTGCTCGCGGAAACGCTCGCGCGGCGATTCCGCTCGCTGGTGCTGCAGTCGGACAAGCGCGGTCTGCTCGTCGGCATGGCCGATCCCTCGGACTTGCTCGCCTACGATGAGCTCGTCAAAGCGCTCAAGCAGACACTGCGCATCGCGGTGGTCAGCGAAGGCGAGCTGCTGCGAATGCTCGACGTCGTCTACCGGCACACCGACGAAATCGCCTCCCTGGTCCAGGAGGTGCGCGACGATCTGCGTGAGACCGACATCGACATCGAGCAATTGACCGCCGACGAGGCATCGGCCGACGCGCCCGTGCTGCGCTTGCTGCAGTCGATGTTCAACGACGCCGTCCAGGTCGGCGCCTCGGACATCCATATCGAGCCGGGCGAGTCGCGCCTGCGGATCCGGCAGCGCATCGACGGTGTACTCCAGGAGCAGCTGCTCGACGGCAACCGTGTGGCTGGTGCGCTCGTCACCCGCTTGAAACTCATGTCGGGTCTCGACATTTCGGAGAAGCGCCTGCCGCAGGATGGGCGCTTCACGATCAAGGTCGGTACGGCCCAGCTCGACGTGCGCCTGGCGACGATGCCGACGCAACACGGGGAGGCCGTGGTGCTGCGCCTCTTGAACCAGGCGCTCGGCCTGCAGCCGCTCGAAGCCTTGGGGATGCCCGACGACATCGAGCAGCGTTTCCGCAAACTCATCGGCCATACGGCCGGCATGGTGCTGGTCACCGGACCCACCGGCAGCGGCAAGACCACGACGCTGTACTCGGCGCTCAATATCCTCAACAAGCCCGATACCAAGATCATCACGGTCGAGGACCCGGTCGAATACCGACTCGATCGCATCACCCAGGTGCAGACCAAGGCAAAGATCGGGCTGGACTTCAGCCGCGTGCTGCGTTCGGTGCTGCGGCATGACCCGGACATCATCTTCATCGGCGAAATGCGTGACCGCGAAACCGTCGACATCGGGCTGCGTGCCGCGATCACGGGACATCTGGTCTTCTCCACGCTGCACACCATGAGCGCGGTCGCGACGATCGATCGGCTGATCGACATGGGGGCGCCCGGCTACATGGTCGCCGCGGCCGTGCACGGCGTGCTCGCGCAACGGCTGGTGCGGCGTATCTGCGTCGACTGCGCCGAGCCGCTGGCGCCCGACGAACACGAACTCGCCTGGCTTGCGGCGCATGTGGGTGCGCCAGCGGCGGCCGGGATGCGGCTGCAGCACGGCGCCGGCTGCAGCTATTGCAATATGACGGGCTATCGCGGCCGGGTTGCCGTCTACGAACTGCTCGAGATCGGCCGGGCCCAGGCCGACGCGATTCGCCGCGAGGACCTGGTCGGCTTTGCACGGCTTACCCTCGCGCAAGCGAGCTACAAGTCCCTGACGCGGTCGGCGCTCGAACTGGCCGCCCGCGGGATCACGACCCTGGCGGAGGTGATCGGTTCGGTCAGCGGCATCAGCGACTTGGGCTCGTCCGAGGCGCCGGCGGGCGCGGCGAGCGCGGCCGAAACGAGCGCGGCTGACAGCGAAGAATTGGCGCCCGAGCGCGTCCTCTCCCTGTTGAGCTGAGGCAGCGGCGATGAGCCTGTTCGCCTATCGAGGTCGGTCGCCACGCGGCGAACTCGTCGAGGGCCGGCTCGATGCCGAGACCGCCGATCAGCTCGCCGTGCGTCTGATGGGCGCGGGGATAACCCCGATCGAAATCGCACTCGCCGCCGATGCCGACACCTCGATGCGCCGGCTCCTGCTGCGCTTCGGCTTCGGCAAGCCGACGACCACCGACCTGATGATGTTCTCGCGCCAGATGCATACCATCACCAAGGCCGGCGTACCGCTGCTGCGCGGCATCAAAGGCCTGCAGTCCACCATGCACAACGAAGTGCTGCGTGACGCCCTCGCCGACATCGTCACGAGTCTCGAGTCGGGTCGGGAGCTCGCCGATGGCTTTGCGCGACACCCGACGATCTTTCCGCCGCTGTACGTCAACATGGTGCGCGTCGGGGAGGCGACCGGTACGCTCGATACGGCGTTTGTGCGCATGTGCGAATACCTGAGCATGGAGCAAGACGTGCATGACCGCGTACAGAGCGCGATGCGCTACCCCTTGTTCGTGCTCGCCGCGGTGATGCTCGCCATCGGCATCATTTCGGTCAAGGTGATTCCGGCGTTCGCGCCGATCTTTCGCATGCTCGGCAACGATATTCCCCTGCCGACCCGGCTCATCATGGGCGTCTCCTCGCTGACCCAGAACTATTGGTGGCTCATGCTGCTCGGCGTGTTCCTCGCGCATTGGCTGTGGCGCGCCTACATCCGCACGGATGCCGGCCGAATGCGTTGGCATCGGGCGAAACTGCGGCTGCCGATCGTCGGCAAATTGCTGCACGAGGCCATCCTCGCGCGGGTGACCCGCTCGCTCGCGATCTGCCTCGCCGCCGGCATCCCCGCTCTGCAAGCCTTCGCCACGATCGCGCGCACGAGCGGCAACGACTGCATCGGCGAGGCGATCTTGCGGCTGCGCGACCTGGTGGAACGCGGCGAGTCGATCAGCCGCGCGGCCGCGAGCACGGGGCTGTTTCCACCGTTGATCGTGCAGATGATCGCCGTCGGCGAGGAAACCGGCGAGCTGTCGGACTTGCTCGGCGAAGTGGCCGACCACTATCGGCGTGACGTCGACTACCAGCTCAAGAACCTGAGCGCCGTGATCGAGCCGGTCCTGATCGTCGCCGTCGGCGGCGTCGTGCTCGTGCTCGCCTTGGGCGTGTTTCTACCCATGTGGGACATGTTCGGCAAGGTCGGTGCACATGCCTGATCGATGCCCAACGCCCTCGAGTCGTGACGTCGTTCACCACTTCGGGGCTCAAGGTGCGCGGTGACGGGCCGACCCATTACCTGACATTGTTCGATCACCTCACAAGGAAAACTCTCACCATGCGCTCCCGAACCCAAGGTTTCACCCTCATCGAGTTGGTCGTCGTCATCACGATCCTCGGTATCCTCGCCGCCTTCGCCGTGCCCCGTTTTGCCTCCTTGGGCGGTGCGGCCCGTGTTGCAGCGATCTCCGGCTTGGCCGGGAGTCTGCAAAGCGCCGCAGCGCTCGCACACGCCCAGTACCTCGCCGCGGGGACCTCGCCCGCCTCGATCACGATGGAAGGAACGGTCGTGAGCCTCGTTTACGGCTACCCGGATGCATCCGCGACCGGCATCACCGCTGCAATGCAGAGCACGAGCGGTTTCACCGTATCGGGGACGACCAGCCCGGTCACCTTCTCCCCGACCAGCACGGCGACGCCGACCACCTGTTACGCGACTTATACGATCGCGACGGCGACGACCTCGGCGGCGGTTTCGGTGCCCACCCTGCAAGTCTGCTGAGCGCAACGAGCGCCCGGCGGCCGCCGCCGGGCACGCACGGGCCGCCACGACTGGAGTATGATCAGTTTGGGCTGACTTCAGGAGAAACACGGATGCCCGGGAGCAATACGACGTGGGTGCGTCCCGTAGGAGCTTTGGCTCCCGTCGTCGTCGGCAAGCGCCGGGTGCGGCGCGTCCTCATCGTCGACGATCATCCCATCGTGCGCCAGGGATTGCGGCGCGTCATGGAGAACGAGGAGGACCTGATGGTTTGCGGCGAGGCCGAGACCGTCCGCGATGCAAGGACGGCGATCAAGGACCTGACACCGGACGTCATGATCGCCGACATCAGCTTGAAACAGGGCGACGGCATCGAGTTGGTGCGCGACGTGCGCGCCCATCATCCGCAGCTCCCCATCCTCGTGCTGTCGATGCATGACGAGACGATTTACGCCGAGCGCATGCTCGCCGCGGGCGCCAACGGCTACATCATGAAACAATCCGCCAGCGACCAGTTTCTCGTCGCACTGCGGCGGGTCCTCGACGGCGGCATTTATGTCTCCGAAGCCGTCGGCAACAACATGATCCAAAAGTTCGCGGCGGGCGGTTCCTATATCTCGGCCAATCCGATCGATCGTTTGAGCAATCGCGAGCTGCAGATCTTGCACATGATAGGCAAGGGCATGAGCACTCGCGAGACCGCGCACTCGCTCAATCTGAGCATCAAGACCGTGGAATCGCATCGCCAGCGCATCAAGCGCAAATTGAACCTGAGCACCGGCACGCAGCTGGTGCAATATGCGATCAACTGGTTCAGCAGCCGCAAGCTCGAGGACGGCCAAAGCGATGGCGGTGACGGCGATGCGCCCACACCCGCGCCCGATCCGTCTCAGCCCTGACACTCCTCATGCACGACCGCGACCTGCGCAGTACCGTCGAGCTCGAACACGCGCGCATGCACGACGAGCCGGCGGCTTGGCCCGGGCGTGGTCAACTGCAGCGCGTGCCTGAATTCGGGCTGCGCGCCGCGCAAGATGGCCGCTATACCCTGCGCGATCGGCGCGGCGCGGCGGCCGCCGGCGGTCCATGCGCCGAGATAGTTCTGGCCGATGGCGAGGCCGAATGCGGCGAGCGACTGCCCGCCGAGCGACTGCCCGGCGCCGGTCTGTTGCCAGCGCTCGTTCGCGCTCACGACCACGCCAGCGTTATCGATCAGGGCAGCCGCATTCGGCAGGGCATCGAAGCCGCCGGCGAGCCAGGCTAGATCCCGCTCGAGTCGGATCCGCGAGGCGCGCTCGGCGCTCACGTCGCTCGCGCTGCCCGACAGATAGCGCGGCAGACCGCTGGGATGCCGCTCGGCGCCGCCGCGCAGGCGCCACCAGCGCGCCTCGCCGGCGCCATTCGCGAGCTCGACCTCGAGGTCGAACGCCGCGCGCGTCTCCAAGTGATCGCGCATGCACTGCAAGGTCTGCTCCCAGCTCGCCGGCCGCAGCCACTCGCGCAGCGCCGACCAGGCGCTCACGCGCGCCTCGCCCGGCCATTGCAGCTGCATGAAGAACCAATCGCTGAACCAAGCCGAGCCGTCGATGAGATTCAATTCCCAATAGCCGTCGCCGCTCGCCGCGAGCGCGCGCAAGCCGGGTGTTTTCTGTTCGCCTTGCGCTTTGGCCATGACGATCTATATCGGTCCGCGGCCGCCGAAGCTTGACCCGAAAATCCGCCGCCGGCGGCCAAGCCTGCAGTGCATGGCGCACAGTTCCGCGAGTCAAGTCGCGGGTCGCAGCGCCGATACCTTTACTGTCCCGCCCACTCGGGCGCCGGAGTTTGCAACGTGCTCGATTTTGAAAACGTGAACACAGTCATGGTCGAAACCTTGCCGCCGATCCTCTTGGCGGAGGATGACCCCGTGACCCGGATGTTGCTCGCCCGCTCGCTCAAGAAGGCCGGCTTTACGGTGGACGCCGTAGCCGACGGAGCGGCGGCGCTCGACCGCATGATTCACAGCTACTATCCGGTGCTGATCACCGATTGGGAAATGCCCGAGATGGACGGCGTCGAGCTGTGCAAGACAGTGCGCGGGCTGCAGCTCGACGGCTATGTCTACGTGCTGTTGCTCACGGCGCGGGACGCCAAGGAGCACATGGTCGCCGGGCTCGAGGCCGGCGCGGACGATTACCTCATCAAGCCGGTATACGAGCCGGAATTGCTGGCTCGCTTGAACACCGGCCGCCGTATCCTCGCACTCGAGCACTCACTGCGTCTCGCCAACGAACGCAATCGGGTCCTCTCCATCACCGATCCCTTGACCTCGGCCTTCAACCGACGGCAGCTCATGGATCAGCTGCCGCGCGAACTGCAGCGTGCGCGCCGCTATGCCTATCCGTTTTCCTTGATCATCTGCGACATCGATCATTTCAAGGTCGTCAACGACGTGTACGGGCATGCGGTCGGCGACGAGGTGCTGCAGCAGTTCGTGACCCGCAGCAACCAGAGCATCCGCTCCTCGAGCGATTGGGTCGCCCGCTACGGCGGCGAGGAGTTCATCATCGTCCTGCCGGACACCAGCCATCAGGGTGCCCGCTTCGTGGCCGACAAAATTCGCCACCATGTCGCCGAAACGCCGTTCGAGACCGAGGCCGGGCCGGTGCGTGTGACGGCGAGCTTCGGCGTCGCTTCGACGCCCGCGACCGGACCGCCGCTAGGCATGAGCATCGATGCCCAGATCTCGGCTGCCGACGCCTGCCTCTATCGCAGCAAACGCGACGGCCGCAATCTCGTCCACAGCATGGAGATGAGCACGGGGTCGGTGCAAATCGACCGGATCTCGCCGGTCGAGCAGGACGCCGGCGAGAACATCTGATTCGGCTCAGACGGCCCGGCGCAACAGCGCATTGACGGTGCTCAAGTGGCTGCCGAGCAGGCGCACGAGCCCTTCGACCTCGCCGAGCGAGTGCTTGCGCACCGCCGCCTCCAGCTTCGCGGCCGTTTGGGCCAGGGGCAGAGCATGGATGTTGGCGCTCGCGCTCTTGAGGGAATGTGCCCGCCGCGCGATCGTCTCGTAATCCTTCGCGCCCAGTGCGGTGAGGATCTCGGCCAGGTTCTTGTCGCCGCTCGCGATGAAGGTGGCGATCAATTCCTGCTCGAACTCGGCATCGCCGTCGGTGAGCCCACGCAAGGCCTGCAGATCGACCGCTGCCGTCGCGGGCGGCGCGATCAGGAGACGTTCGAGACAGTTTGCCAGCTGCGTCACGTCGATCGGCTTGCCGAGATGCGCGTCCATGCCCGCCTCGATGCAGCGTTCGCGATCCTCGCTCATGACGTTCGCGGTCAAGGCGATGATCGGCGTGTGCCGGCCATCGCCGCGCAGGCGCTCGGACTCACGGATGCGGCGCGTTGCGGTAAAGCCGTCCATCACGGGCATCTGACAGTCCATCAGCACCGCGTCGAACGGCATCGCCGCCAGCCGTTCCAGGGCCTCCGCACCGTTGTTCGCGACGGTCACCTGCACGGACAGCTTTTGCAAAATGCGCTGCGCGACCCGCTGGTTGACCGGATTGTCTTCGACCAGCAGGATTTTCGCGTCCGGAAACTCGCGTCGCGCGGGTAGCATTGCCGCCCCGAACGTCGAGAACCTCGTCGCCGGCCGAAGTGCGGCAACGCCCGGCGCGTCGCCCGACAGCACCGAGTCGACCAAGCGCGCGAGCACGGTGCCGCGCAGGGGTTTGATGCCCACCGCGTTCGGCGCATGCGGACCCTGGGCAGCCGTGTTCTCGGCCGAGAACAGCACCAGCAGCACGAACGGCAGTTGCGCGTAACGCGGCTGGGTGCGCAGGCTCGCGAGCAGGTCGAGACCGCCCGCTGCCGGCATGAGTTCGTCGGCAATGACCAGATCGAAGCCGGGATCCTGCTCGAGCACACCCAAGGCTTCGGCGACGCTCGCCGCTTCGACCGTCGCGAAGCCGAACATCCCCAGCTTGTGCGCGATGTTGCGCCGGGACGGGGCGAGGTCGTCGACGATCAATACGCGACGACTCCTGCCCAGATTTGGCGTCGTCGGTTGCGCGGCGACCACGGTGACAGGCAGGCTCACGCTGAAGCAGGAACCGCCGCCGACCTCGCTGCGCACGCGAACCTCGCCGCCCATCAGCTCGACGAGCCGTTTGACGATCGAGAGGCCGAGTCCCGAGCCGCCGTAATGCCGCGTCGTCGAAGAATCGACCTGCGAGAACGAGTGGAACAGTCGATCGAGCCGGTCGGCGGGAATGCCGATACCCGTGTCGTCCACGTGGATTTCGAGTATCACACCGCCGTCGTCGGCAACACGGTGCTTGATTCTCAGATCCACGTAGCCCTCATGGGTGAACTTGATCGAATTGCCGACGAGATTCATGATGATCTGACGCATGCGACCGGGGTCGCCGAGGACCACGAACGGCACATCGGGCGCACAGTCGACGATCAGTTCCAGGCCTTTGACGGAGGCCTGGAACGCCGTGGCCGCGACCGTCTCGTAGAGCAGATCGCGCAGGTTGAACTCGACTTCCTCGAGCTCGAGCCGCTCGGCTTCGATCTTGGATAAGTCGAGCACGTCGTTGATCAAGGCGAGCAGCGCATGGGCGCTGCCGCTGATGATGTTCAGGTATTCCCGCTGGGTCTCGTCGAGCGGCGTATCGGCGAGGATGTCGGCCATGCCGACCACGCCGTTCATGGGCGTGCGGATTTCATGGCTCAGGTTGGCGAGGAAGCTGCTCTTGGCGCGGTTGGCCGATTCGGCGGCGAGCTTGGCGGCGAGCAACTCCTGTTCGGCGCGCTTGCGGTCGGTCACGATTTGGATCGAGCCGGCGATCCAGATCGGCTTGCCGTTGCGGTCGTGCTCCGCCTGACCGCGCGAGGAAACCCACTCATAGTGCCCGCGTTTGTGCCGGATCCGGACCTCGACATCGTAGGGCGTGCCGTGTTCGAGATGGCTCAGTAAGACGGCGGCGCGCGGCGCCAGATCGTCCGGGTGTACGAGGTTATTGATGCCTGCGATCGAGGCGGGGAGCTCGCCGTATTCATAGCCCAGCAGCGACTCGAACCGCGGTCCATACCAAGCGGTGCCGGTGAGCAGATCGATGTCCCACAGGCCGTCCTGGGTGCTGCGCACCGCGCGTTCCAGCCGGCGCCCGGCATCGTCGAGTTCGGTTGCGGTCGTCTTCAGGCCGGTGATGTCGAGGATGACGCCGACGATGCGAACGATACGCCCGTCACGGTCGTGGCTCACGGTCGCCTTCTCGCAGAGCCAGCGGATGGCCGCGCCGCTGCGCGGCAATATGCGGTACTCGCAGCGATACGACGGCTGCGCGGTGGTCGTCTCGCGAGGCGCGCGCCGCAGCCTCTCGAGGTCGTCCGGATGCACGCGCTCGAGCAACGCGCCGGGGCGCTCGAGGCGCGTGTCACGCGGCAGGTCGAGCATGTCGAGAGCATTTTCGGTGGCGAAGCCGCGCCGCTCGAGCAGGTCGAGCTTGAAGATCCCGAAGCCGCCGGTCGCCGGGGCAAGCTCGAGGCATTCCGCGGCACGCAGCGCCCGCAGTACCGGCCGCAGGCCCCAGGCGCCGCCAGCGAGTACGAGACCGGCCGCAAGGCCCAAGCCGGGCAAACCCCAACGCGCGCCGGCGATCGAGACCAGCATCGCTGCCAGCGCGAGCCCCAACAGCTGCGTGCGGATCGTCAACTTCTGCATGGTATGCGGTCCCGGCTAGTACGGGACTCATGCCCCCCGTCACGGTGTCGGCAGGACCGCGTGGCGCTTGAGCTATGATCGGGCCGTGCAGCCCATACTCACAGAGGCCGAGGCAAGCGCCGCGCAGTTCGCGCCGCGGCTGCTCGCCTGGTTTGCCGCCCACGGCCGCAAGCAATTGCCGTGGCAGGAAAATCCCACGCCCTACCGTGTCTGGATCTCCGAGGTCATGTTGCAGCAGACCCAGGTCGCGGCGGTCATTCCCTATTTCCAGCGCTTCCTCGACCGGTTTCCCGATCTCGGCGCTCTCGCGGGCGCGCCGGCCGACGAGGTGCTGCATCTGTGGACCGGTCTCGGCTACTACGCCCGCGCCCGCAATCTGCAGGCTTGCGCGCAAATCCTGCTGCGGGACCACGGCGGCGAATTTCCGTCCGAGATCGATGCCTTGATGGCGCTGCCCGGCATCGGACGCTCGACCGCCGGCGCCATTCTGGCCTTGAGCCGCGGGCAGCGCCACGCCATCCTCGACGGCAACGCCAAGCGCGTCCTCGCCCGCGTCTTCGGGATCGCGGGCGATCCCGGCAGGGCGGACGTGCTGGCGCAGCTTTGGCGACAGGCCGAAGCTTGCACTCCGCAGAGCGCTGTCGCCCCTTACACCCAGGCGATCATGGATCTCGGCGCCACGGTGTGTACGCGCGCACGACCCGGGTGTAGCACCTGTCCGATGCGGGATCTGTGCGTCGCCGCGCGCGAGGATCGCCAGGACGAGCTGCCCGGACGCAAAGCGCAGCGGTTTCGGCCCGCCCGCGAGGCCGTGTTGCTGCTCGCCGAGGCGCAGCTCGAAGCGGGTCGGGCGATACTCGTCGAGCGCCGCCCGAGTCCCGGCATTTGGGGTGGACTGTGGTCGCCGCCACAGTTCGCCGACGAGTCCGCTGCGCTCGCCTGGGCCGAGCAGACCTTGGGCATCGCCGGTTGCGGCGAGCGGCTGGCAGCGATCGAACACTCGTTCACGCATTTCGATCTACGCCTGCAGCCGCTGCGCATCGCGTGCCGGCGGCAGACGGGCGTCGCCGACGACGCGCAGCGGCTCTGGTATCGGCTCGATGCGCCGCCGCGGGTCGGCCTACCGCAGCCGATCCGACAGCTGTTCGCACGACTCGGCACAGCGTAGGGCAGTTCGCGTAACATGGCGGGCATGGCAAGACGCGTCCAGTGTGTACTTCTGAAGAAAGAAGCCGACGGGCTGGACTATCTCCCCTATCCGGGGGAGCTCGGCATGCGTATCTACGCCAGCGTCTGCAAGGAGGCCTGGGCGCAGTGGGTCGCACACCAAACCATGCTGATCAACGAAAACCGGCTGACGCCGATCGAACCCAAAGCGCGCGCGTTTCTCGTGCGCGAAATGGAAAAGTTTTTCTTCGGTGAAGGCTCGGAAAAACCCAAGGAATTCGTGCCGAAAGCCTGACTACGGCGCGGAGCCGCAAACTAGCGGCCGCCGTTGCCCGGTGCATTGCAGCCGAGGCCGTTGCGCACGGCGGTGAGCACCCCGGCGGCAGCGCTCAGGCCGCGGCCGTAGCAATGCCCCTGTGCATCCGTCTCGAGGTATTGCGCGGCGCTCGCCTGAGCCGAATTGCCCGTGAAGTTGCCGGCGGCATCGAAGTCGAGCGTATCCGTCGATACGACGTTGCTGCGTACCGTTGCCGCGTCTCTTGCGGTGTCGCTCAGCACAAACTGCTGGTCGACGCTCGTCGTCTGGCTCGCCGAGCCGTTGGCGTTGCTGAGGTAGCGATAGTTCAGCACCAGCGGATAGGAGAACTCGCTGTGCGTGCTCCGCGTACTCCAGCCGTCGTCATTGGTTGTGTCGGTGTCGACGGTCGTCGCCTGCGTGATGTCTTGCACATAGGCGCTGGCGGTGATCGAAAAGCGCTGCTGATTCTCGAATTTCAGACGGCTCGTGAGTATCGTCTCGATCCGCCCGTGCGAAGTATCCACGTAGCCGGCGATCTCGTAGCTGCGCGTCGAGCTAACGGTGACCGTGCCCGAGACGTTGCCGGAGGCGTCCGTGGTCAGCTGCTCTTGCACCACCGGCGCCGGTGCCACGCCGAGCGTGTTGCGCAGCACGGCGCCCGTGACGTGTTCGGCGTGCGGGTCGGTGTGCACGAGCAGGTTCGCGGTCGCCAGGAAATAGCCGTTTGCGTTGTAGACGCTGAGCGCGAGCAGGTGCGGTTTGCCGTTCGCGAGCAAACCGGCAAACGGCGTGAGATCGACACGATACGGTTTGAAATCCAGCGTCTGTACGCCGGTGATCGGTTGCCATAGGAATGGGTCGATGCCGCCGGTATAGATCCACGGATAGACGGGTGCGACGCCGGCCGGGTGGCCGTCGATGCTCACCTCGGTCTCGCGAAAAGCGGTGTTGCCGCAGCTCTGCAATTCACTGGTCACGTCGTTGGGCACGCAGGTGTACCAGAATTCGTCGCCGCTCTGGCTCTGCGCAATCACGTCGAGGAACACGCGTTCCGTATTGAGCGGCAGCGTCACGCGCTGCGCCAGTTGGCTCGTGGTGGCGTTGAGCGTCGCGGCTCCGCCCGCCGCATCGGGCAAGGGAATCACGAGGTCGGGTGTCGCTGGCGCAGGCTCATGCTCGCACAACGGATAGAATTCCAGGGCCGCGTTCGCATAGATGATGCTGTTGTACACAACGCCGCCGGAAGTGCCGACGAAATTACCCAAATCGGCTTCGCCGCTCTGGGCCGAGCGGAACAAGGAACTGAGATCCGTGACGTCACGCTCCACGTGCCAGGAAGGGCTCAGCGTCGCGCCCGGTTCGGCGGTCGTGCCGTAGTAAATGTTCGCATGCCCGAGATAAAAGGCTGCGGTCCGGTCGAACTGATTGCCGGCCGTCACAGTGAAGTCCGCCGTGAACACCACTTTCGCCCAAGGTCCCGGACACTGCGCCGGCGGGGCATAGCTGTAGGTCTTATTGGTGAAATTGGCGAAGGCGAGTTCGCTGAACAATTTCACCGTGCAGGGTTTGCCCGGCGGCCGCGGCACCAACGGCTGGGCACTGGCCGGATTTGCCGATCCGACCTGCGGCGCATCCGGCACGAGAATGACTTGGGACTGCGCGGCGCCGAGGCCGGCAGCCCATAACAAAGAGACGAGGATTGTGCGTCGCATCCCACGAAAGTTATCACGGGCGGCCGATCTGACAATATCCTGTTTTACATAAAATGGAGTTTTCTGACGGACGGCGCGTCACGGCCGGCGCGTCACGGCCGGCGCGTCACGGCGGGGGTGGCGAAGTTCCCAGAGCCGCTGCGCGGGGCCAATATCCATCGCGACCGTAATGCTGGTGCGTACAGAGTTCTTGATCGCGCTCGAGGGTGCGCTCGGATTCATAGGCGGGCGATTCCTTGACCGCTTGCCGGCTGAGATCCACCGAGACGATGCTTTCCGCCCAATCGACGTCCTCGATCCACTCGGGCGCGATGATCACCTCGTGCCCGAGCCACCAATTGCTGGTGTCGACGAGCAAGTAGCGAATCGCCCAGGAATGGTCGTCGACCAGGAAGCCGCTGACGTGGCCGATGTCGCCATCGCTGGCGCGCACGTAATAGCGCCCGACCGTGTTGGCGCTGCGCAGATGCGGGTCGTCGCGTGTCTGCTCGCGCTCCAGCGCCCCCAAGCCCGCCTGCAGAATGTCCGGATAGAAGCCCGCGCCCCAGAGGCCGCCGCCGCCCCAATGCTTGCCGTATCCGTCGTAGCCGTAGTATCCCATCTCATGCTGGCGCGAAACCGGCTTGGCCGTCTCGACGTCGGCGCTGTGCGCGACCTGCGCTCGTGTCAAGCCGACCCGAAAAGTTTTCTCGGTCCAATCCGCCGCGAGAATCGCGTGTGGCGACATCAAGATCCGATGGCCGGCGACGTCGTGGCCGAGGCCCACGACCAAGTAACGGACCACCCAGGAGTGATCGTCGAAATAAAAATCCCGCACTTGCCCGTAGACTCCATCGCTCGCCGCGATCGCGTACTGCTCGAATTGCTTCGTACTGCGTAACATGGCAACGCCCTCTTGCTGGTCCGGAGCGCGACACTGCGCCGGCCTCACCGCCCGCGTCTGTTCGTTATCCCACGAGGACGCGGGTGGCCGTCAGGCTTTAGACTCTTGCAGGCGAACCGCTCGTTCGCGCCGCGAGACCATCATGCAGCAGGGCCCGCAAGCCAAGACTCCCGTCACTCCGGCGGATGATCCCGAAGTCCCAAGCACCGCGATTTCTCGTCGCCAATTCGTCACCGGTGCCGGCGCCACCGGCCTCGCCGCGGCGACCGCCTCGCGCCCCCTGCAGGCGCGGGGGCCAGCGTCCCTCGCCGGCGACGGAACGCCCGAGCAGATTCATCTGACCTGGGGTGCGGACCCCGCCCGGACGGTGCATCTGTCCTGGGCCTCGCCCGCGGCGGCCCGCAATCCCCGGGTCCACGTGCGTACGGCGGCGGGCGGCACCGAGCGGGTCGTCCGGCCCGACGAGCGCAGCTATACCGACGGTCTCAACGGCCAGACCGTTTTCACCTATCACGCCACGCTAGCCGGCCTCGAACCCGGGGCTCTGGTGTCCTACTCGGTCACCGCCGACAACGATCGTCACACGCACCGGCCCTTCAGCGCGAGTTTTCGCACCGCGCCGGTCGGGCGCGCAGCGTTTCGCTTCACGAGTTACGGTGATCTCGCGACCCCCAACACGGGCTGGGCACTGTCCTCGCCGCAAAGCCGCCATGCCGTCGCCGCAGTCGAGCGCTTCGAGCCCTTGTTTCATTTGCTGAACGGCGACCTGTGCTATGCGAACTTGAACCCGCACTCCCAACCGGACGTATGGGCCGATTTCGGCAATAACGTGCAAGCCTCCGCCGCGCGGCGGCCATGGATGCCCTGCACCGGTAATCACGAAATCGAGTTCGGCAACGGTGCCTTGGGGTTCGATTCTTATTTGACGCGCTACCGACTGCCGGACAATGGCACGCCCTTCCCGGGATGCTGGTATTCGTTTCAGATCGGCGCGGTCATGTTCATCTCGCTGTCTGCGGACGACGTGATCTACCAGGAAAGCGGCGCTTTCGTCCCCGGTCCAGAGCCTTTGCTACCCGCGCCGCGCACGGGCAACGCACCGATCGTGCCGGGTAGCTCCCTGTATCTGCATGGCTACAGCGGCGGCGCCCAAACGCGCTGGTTGGCGGACACACTCGCGCGCAGCGCGGCCGCAGCGGACGTCGATTGGATCGTCGTGCAAATGCATCAGGACGCCTTGAGTTCGTCCAAGCACGGCAACGGCTCGGACAAGGGGATCCGCGACGCGTGGCTGCCCTTGTTCGACCGCTACGGCGTCGATCTCGTGCTCTGCGGCCACGACCATGACTATGAGCGCAGCTGGCCCGTGCGCGGCTGCAATCACGATGCCGGGCGCGATGCGGCGAGCGGGGCGCCCGTCGACACCCGGCAGCCGCGTCCCGTGCTCACCGCGCCGCCGGACGACGGGGTATTCGACACCCGGCAAGGCACGATCCATTTCATCCTCGGCGGTGGCGGCACGAGTTCCCCGGTCGATCAATATGGCGCCGATCCGTTGACCGGCCGGCCCCAGGCCAAGGTCATTACCCGCCGCAATGCGCCGCGACCCGGGGCGAGTCCCGGCAGCTTCGTGAAACCGGGTCCCGATGCGCTCGAAGAGGCGATCTGGTCCGCGCGGCGCGATACCGATAGCGGTTACGGTATCGCGGTGTTCGACGTCGATCCCGGCGTGCCCGGTGGCAAGACGTCGATCACGATCGCCTACCATCACGCACCCGGTGCGGACCGGGAGCCGAACCCGCACTACGAGCTGTTCGAGTCGATCGTACTCGCGAAACCGCGGCGCGATGTGCCCTGAGCGCCGCGCGGGCAGGCACGAGACGAGCAACAACGTGCGACTTCGCATGACGTCGATCGGGGATGTGTCGCGAGGAAGGACGCGGGGAGGGCGATTTATTTAACAGCGAGTTAACAAGCTGTCGCGGCACCATCCGCTGCCAAGGGGTTGGCATAAGAGTATTCAGGGAGAACACGGGATGCGCCCCACGTCGTCGGTCATTGCCTATAGTTTGCTGCGCGTGCTCACCGGCACGCTCACATCGTTTGCGGGACTCACCGCGTTTGCCGACCCTGCCGCCGATGCCGAGAACGGCGGCCCCGCGCTCGGTGAGATCGTGGTAACTGCACAAAAACGCGCCTCCACGGTGCAAACCACGCCGATGAGCATCGCGGCGGTCAGCGGCGACGATCTGCAGGCCCATGGGGTGCCGTCCCTGGCCGCTCTCGCCGAGGGTACGCCGGGAGTCTCGCTGAAGACCGAAGGGCCCAGTCAAACCGAGATCGAAATGCGCGGCATGACCTCGAGCGGCGGCAATTCCGCGACGGTCGGCTTCTATATCGACGATATTCCCATCGCCGGACCGGCCAGCGCACAGAACGGTCACGTCGTCATCGACCCGGACCTGTACGACTTGAATCGCGTCGAAATCTTGCGTGGGCCCCAGGGAACTTTGTTCGGTTCGGGTTCCATGGGCGGGACGATCCGTCTCATCAGTAACCAGCCGAACCCGACCGATTTCCAGTCGACTGCGCGCAGCGTCTTGTCCGGCACGGACGGCGGCGGCTTCAATCACAATGACAATTTGATGGTCAACCTGCCCTTGATCGACGGCAAGCTCGCGCTGCGCATCGTGGGCTCGGAGAACGAGACCAGTGGTTGGATCGATCGCATCGTTGTGAATCCATTTCCCCTGGCGGGCGGCAATCCCGTAGGCAACTCGCGCGGCGACGTGCAGTCTGCCCCGGTCACCGCGCAATATCCCGGCTCGAATGCCTATCAAACCTACAATGCGCGTGTGACCCTGTTGTGGCAGCCGACCGAGAATCTGTCGGTCACCCCGGGCTACTTTCATAACACCAGCACGCAAAACGGCATCAGTGCCTACGACAGCGATCCCGGCACTTTGGCGCACTACCAGCCGTTCAACATCGCCGAGCCGCTGACGGATTCCTTGACGGCCTACAGTCTGAATATCAACTATGCGTTCGAGGCCTTCGATCTGACGTCGAGCACGGCGCGGTGGAACCGCTATTCCACGCAGGTCGAGGAGGCGAGCGAGGCCTTCAATAACCCGCTCGAGGGCATCACCTATGCGTCCAACTATGGCCTGGCGAACCCGGGCTTCTATGATCCCACCGGCTCCGGCCCGGAAAGCGGCGCGGAAACCGACCCGTCGCATCAGTTCTCCGAAGAGCTGCGTTTGACCTCCAA
>Ga0116231_10004467_pt1 | contig 28295 bp, 13 predicted proteins | sample S1TSphgellanicum_2_FD_89695 | JGI IMG/M metagenome (GOLD analysis project Ga0116231, IMG submission 89695) | Host-associated microbial communities from peat moss isolated from Minnesota, USA - S1T2_Fd - Sphagnum magellanicum MG | ecosystem: Host-associated > Plants > Peat moss > Unclassified...
AACAAAAACCACACAGAACGAACAAAAAAAGACCAACACAAACAAAAGAAAACAAACCAAAGGTGAAAAAAAAAAAGGGTTACTGGGGAGAAAAACCCACGGCGCCCCCCCCCCCCCCCCCCCCCAAAATAAGAAAACAAACAAAAGTTGCAACTGAAAGCAAATTGAACCAGTAGAAGTAGAAGTAGTAGTAGGAGACAAAGCTCTGGCAAAGGCTGAGACCGGCACTGTAACGAATGACAGAACGCAAGTGCAGGAACATGTCTGCACACAACAACAGCAGCCGCAGCAACAGTCAAAATCTCCATGAGAAACAAATCTTTAAACCCTAAATGATTGCAAGGGGGTACTCAAGTGAAATGGCTGAAGAGAAAATCGTTGCTTAGTGATGGCAGCTCTTTTGAATCCTGTCTAACAATCACGACATATATTATTTGTTGCATAGATATCATCTTAATCTCTGAGGTACCGGTTCAAACCCTAGATTCTCGACCTAAACCCTAGGTTATCACTCAAGATAACTTGGGAGAAATGGCTGAAGACAATATCGTTTCTTAGTGATGGCAGCTCTTTTCAAACCTGTCGAACAATCACGACAGATATTATTTGCTGCGTACATATCGTCTTAGTCTCAAGAACCAGAGTTCAAACCCTAGATTCTCAGTCTAAACCCTACGTGATCACATAAGATAAGCGTGCCAGAAGTCTTGGATGGAAAAAAAAACCTGTAACCCTGTAGCTATAGCAGCGCCTACATGTCCGCGAAGATCCGTGTTTCTCTGGTGCTCCACAATTTCGAGTGCAGCAGGCGCTGAACTTTGAAGCGGACACTCTGTGCCGACGACAACGACGGGAGCGAAAACGGCGCTTACTTGCGCGTGCACTCTGTCGAGGGTTTTTGTTGTGCTTTTTCTCCCTTGTTTCGTGTTTCCCGCACTCTGCGGCTAATCACCACTTCAGTGGCTTATTACGAGTGAATCGAACGGCCGTACGTACTCTGTTTTCTGGTAAACCTTAAGTGGCTTATTGGGAATGAATCGAACAGTCATTTGTTTTTATGGCACAACTTTAAGTGGCTAACCTGCACCAACCCCCTCCGGGTGTCAGAGCGGTCCTTAAGTTTGATAGATGGCAGTTTTCTAAACAGACTCAAATACTTGGTTCCGATATATAAGCGCGGCTATAAAGAAATCAATTACCCTGATCTGATAGAGAGCTGTGGTTCTCAGTTTTTTTTGAACCAGTCAATTAACTACCCAGAAAATCATCAGTTCTTCAATGGAACCCGACGGTTCTTTGAGGTTTCTGAATCATCTAGAACCACCAGTTCTTTGATTCTGATATTTTCTTCTCAAATACCCAGAACTGGCAGTTCTACAATTCTGAGTTCTTAAACATACCCAAAACCATATAGTTATTGAAAAAATCAAATATTGTGCCAAGACTTTGTACATGCCCCCCAGGTCAAAGATTATATAGGTATCGAGTTTCAAATAAATTAAAATTGAGAATTGTAAAATTATGGAATATTTTAACAAAATAAAACTAATCATTTATCTCTCAAGTTCAGTTTATTTGTCAACTCTTAAATAAATAAATAAAAGTACAACTTGCCTAACTTTAAACTTAGTTGAAGAGTTAGTTTTCATAATCTAGTCTAAATTTCAATTTCAGTTATAGCAAAAGGTTAGTTCTATGGTTTGGTTCTTGTGATTGTTCCACCAAAAAGGTTAAGTTTGAGTTTGAGCCCTTAAAGGTTTGAATTGTCAAATTTAACACTATAAATCAAAGAACTTAAGAACATGATTATTCTTAATCCATTTAGCTTGAGTCCGTAATAATGAAAACATTATTTTAGAACATAGCCTCTCCTAGCAAGAATCATTGTTTAAATGTAAATCATGATTTTAAAGACAAAACTAGTGCTATGCAGGTATACCTCTTATCTAGATATATTCATCAAGTGCGAATATGATATAATAATTATCCTAACTTATTTCTTTTAAACCAATATATCTTAATGAAATGCATATTCAAAAATATGTAAATTTGAAAAAATATATTGTATTTATAACTTAGGATATATGTAAACAATATACATATCCAAGGTTGGATACCTTTTGGCATTCATATAAAGTAAAAACATCTACGATAAATATGACTTAAACCCTAAACTTTGTTCATTCTATTAATTAAATTGGTGCTCCCCAAACTTCTTACTTTTTTGCAATTAACCAATTTCATCGGCCCATAAAAAACTTGAAATATTAAAATGTTGGAAGCTCCTCAAAATTTAAATTTTTATGTGAGAACTTTAAGTCAATCCCATTTGGCCCTATTATATAGAAGAGAAGGTGATTTTAATTTTTTGATATGTCGGCTACTTTTATTATTATCAAGAATCTATTTTACTAGTTTGGTTCTTAAAATGTTATGTGAAAATCAGAACCAAAAATTGGTTTACACAAAAAATAAAAACCACCCAACACTGGTCAAAAGTTTAAAAAATATGGGAAAATGTTTTAAAACAAACATGATTTTGCAACATTAACAAAAGGTGAATATTTGGTTATTTTAATCTTATTAGTTGTCAATGCTTTTTTTTTAGTTTTTGCCTAAACAAATGGCTAATAATACCGTAATATAGTGGCAATTTCAACACCTGTTTGTCGAATAATTAATTAATTTTGAAGATTTGATTTCAAAAAATATATATTTCAAGAAGATTTTAAAACTTCCTTCAGAATTTAAGAATAATAGTAATTCTTAAAAATCAGCATTTCTAAAATAAAATAATTTGTGTGGAAGCTGCCAGGGTACGTCCTTAATCAATTCATTAAGGATGTCAAGGCAAACTAGAAAAGAGTTCCAAAAAGCTAGTCACAAGTGTGGATTGATGGAGTAATTCATCACAAATGCCTGGTCAATTGCCATCCATCTCTAATGAATGTTTGTGATGATGATTGCCATTCATTTTGGGAACAAAGAATGAATTCTCTTAGTGGAAATCGAGGATTATTTTTTTCAATTTTGTGGTGTAGCTGAATTGGAATTCATCCATAGGATGATTTAGCAAGATTTGGGGCTGCAAACTAGATTTGAAAGTAAAAACAAATCAAAATCCTTCTCCATTCTTGGCTACCTACTGGAACTTATCATAAAAATCTGGCAATTTGAAAATTTTGTCCTTTGAAATCCGACAAATTTGGGCCATTTTTCCATTGAAAATCCAGCTAATAGGTCAAATTCATATTTTTCAGGTCAAAATTTGACAAAATTTCGCCCAAACAGAAAAAAACACTGGTCAAAAAATCTAGATGTAGGGTAAAGACCTACGAGGAGGGCCATGTGGAGATAAGGGACTACCTGAAGCAGGTCCCACATTTCCACTCAGCCCACTTCCAAAGTCTTTACCCACGATGGAAAAAAAGAAAAAAGGAGTTGTGCTTTACGCAGGTGAAGGGTCTGCGTATTGACCCTTCTGGATTTTGAGGATTATCCGGAAGGGTCTATATGCAGACCCCTCCCCTATACTTTTGTTGTGAGAAGTCCAAAGCAAAATAAAATAGAACAAGAAAGAAAGGAGAAGAAGGGGGAAAGGGAAGGGTTGGATCCTGCCCATAGTAAATTCTGTCAAGAGCTTTGTAAGGTGGGGCTATGTAGGTCTGTAAGGGATGGAAAATGGATGTGAGTAGGTACAAGGGACTTGCAAAGACATACACCAAAGGTTTCCATAATATGAATTCTCAACTTCCACCCAGCACTAGTCCAATCCACACTATAAGGGAGAACAAAAACCCCAATACAAGTCAAAGTAGTGTGAAATACTTTCATCCAGACCATGCAATCCTCAAAGAACCATCTGTTGAGCAAATTTGACCACGATGGAAATCTAGAAGGTCTGTAAAATCATCATGTCAATTGATTCTCCCAACATCTAATTTTCCTCCTCACTTTTCCTTGTCCTAGAATTTTACTCCTGCATGTTATGATCAGGTATCCTAAGCTAAGATCTAATATAATAACATTGGACATTGGCATCCCTATAAGTTCATGATCTAACTCTATTATATCTCACCTAACATCTATGAGGGTCACATAGAGTTTTATGTGTACATATGATAGATGGGCATTTTCCACATCAGTGCATGCATTTAGGTGAGAAGTCCTTGATCCAATAAGGTAGATAGGTTGGTGATCAAACACTTAGTGTATTAGGAAGCTTATAATCTTTTGGACATTTTTTTTGGGATGTTTTTAAAGAGTTGAAAGAGATATAGTAAACCTCCATCTGGCACACTGATTGTTATCAAGATCATTAAAGAAAATCAAAATGAAAAAAAAAAAACACTGCTCAAAATCAGACTGGTCTGTGTTCAGTTATTTATTGACTTATTGAAATAGTTTGTGATTTGTAACTTAAAATCCCTAGACATCAGAGTTATCCGTAAAGTAAGGAAAGCACAGCACTAGAACCCTGAGTTTGGTCATACAGGATGAGATTCTTAAAAAACCTGCACAAAAGTACATTAACATTGAGTGGGGCGGGGGACACAGAAAACCGTCACATTTGGTGGTAAACTAAGGTTTTTTTAAGTAATTTAAACAAATGGAAAGAATCCATTGCAGGAAGAAACAGAAAACCAAGAAGGAAGACCAGGGAAGGAACCTCAACCAGCCGAGCTCAAACCCCAAAGCCTACCAGTAAGTCTGACCAACACGAAATGGTTGGGATTACCATCCCCCTTTTTGCAATCACGCGCACAAATAGCATGATGTGGACCCGAGACCCTGTCAAAGTTTTCACGAACCTATTTTCTTCACTAGGGTGTCTCTTAATTTGGTTTAGAACCTGGCGGAAAACTGAGTTTCATCCTGTCTTTCCTTTTTCATGAGCGCCTCCACTCCTGCTACATATACTGCTCCTACCTCTCCAACTAATATAATTAGTCTTGAACCTTACGCATTAATTGCTGAGTTTCAACATTTCATACCAAGATTTAATAAAATTTCCTTACTTTCAAGATACCACTGAAAAAGGGGATAGGGGTGAAAGGAGGCCCAAAGACAGGCTGAAGACAGGGTGACTTTCGGATAAGTCTATTGTTTTGTTGGCTTTGGAGTTCAAAGAACTTTTGTAAAGCTCCAGCTGACACACTCATAACTTTTTACATTGCTCCAAAAAAAATTAAAATGAAAAAGATAGAATGCTTGAAAAAAGTAAGTCTTTTTTTTTCAAACATTTTAATTTGGACAATTCATCTTTTCTATGTTTCTTATTCATTGTTCCTTTGCCTTTGGAGTTCAAACATATATTGTATACCCAACTTGGCACACCCCTAACTATGAAAATTGCTCAATAATTTATAAAAAAACAAGATACACCCGTAACGATGAAGATTGCTAAAAAATTTATAAGAAACAAGTAAGATATGGTTCAATATTCAACCATTGACCTATGTTTCATGATGGGTGTGCTCACCCTAATGGAATTTTTATAGTCTGAAGCTTGAATCTACCATCAAGGGCAGACTCCTTACTAATGTTGTGCAGTTCTCACAAACCCCTCAGTTACTCGATTAGTTTTTAGCCCAATTCTCATTGTGAGAACTGATGGTATCAAACAGAGTGATACCCAGTCTGATAACCTGACTGATTGATGCTCACCTGAGTGAAAATCAAATGTATTCAAAAAAAGTTTAGTCTTGGGACTCAAGTCCCATCAGTGGCTTAACCCAGGTTCGGTTCTTAGGGGCCAATCATAGCTCTTAGCGGTCTAGATTCCAACTAGATTGGGTGCATGCTGAAGAGAGTGTTTCCCTTGACAACTATCCTACATCAATTGGAATGCACCCTTTCTTTGTCTTGTCCCCATCAAGGGAAGCAATGCTTTTGTCCACAACGGTCACATACAAAAGTGCTGTCAATTAAGTCAAAATCTGTGTAAGAATGCTTGCGATTGCTCCTACAATAAGAAAATGAAAGAAAAAAACCATTGGTTTTCTCCTCTATTGTCCTTACTCCCCTAAGGGACTAAAATCAATTTGTACAAATAGAAGTGGTGCAAGCCTATCCTTGAGAGGTCGGCAACAAGAAAGTTGAGGTGCCAAAAAATCCATTTAAAAATTAAAAATGGAATTTAAGAAAGGCATCATAAACACGCTGGCCTTGCCAATAGATAAGATGTTGTACACCTATCTATTGTGTCCACACTCTGAACACCAAAACAATCCGTTCTGATCTAAATAATCTAAACACTTTCATCAAAGAAACTGGTTCACCTAATGTAAAACCGGTTCTAACAAGGTAAAACTTTCAAAAGTTGAATAGATGAATTTGCGAGAACCATCTGAGATAATTGACTGCTCTTACATTTGTGAGAACACAACACTTTGAAAACTAACTAAATTTTCAAAATTAAAATCTTCACACCCTGACTGGTTTTCACCTAATTTTTTTATTAAAAATCAAATGAACTAGGTCAGTTCTTATAACTCTATGAGAAAACTGAAATCAACTGTTCTCAGCAAAATGTGAGAACCGTTCAACACTGATCCTTACCCCCCCCTCCCCCCCCGCCTTCCAGTTGCTTCTTCTTCTTTCAAGAAGATGTTTGACTTCTGAGTTTCTAATTGGTCACTCTTCACACTACTTATGAGCTTTTTAATTGTCCCCACAAGACACCAAGGAAGAGTAGGAAAAACCAAATTAGGTGGGTTAGTGGCTAATTTGACCAATAATTGGCGAATTCATGGGAATCAATACCTTACCCTAGGGCCAATTTCGTCAATAAATAATCCTTAAAATAGTGAAAGGATTTTTGGTGAGAATATGAAGTTGAGTTATTAAAAATTGTCATAATTATCTCCAACCAAAATCTATATAATTTCACTCATCATTTGACAATATCATAGTAGATCATGAAATAATAAATAATTTGAATTTTCTAAAATGAATTCATCTTTTGAAAAATAATAATTATTTGTTTTGTCAATGTGGAAATTGACCCTAGGCTAGGGGAGTGCATCCATGGTTGCACATCCCATTCTTCCCCTGCCAGCCACCCCCTTCCCACAACCAAGAAAGTGGATGTGGATGTTGCTCCGAAAGGTCGACTTGAGAATATCTATAAATATTTTCCCAAGGAACAAAATAAAATAAAATCTAACTTGGATCTCACACTTGTGGCATTTGGTCTTTCTTCATCATGCCCCAAATGGGGGCTTGACAACACCGCAACACATGCAGCATGTGTTGTGGCCCATCATTCTTTCTTGCAAGCAGGATCACATATACGGACGCTTTGTCACTTTTTGTCACTTTTCGGCCCCCTAAACCCTAAACCCAAGGATTTGGGGGCCAAGATTTGGGGGTGCCACAAGGGCTGTCATTGTTGGTTTTAAACTAAAAATGTAAGGGAGACTAATGGATTGATTGGTTGCTCCATTCAAACTCACAATCATTCCCATTTGCAGACAAGTGGCAGTTACGCTAAGTTTAAACGGTTTCCCGCTGGACATTCTCCAAGGAAACTGATTCCAATTTTGAACCCTAAAATGATTTGGAAGTGAACCCTAAAACAAAATCCATACTACAAGTCCACAATCAAGCTGGGCTCAAATGGGTTTTCAAGTTTGAAGCGCCCATGAATTAGCATTAGAATTTTGTTGGGCATATGTGAGTCTTTTTTATTTTTGAGGGTGTAAGCTGCAATTAAACCAGGACAAGTAGTTGGCACGCCATGTTATTAAATTCCAGAAGATCTCAATATGTCTACTCTCACCACCTCCTCCTGCATGTGCTTCTAGATTGGCCATACAAAGCCTTCATGGTCAAAATATTGTTCAACATAGTGAATAAAATTTGACCTTGACAAACAAACAAATGAACATCCATTTGGTGTTTGGTCCCAATTAGCTCTTGCCGGCCCTGTAAACAGGGAAGGGCACACGTGGGTATTGGAGCTGAACAAAAAGTTTTCTGTGAGTTTTATTTACTATTTGACACTTTGTTGTAGCTGATTGTAAGTATAACAATGTAGTTGTTGATGATGTTGCAAGTAAGCTAAATAAGTGATGTTGTTGTAAGTACCTTGACCTCTTACCTTCACCAGATATAAATGATACCACCATTTAGTCCCAAGCCCCTTCCCTGAAGCCAAGGAAGGGCTCATTTGATTTGAGCCACGCACCCCCGCCGGTCCCTTCCCTGAAGCTGAGGAATGAATTTGTTTTGAGCCACGGGGCGTGCAGCACATGTCAGACCTTTTCCAGCACTGAAGTGGAAGACTGTGTCGCCACAAACAAATTGCCATGAAGTCCAGCTGTGTGCTTCATTTTTTAAATTGAAGTACTAACTGAGGAGTCCACTTAAGGGTGGGCCATCCAGCTCCCCTTGGGTTTGGTGGGCTGGGGGAGTAACTACTAGGTATGACTAATATATGGCACAACACTTATGTAAGAAACACATGAAGGATGGGAGGAGAAAAGGGGTGAGTGAGTATCTGTAGGGGATGGAATTTCTTTCTGCCATCTTTTATCTTTTCAGCACAGACGGCTGAGATTGAGTGAAATCCAAAGTCCTCCCTGACCGGTTGTACTTGTAATGCCGTAGTCCTATCTTGACCATGGGTGTGCCTGGGAACCTAGGTAACTTGAAAAACGAAGAGCAATTTCTCAGAGGTTCTTACATGTATGGAAAGCACTAGTAGAATTCTTTAGTTTGTTTTTGTTGAGCGGCCGTTTTATTTTTGGAAATGCCCCACCTCATTTGTTCTTTTTCTTTTTTCTGCAATACCTGAAAAATATGCAGATATCTTGGGCAGGCGCTTATTTTGGGAAGGCCCTGGTCCTCAGGCACTACCCTACAGATAAATTCTCATAGCTATGTATCCTACAGAAACTCAAACCTTTCTAGATGGCAGAATTGGTCACCCTGCCAATTCTGCGGTTCTGGTCAAATCTTTTCACATGCCAGAGTTGGTCACCCCTGCCAGTTCTGCCATTCTGGGTAAATGTTTTCACATGGCAGAATTGGGCACCCCTGCCAATTCTCGTGCAGGAAAAGGCAGGGCGGCCAATTCTACCACCATACCTACCTACACTATACTTTGTGTGCGAGGCTTTGGCTAGAGCTGCCCTTTTTCTCATCCCTAGGTACATGGGCAGGCTGAAAGGGCAGCTTGCCCCCCTGCCCGTGCCTCCCTTATCTAGAAGAACAAAACAGAAGAAAAAAGGGTTGGTATGTACAGACACACCTTGACTCTGTTGGTTGTTGGCTCCTTTCCCATTTTAACACCATAGTAGGCATGCAGGTTCGGCAATAATTTATTCATATTTTAAAATTTCTGTAATTTTTGGATATTTTGAAAGCTTGTTGTCAAAATTTTCTAAAATATAAATTAAAAATGCTGAAAGTTCTTGAAATTAAAGCTGAATTGTCATTAGAAATTGTCATGCATTGAACAACTCATAGGCCACATGTGACCACATGTGACATAATGAAGTACCAATTAATTTTAATATTTTAGGATTTTTACTAGTGCAAAATTGTAGAATCAAGACTGAATGAATTTTAAACATTAATGATACTTTGTTAAATTGGAGAAAACCCTAAAAATTTCCAAAAAACTTGTTAATTATTTTATTAATTCACAATGATTTTGTCGAAACTTTTGGAAATAATAACATTAATTATTCAGCAATTAATTCACCAAACCTGCATGCCTACTATGGTACTCAATTTGAAAGACCAAAACAGTAACATCTTTTGACTCTATTGGTTTTCAAAATAAACTTTAAGTTCCCTCAAGCTTAAACACAAAAACAAACACACCCTTTGATTCTTTACATACTCATGATGTAAGAGCAAAAAAATTAGAAACACTTTCATCAAATTGACATTACAAAAATTGTAACATACAAACCCAAAGTACAATGTACAAATGTTTTGATACAGGTAATATCATCACACTTCAATAACGAAGTTGCAACACATGAATAGAAGATAGAATAGCTCATCAATAAAAAATGTGAATCTCTAAAAACTCCAAAATTATTTTCACTTTTGTATCTCTCATTTCATCATAGAGGCACTTGACAATTTGTTTTGTGTTTCTTAGGAACCCCAAGTACATAAAACACATACTTTCAACAAAATGGTTAGTCCACTCAAGAAATGTAAAGCAACTCAAATGCTTGAAAGAAAACAAACAAGAAACAACCATTTTAAACAACAAAACATCATTCCAACAAATAGCTAAAACATAAATTAATTTACCTCATATGAAGTTTGCATCAAAATTGTTCTATAGTGTGCAACTTTCAACAAACTAATAACAATCTATAGTTTTCAACAACATCAAAGGGTAGGAAATAAGTTCTTCCTATTTGACCTTCATAGCTATCAATATCAACTTAATGTTCCAAGGTCAATCTGACCCACATTTCAAAAAGATCAAAATACGTAATCAATTCATCATTTTCTTCAAGCATGTCATCTTCAATATCCATGTACTCTTCAATTCTTTTGAACCGGCCTTCACCAACATGCAATTTGATCTAAGATCCTCTTATTAATTCTTCATAATCGACGCAATATTGTACAAATTTTCACTACAAAGTTGACATCACTTCAAACTTGTGATGACGTTGACAATGTTGAAGATTTGTTCAATTTCAATTTGCAAGCCCACAATCCCCATAACCTAACATGCATGGAATCCAAGATAAGGAAATTGCTTTTCATGTTTTGCCCACCACTTCAATGGGCTGAAAACTTTTAATGATATTGGGATATGTCAAAAAAGAGACACCTCTTCTTTGAGAAGCCCCATGGCAACATCTTTTATTAAAGCTAGGGATCCAAAGATGCCCAACGTTGACAAAACAAGACTTGCAACTTTAATATTGATGGGAACTAATGTCAATCTATTATACATAGTTAATAGTAGAGGTAGTAAGATTTTGTGTTCATATTTTGTCACAAATTTCACAACCAATTACTTAAAGCCCATAAAGTTAACTACGACTTGCAAGTTTTTAAAATGAAGGTCCACCATAAAGACTAGCAGGGTGTTTCCATGGTATGGTGTACACAAAATCTTGTCACAATGTTGTAGTTTTCATTTACACCCATAAGTTTAAAATGTCTTCCCCATAAGTTGGAGGAGATTTAATGCTCCAAATGTGCATTTAATTATAGTTCACAACTTAGTCTACCATTTTGTCATGAAATTGGTGCACATAAAACTGATATAATTGTCCTTTGGAGTACATTTTCAATTTTGAATTGTTTATAACATATTGTAGATTCACACAAAAGGACTAAGAAATATTTCTTGCCATTATAAATTTTCAATGAAAACTTGCACATACACCTATAAAAGCATAAAGAAAAATCTTTTCAAATAATTCACATAATTTGCTAGGGTATTTGGATATTCACCAATATTGATGTTTATAGTGTTCATTAGTACATTTAAGGGCTATAAGGATTTTTTTGCTGATTTTTTTTTGGGGGGTCATCCTTCAAATTGATATACACTTGGGCCTTGTGATACTTTTAAACAAATGGTTTGGATAAATTAGGTTCCAAAAAACCTAACGTAGTTGTTACATTTTTGTACTTTGCATACTAACACATTTTATGTATTCATATGTCATCACAACAAATGTTGATCACTTAATGCAAGTATTTTGATCATTGATCAATGGACTAAATATATGGTTGATCTTCCAAGTAGAATTTGTTTGTCAAAAAAAGGGTTTTTAGAAAAAATAAATGGGACAAGTTTTGGGAGCAAAAGGGATGGAAAATTGATACAAATGTGACAAGTTTACAGGGATATGAAGCTTGACTCTAAGTGGGATGGGTGTTGATTGGTCGTGGAGAAAGTGACAATGTGTTGTCTACCTCAAATAATAGCATGAAATTGTTACAGGGTGGGATAAGGTGCAATTGTTGTGAGTTGTGACTCCAAGCGAGTTGGGTGTTGGGGGAAGGATAAAATGGCAATGTGTCATTTCTCTTGAATTTTAGCAAGATTTTGAAGTTTGCAATAATGTGCTCCATTTTTTAGGGTATGTTTATTAACTAAAAACTTCTGTTGTTAAAAAGTTTTTGTAACTTGTTGAAATTTTCAATTTTTCAATGAACAAACTTCAAGGTCAGCCACCATTGTTTGTCTAGACCCAAATTAGGTCTATTTGTGTTCTATCTACTTCATGGGGAATAGTAGGGACCAACAAAAAATGGTGGGGATAGTTCACCCTAGTCCATTCAGTAGAAAAAAAGAGTCTAGGGTTGCTACAATTGCTTTGCGATTGAAAAGAGAGAATGTGCAAAAAAAAATAACAAAAACTTAGAAAGAGGTCTATGGTTGCGGCCAATAATGCACAAAACCTTGCAAACTCTAACACTACAACAATAGATGAAGATATGGTCCAATGTAAGACAAAGGTCTATGCTTCTATGCGTCAAATTGCTTCTTTCATCAACTTAGAACTTTTTTCTTTCCCTTCTACAACACATAAAACGATAATTTTGGAAATTTTGATGGGGAATAGTATTGTTAGACCCTATCTCCCACAATACTACTTACCTCCCAATGAAACAAAGGCTCAAAATCCCCTTGTCCAAGGATTGAAAGTTGAAATTTTAAAAGTTAAAGGCGTGCAATCCAAAAAGAAATCAACATATAAAGATACATTGTTGAATGTTGCTATTAGTAAAGAGGTAGTTGGGGTTAGAGCATTAGTTCAGTTCCTATATACACACCTTTCCAACATTAACTATGTCATGCAGAAAACACATCATGCACAATTGACTAGTAGTTCATAATGGGCACTTATCACTTGGAGGTAGCTTTTGATGTCCTTGATATGGCAGTTGTATCATGTATGTTGGATTGGTGGAGCAAGGAGACACAGGTTAGTCCAAACAAATATGATGTCACAAAGAAATTTATCGTGCCAAAAATTTATGAGGAACATGTTACACACCTCCTATTGGATGTCATGGATGGCAATGTCATGGGGTTCATTCATTTGAATGTTCATCCATGACTTGTAGTGAACTTGTACCTAACTCTTAGTTTAATTTCAGTTTGCTTTCAATAACTTTTAGTTAAGTTGTAATTTATTTCTAGTTCACTTCTAATTTTTTTTAATTAACTTTCAATTAAGTCCAAGTTTAAGTTAAGGGTGAGTGCACAGTATGGTGGCTTAATATCAGTAGAAATTACTCCCTATAAGTCCATACAAAATTCTTTCAAATGATTCAAATGGACATAGTTAATATTTTTTAAAACGTTATTATTCTAATATTTGAATAATACATGTTCAATCACCTACAAACCTTCCCAAATCTATGTGAAAACTTGTATTTAATGTCACTAGTGCCATTTTAAAATTTGGAAGTCCTAAAAGGAAAACCGATGAAATCCATATGAATAATGGCCCATGTAAAGTTTTCCAAAACATATGTTTTTGGGACAAAAAAATTGAAAAACAAACCAAAATTGTAACTCATATGAACTTATGAAAATATGGTCAAATTTTAACCATTCAAAAGTCTCTAATTATTGAACAATTAAGGTTTTCAAAAACAAAATTCGTCATATGAGTTATTATCTTGTATTACATTATATATTGAGTCCCAATAAAAAAATTTGAATGTGAATCAATATAAATTTTTCCATTTTGTGATGTTTTAATTAAACGACCAATCCATATTTTTCGACTTCAAAAATCCATTATTACTAAGAAATGATTATTTATTAATAAATAACCACATAGTTTTTCCCATAATGAAATTAATTAATTTAGATCCAAGTTTCAATTAATAGATCTAAAGATATATTAATCACCATATGCATTTGAAAAAAAAGTAGCCATGGAAAAAACATTGTTTTGTCACAAAAATGAGCCATTGTAGCTTGCATCTATCTTTAAGTTCTAATTAAATTTTATTTAATTCTTGTTTGAGTCCCAGTTAATTCTCAATTAAGTCCTAGTTAAATCTTAGTTAAGTTATAATTAAGTCTTAGTTAATTCCCAGTTAATTTTTAATTAACTTTTAGTTGACTCCTAGTTAATTTCTAATTAAGTCCAAGTTAACTTTTAGTTAAAATTTAGTTAACTCATAATCAAATCTTAATTAAGAAGGTTTTCAAAAAGCTTTTTTACCTAATGCACACATAAAAGCCTCCTTGGAAGCTTCTTTAAGCTAGGTCACCAAAAGCAAATAAAAGTAGGACCTTTCATTTCCTTCAATTTGTTCAACACCAATTTTAAGTACAATCTTGCACCATAGCCTTTTCATGTTCTTTTTATGTTCATGTTTGCATATATGAGCATAATAAATATTTGTTTCACATTTATTTTGGAAATTTCGTGCTCTTGTTCTTAGTTCATGTGTTCTTGATTTTGAATCACATAATATTGTTTTGTTCATTGTTTAGAAGTTAGACTTAAACCTTTCCTTTAACCTTTGTTCTCATGGTTTTTCGTGTCCTTAACATTGGAAAACTAAGTAAAAATGACTTTCTCTTACAATTTTTAGAGTCATTATTATTGATATTTTTGCAAGTTTTCAAAATGAGCATGTGGTGTTTTCTGCAATCCAAATTTAGTTTTGTGATGCGACAAACAAATGGTCAAATAAATTTTATATTCTAAAATTCAATAAATTATGGAGAGATTTGAAAAAGTTTTGTCATGAGATTATGTTTAATGTCACGGTTTGTTGAAAACTTATAACATGTTAGTAGCAGTTGTTTAGTTTTTCTAAGTTGGAAAACCATAGTGCAGAAAATCTTTGGAATACTATTACATGAAGAAGGATATCACTAGAAAAGATCATTAATTCATTTGCGAATTTCTATGACCAAATGAAAAAATATACAAAACTTGTATATTTCTATTAATCTAATGTAAGAGCCCTTTCCATAATGGGTAAAAGCAGACTAGACTAGACCAAAACCAACAAATCAAGAGGCCAGTTTTTTGGGAAAGAATTTAGACTATTAGGATAATCATTTACAATCGTTGGATGATGCTTGTACTTTAGATCTAGGCCGTCAATACTTAGGGGAAAAAATCCTACCCGTTTTTTAATGTTGTGTGAAATTCAAAATGCAACAATCATCACAAACAAGGTATGCAAACATACTTTCCAACATCTAATTTTCCTTGCATAGTGTATGCTAGATGCAAGTACTTGCTTTGAGTGTCTCATTCAACACATGCAAAAGGAATCATAATGTTTTTAGTTTTTACATTTTTGCTATTGTAATTTCTTTTGTTAGATCTCCTTACAAACTAATGATTACTTGACAATACATGTGTTGTGTTTGCCCAAAATCAACAAGGATATGGCTACTTTAATGATTGTGGCTAAACCATTAAGTGATGTAAAGTCTGAGTTTTTACGTGATCCTAACAAGGCTTGCAAAGTTCATGAAGATGGGAAGGCACAATCTTTCCCTTGGGTTTGTTGCACCATTGTATGTTGAAGTTCTTGAACTAGATGATGGTTGTTTATTTCGTAAGGACTTCATAGAGAAATATGACCAAGTTACTCCAAAGGTTTGTGCCTAAATGCATCAAGGTTCCGAGATATGTAAGTTTGGAAAAGGTTACAAATGTTTTTGGTCAAATTGTTTATAGGAATGGTTATAGCTATGTTCATTATCAAGACCCAAAGCTTATAACAAAGGTCAAAAAATTGTTCATGATAGTTCATCAAAAACCTTGTCTCCTTGCTACACGAATCATATCAATTAGAATGGCAAGGGGCATTGTATATTAGGAAAGGGACAAAAAATGAAATGGGCAACCTATGTTGAATGGACAAATGTCCAACAATGTAAGTGTAAGTTGACTACATCCTAGGATGCAATTTCTTTACTAAGTGATGACGAAGCCCAAGTAATAGTGATGATGACTTCATGCAAGAAGACATTCAAAGCCAGGTAGTTCAAGGTGGCGATGGGTTTTGGTGTTGTTTATTTTCATCGTTGATTTGGTGATTTAGGGTTGCATATACAAAAGACCTTTCAAAATCAATCAACAATGGGTTTGTGTGGTGTTTTCTTGCATTATCGACTTTGTTAGTTTAGGTGTGCATGTGTAAAAAATATAACTAATTTGTTGAAAGGCTTTGGTTTTTGCAAATGTTGTCCTAGAGGAGTTTTTTGTGTATGTAGATCATGCATAAAAACTATTAAAGGATGCAGAAGACGAAGTACTACTGTGTATGCTTTTGTTTTCCCCCAAAAGTATATAATGAAATCATTTTGTCTTCCCCCTTCCTCTATCCCCTTTCCCCCCCATATCACACACAAGGCCTTCATTGACCCTTAGAAAATAAGGCCTTTATCCTAATCCCTTCCTAGAAATCTCCTAGATGATTGGGTGAATTACCCCCAACCATTCACTAACCCAAGCTACTTAATCCTACTAGTGTGAACCCTTGGGTAAAGGATGGTAAGTCTACCACTAGTAACTAGTAGTAATTAAGAGGTCTATGGAACTATTTGGTCTAGAGACTTCTACCCATTAACAAGGGTAGAAGAAGCAAATTGACAAATTTGGAATGGCTAGCAACCTAGGTGCATAATCCTTTTCAATTTGTGGTAGTTGGTGATCTTGCACTATTGTGATTTTGGAGGCAATAAATAATGCAATTCAAATGAGTTGATTTTGGTTTAGCTTTTCAATTTCTTGTGGATTAAACTACATGTGCACATCTCTAGTCATCATTGCATTATGTTGGTGACACATTGTTAATATCATGTGTGTGAAGAACGTTTGCAAATTACATTCTTTCCATTAATCTTGTCCTTTCAATGTATTGGTTTGTGGATGGATGGAGAACATGGTAGTTTCATAATTTATGTAAATACACAAACTTTATCTAAATAGTGCATGTATATTTTATAGAGTTTGAATGTATGGATGGAAATCACAATACTAGAACAATCTATGTGAGTACATAGATTGTGCAAATAATACTTTTCAATTTGGTCTAAATTTATGTTTTAGGGAGTTTTAATGTATATATGGAAGGCATGGTATTGGAATAGTCTATGAATACATAGATTGTGCAAGTAATGCTTCTCGATTGGTCTAAATGTACACTCATGGAGTTTGAATGTACTAGTTTTCAATTCCAGATGGAAGGCATGGTCCTCCCGAAGTCCATGTGAATACATAGACTTTGTAGATAGTCTTCCCAAATTGGTTTTTTATATTTATGGAATTTCAATGCACTTGTGTGTGATTGGATGGAGGGCATGGCACTCTTGAAGTCTATGTGAATACATAGGGTTTGAAGATAATGCTTCCCAATTTGGTCTATGTATATTGATGGAGTTTGAATGTGTATAGATTTGTGTAAAGACATGGTGAGCATGGTACTAGAATAGTAAATCTAATGTTTTTTAATCTTGTCTATGTATTTTCACATTGGAGTTTGAATGCACTAGTTAACTATTTATGTTTAGGGATGGAGGGCATGATAGTCTCAAAATCTATGCGAATACATAGACTTTGTAAATAACACTTCTTGATTTGGCCTATGCATTCAAGGAATTTAACTCTATAGTTCTCATATCTTCAATCCTTAAAGAAATGGATAAACAATGCAACTTGTATAATAGTTTAGCTATTCATTTGGTCATTTAATTATACTTAAAGTGTCATTGGTATATGCACAAATTTGTCAAATTGAATTACATATATGCCATCACTTGATTATCCATGCCTTGATTTTGAATTGTATCATTCAAATGTAACTAAAATGCATACCTTTGTTGTGTAGGGTTCTCCACAAAGCCAACATGAATGTGCTTCCATTTCATATACAAGGACACATCCAATTGGGTTACAAATTATTGATGGTGTTGGACACATGAGGGTAGTTGTTAAGGCTAAAAATGTAAATTTCAATCCAAATGTGGATAGTTTTCACATGAAGTTTGTGTAAGGATGTAGCAATATATGTGACTAATGTAACTAGTTCAGGGAAGGCTATGAACTCTAATCAAAGGAAGGAGAAACAGGAACCAGGTGCAAAATTGCCAAGTGCAAAGAAGGTTTTGTTGAAAGGTTCATCTGTTACAACCAACCAAGCAGATGACAAGGATGGAGATGGTGACCATGAAGAGCTTGAGTAGACATTAGAACCAAGCAAAGGTGCGGAGGAGGAGGAGGAAGAAGAGGAAGAGGGGGAGGAGGCTAATGTAAAAACAAATCCACCACCTTCCAAAAAAAAGAAATTTGTTGCACTTGGTAAACAAACAAAACGTGCAAGTGGAAAATCCAAGGCATAAAACATGCATCATTGTTAAGGAAGGGAGCCCACTCCAAGAAGCCCATAAAAAAGAAAGTGCATGCCTATTGGAAAGGTTATGTACTCATGCTACTACACAAATTCAAACCTGAAACAATCACAAGGGAAAGACCTAAAGTTTGGATTAAACAAATAGTATGTTAATATCAAGTTATGAAGTACTATGGTAGCCACATTATGAACTATTATTTTCTAATTTGCAAGTTGCTTGTGAAAATTGTGCCAAGTTTTTTGGATGGTATATCATCTACATATTAGGTGCAATGGCTTTTTTATTTTAGGGCTAGGTTATGTCCATGTAGGCAAATTGAATTACTTGTTGTTCAAATTTGAATTATAGATTGAGTTTACCATAAACCAAAGTTCTATAGATCAAAAGCTCTATAAAACTAAATTTCCATTGAAAAATGTTAACTGTACATGAATTAAACTTTTACAATTTGCACAATAGTTAAATTTTCTGACAATTTCATGGTTATGTTTTATCCGTGTAGGTGATCTAAAACAATCTTTGGTTGTGAGACATGGAAACAATGCCTAAACATAGTCATAATTTGATCTTCCATTTCTATGTGCTAGTTGTGCAATTGACTTTGATGGAGTTTAAAACCCTACATTTTGAACTTTGTGAGGTATTGTGAAGGCGCCCAACCCTTCACTAGGACTTCTAAGTTATTTTGATGGAGTCTTACCCCTAAGAAGACTTTTGAAGTGTTTTGATGGAGTCTAAACCTCACTTAGACTTATGATATATTCTAATGGATTCTAGCCAGGTTCACTTGAACTTCTATTGAAGTTTTAATCCTTTATTGGCTTTTCAAGTGCCTTCATAAAATCCAATGCCTCTTTTTAAAAATTGCCTTTCTTTGTAGTAAACATAATATGCAGATCATTTTGGCAATAGTTGTATGGATTTACACCACCTTAAGGATTTAAGAGATGTTCAACATGACTTTAAAGCTTCATGGCCTACAGGATTTATAGTTCAACATTTTGAAATAGAAGTTTTTTCACTTCCAATTCTCTTACTATAAGTCTTCTATTGTGAATTTACTAGGTGTTTATTCAAAATTTATAGATGTGTATTTGAAATTTTTGTTTCATGATGTCCAAGTTCCCATGCAACTATGGTTTGAATAGGACTTTTGCTTTAGGCTTTGTTAAACTTTTACAATGTGCATATATTAATGTAGTAATTGGGAAAATGAAGTGGTGTGCATTATATGCTCCAAGCATTACATAAGCCTTAGATAATGGATGTTGAAAACTTGTTTTTGAAGGGTATAAACATTATTGGTTGCCAATGTTTCATTGTATCCTATTGTCAAATAACATTTTATTACTCTAGGTGCAAGGTGATATACTAGTTGCCAATATTCCTTAAATAAAGGATGTTAGTCTTTAGAAAAACACAAGGGAAATAAAAAAAATTTAACATTTGCATATTGAAGTTTATTTTAAAAGTGGTGTTACTTCACTATATTATTTAAACACATGATTACAAAGTCACTTAGGTAACCATTGTCACAAAAAAATAATTTTATTTATCAAACATTCAACATTAATCTTCACAATTTGATGTGTTCATCTGCTATGATATAAATAATTATCTTCACATTCCAAATAGGTAAACATCTAGAAATATAAAAACAATGTTCTAATTAATATTGAGGAGTTCAGATTTTGTTCAACTTACTTTACAATTATTTTCACATCTAGATCTAAGCATTCAACAATTGTCAAATGCCAAAACATGCATTCAATATTGCTATTAATATCATATGAACTAATCAATCCATAATTATCTTCACATTCTAGAGGTAAGCACTAATTAACAATGTAAACAAAATGTTCCTATGAATATTAATGAACTCATCTACTAAACACAAGTAGTAGTTTTGTGAAAAAAAAATGCAACTTGATAAGCAATTGATCAACAATTGATGCTTATCAATTCAATAATTGATCAAAAATTGATTAACTATTGACCAATTGTTATTAAATTGTTGAATTGATGAACTCTATTGAATTCATGCAACTTGATAAACAATTGATGAACTTTGTTAAACCATGATTAACACTTGTCTTCACATTGGTGAACTATGTTAAACTATGATGAGCAATTGTCTACACATTCCCAATCTAAGCACTTACCAACATCAAAAAAAGGTTCCACGAAATAGGATACCAATGTATATATCTCTAGATGCATCATGTGTGATGTCCAACATGTGAAATTGAGGTTTTGGTCTTCATATGCATTCAAACAACATAGTATATATGAAACAATAGTTATAATTTGATACAAAGCACATAGTTAGACATTTTTTTTTCAATCTACTACTTGAAATCCTTGCTTGAACAATGAAATGTATAATACATGTGTATTACTTGATGTCCACTTCCACTTGTATTCTGTGCAAAAACAAGCATACATGTGCCAACCTAAAAAGTAATCTTAAACCCTAAAACAAAATGACATCAAAATCATTAACTTAAGTTCATGATTCAATTATATTATTGCATTTGGTCTACTAATGCCACATGTTCATAGTTGGCTATTTCTTTTGATTATTGTACATTGGTTAACACTTGTCACCCTCATCAACATAACAACTTCACACACATATCCACATTTCTATGTTGAGATAACTTGAGAATCCAAGTATAACAAAGTGGACTACAATGCGGGGACATATGGATTCATGTCCATGACAATGTATAAGGAATGTACTATATGCCTTCTAAATGGACAAAGTAATTAATCATAGTCACTTAATTACTCTACAAGGGTCACTATATGCATAAAAGTCATTTTAATAGGTTAATTGCACTCCTATAGACCTCAATGTAAATTTGATGTTTTTTGCACTCTATATGGATTTTATTACAAGTTTTATTTTACAAATCTTACTAGTATAGTTTTATGCACTTTTATGGACCATACTCCTAATTTCAAACACATGATCACAAGTAAGAAAATGGGCATTTTTGAAGCTATTGCATATGTGTAGTTCTTGAAAATCGGTGTACATACTAATTATAATGGCATCAACAATGACCTAGAGTTAAAATTATAGGTTTTGGTATGTAGCCAATTTAAGGCAAATTGACATTACACACAACTATCGACTTTTGTCATTGTTGAACACAAATTGCACATGTATATGAAAGAGTTTGTTAGCTAGTTTGCAAAAAAAGATACCATTGACTCCAATAATATACATGGCAGTAACTTATACATACAAGCACACACACTAATGTGTTGTCCTTGTATCTTGGCAAAATTAAACCCAAGGGCTTGCAACCATCATATTCAAATTCTAGATTCACTAAGGATCAAAGGAAAACATTGGAAGAAGAGGTAGATGATTCAAATTTGCGATGTTCCACTTTATGAATGGATTAACCACTTGTTTATTCATAGACTATATAATACCCAAGGGCCAAAGTTGCCAATGGATGATTAAGGCACCTACCTAAATTTGACCATGATCGCTCGTTGGAGAAACAAATAGAAGTTAGAATGCACGATGTTCCTTTTCACATTGGGGCAAAGTGCTTGAATCATGACCCATTGAATACATTACTGTCCAACAATCCAAACACAAAGGTGGGATGCATGTCAATTCATACATGCTAATATAATTTTCCAGAGCTCAATGTTAATGATTAGTATTAAGTTGCTTCAAATATCCAATTCAGGTAAGTAGAAATATAACAAGTTTTGGAAACATCTTACATGGTACATGTGTTGATTAGTTGTCTCAATTTGTACAAGAGTATCCACCAAGTTTGCACGATGGCATTTGTGATTTAAAAATCTACCAACATTGCCATATTTGTCCCATCCAAGCACAAAACTTGTTCATCATTTAACATATTTTCCATGACTTCATTAACATTTGAAACCATGTTGTAGATGTGTTTGTTGTAGTCACCATATGAGCAGTTATAATCTGCCATTTTTGAATTTGTAATAATGTTTCCAATGAATTCAAACACAAAGGACCAACTATAATGTCCTCTAGAGTTTTTACACCCCACCATTTTCTTTATGTAGTCCAATATACCTAGCCCAAGAGTTTGCTTTAAAGTAAGTTGCAATAAAATTGTAAGTATATATTATTTTACAACTAAAATCATAACCATGAAGTTCATGTAGAATAGATACAATATTTTCAATTTAATACTTGAAATTGTAGTGCATGTATATTTCAAACCTATGAATTATAGTGGATCCCTTTCTACACAACTTTATTGCCACAATTGATGGAACAACCGCACCTAGTGTTGTAACATTATTTGATGAAAATTCAATGTTGTTGTGCTTGTCATATACAAGAATCAACAAATAGAAAGAAAAGTACATACATTAAAATGCAAGAGGGGAGACATAATATGAATGAAAGTAGAAAAATGTACCTTGGATAGAAATTCTTGACACAATTTCCCACACTTAGTATATGCAATGTGGCCTCCAATTTTTTTTTGCACATATGCAATTAGCACGAGGGTCCATACAATTAAATGGTTATGGTAGAAAGTTTCAAACTTAGTTGCATCATGATGTACTTGTTTTCCTTTAAGTGACTAATACTATAATGAATTTTAGACTTTGTGATGTACACAAAGTCTGTACGTAATATGGTTATTATAACATCATTAACCCAAGGTATGGGCTTTATTTATGGCCCATGTGAAATGTCTAGGTGATAATCATCCAAGTCTTTTTAAACTTGACCAAAACATTGCATTATAGCATATTGCATTAAACTCAAACAAATTGGAAACCCCTAGAAAATAACTTAATGCAGAAGAAAAATGGACAAAAAATAGTTTTGCAACATGAAGATGTGGTGCAACCCATAATGCTTAGCACAAATAGGCATGGGTGTAACCAAATATAAATGCTTGTACATTAGTAGACTAAATACTATTCTTTGCGTAGATAAATATCACATTAAGCAAAACCAAAACTATTTCTTCACCTTCTTCAAATGCCTTTCTTGTACTTGATTACTTTGAGCATTTTTTCTTTGACTTTTCCTTTTGCAAACTTGCATTAGGAGAAGTTGCAATTCCATGAGTGTTTTGTGGCTCAAATGTGTAAGTCTTAGTTCCATTAAGGAAAGCAACCACTTATTCTAATGTTAGAAATTTAACTCCTTTAGGATTATTGTTAGACTTGGATGTAAGCTTATTTAACTATTCAGTATGCCCTATGTCCTTTCAAACAACCCCTTTCGTCTGAACTATTTTGTTTGACAATGGTAACTCAACACTAGAATTAAAGTTGTTGGAGTCAAGAGGTTCTGTACCTACTTACATATTCACTTGTCCCTCTCAATGGTATTTTGTTCTTGAAAGTTGATGATCTCCATCAACACATGTGGAAAATTTTGCTCTCTTCTTAGGTGATTCAATCCTAATAAGCCATTGTGGGGTAGTATGAGGAAATAATTGTCTTCCATCCTAGTGTTCTAATAGGAGTATCCAATTGTAGCATTGAATTGTCATTTGACATGTCTGCATAGTCCCTTGACTTAGATTTTTCATTGTGATAATTATTATCATATTTTAGCCTTGAATCCAAAGCTTTTTGCAACAAATGCAACCCCTTCCACATTTGCACCTTCCACAATATCCCCTTCCATGCTATCCTTTGCCAATTTTTTTGAAACAATTGGCTTCAAAGGTGTTGCTTTCTTTTGCCACAATAGGTCTTGGGAAAAATTAGACATGTATGAGCTTGCTTTCTTCTCATGAGTAGGCTCCTTAGCATTGCTAGCATCACCCATAGATGTAGGTCTTGTGCATGTAGAAGGAGGCTCCACAAATGCCTTGAGAGGCGATCTTGCACAACAATATAGAAAGTATAACATCATTCAAAATTGAACCATAACACAGTGCAATGTCAACTACAATGTACTAAAACATATTGGGTACCTTTACTTGCATAATATATGTTGCAAAAATGGAAAACTTCTATCAACATTTACAAACAGGCATTTAGAAACTCAAAATGCATTTTCAAATTAAACAAACACCTAGTCTAAATAGTACTAAAACAATTTGAAGATTACATTACAATGTCAACATAAAAAAATGTCAAGTACCAATGTAACAAAAAGACATACAACATGCATACATTGAAAACAACACCTATTCTAAGCAATAGAACATAGAAGTATATTAAGTATTAACATTTACAAAAGACATTCAAAATATACAACATGCATATTTCGAAATGAACACCTAGTCTAAATAAATACAAAAAAAAATTCATGATCATATGCAATACAATAACAAGTATGCCAAGTATCAGCATTTGAAAAAAGACATATATTCAGAAAATGTTATGCATACTTTGGTAAAACACCTAGTATTAAAACTACAAAAACGGATTGACTAGTATATAGAGTACAACATACAAGTATACCAAGTATTAGAATCTCCAAAAAGACATTAAAAAAACATATCATGCATACTTTGACTACAACAATTAGAATAAATAATATAAAAACAAATTGATTAGTATATGGAATACAATATATCAATATGCCAACTACTATCATCTATAAAAAGACATTAAAACAACATCAAGCATAACTTGAAGACAACACATACTCTATAAAGTAGAAAAACATTTTGAACATTATATTCCATTACAACAAAAAAATATGACAAGTATCTACATATGAAAAACAATATAAAAAACACAACATCCATATACTTGAATGTTGTTGCAAGACATTCTTGGCACAAGCAAGTACCTAGTGTACATGAGATGCATTATTAAGCAAGGATGTATAGTCTTTAAACCATTGCATAATATTAGTAAAAAACTTGAAGGCAAACCTCATTATAAAATAAAATAAAAAATCAATAAACGATATGTGTATGCTGTAATGACATTTCGTACTTTGTATACCATAAATGTATGGAGGACAATATTATGGTCTAAAAACAAAGACATTGCAACAAATAGAACATTCAATCAAGATTGCTCACAACAATAAACCTTCTAGAAAAAATGTATGGTTTGATGCATATGTTGTAATGACATTTCATACTTTGTATACCATAGATGTATGGAGGACAATATTATGGTCTAAAAACAAAGACATTGCAACAAATAGAACATTCAATCAAGATTGCTCACAACAATAAACCTTTTAGAAAAAATGTATGGTTTGATGCATATGTTTTCCTATGATAACATGTATGGAATTCAAACATTTGTTGGCAACTACTTTATGAAAACCTAGTCTACAAATCAATAGATGTAAATTAGATTGTTAGGCACCACATCTATAAGTCATAAAGTAGATAGAGTACCAAAAAATAAACAACTTACCAACATTGGGGCAATTTGCCAATGCAAGTTGCCTTCATAGATTAAGTTGATGCAGGCGAGTTTTTTCACAACCTTCAAAATTTTCTTTCTCTAACATCTCCTTATCAAATTCTTTAAACTTGAAGCTCTTATACCATTTAGGGGACATGATGGTGTTACAATGAGAATCAACATATCGGTTGGGCATAAGCATGGTAAAATATGCTAGCCATAAAAACTTGTTGTTTTTTTGGAAAGTATCCATAAAGTATACTTTAATGTATTGAATCCATGAATATTATTTAAGTCGATCAACAATTATAAGTTCTTTGACTTCATTGCATAATATTGAAGAAACGCATGTTTTAATATGCATTAAAGTACATTTCTTTGAAATGCAAATATAGAAAGTACATGTCATAGTTTTGCAAATTTGAGTTACAAGTGCATGAAAATAAAACATCAATTAAAATTATTATACTTTCAAGTTGATGAAGGCCTAAGTATGGATATAGTTTCAACTTTTCATATTCTAATCATAATCTATCAAAGTTTTAATGTAAAAGTATTTTGGAAAATTTGAACAACCAACTAATTTAGAACATACTTTTCATCTATTTTTCTTATATAATTGTTTTTCAAACTTTATGTACAATTTACAATAAAATCAATGAAGTGATCTATAATTTCAAAATGCAATTTAAGTAGGTTTTTAATATCTTTTTTAATGTTAATGTTGAAAAGAGATTATTTTTGAAATTAAATTTTTTTAGGGCTACTTTTTTGGCATACTTTATCATGCTCAAACCCGATTATTCTATTTGAAATGAATCCAAGCACATCAATGATGGTACACATGCTTACAAACATAAATTATGATGTTGTTTTGGGGGAATCCACATGAACATTGAAGTGTAATTTTCAAGAAGCTTGGTCCAAGGTTGGACTAGACCTTAGGATTACAACATGGATGTGGGTGTGGGATTGAACCAATACCCTTTTTCATGAGAGCAAAATACTATTCCCTCAAAGAAGAGTATTATAGCTCATAAAATGCTTTCCTCTACTTAAGATCCTTAAGTTCAATCTCCTTCAAATCTAGTTCAACTCTGAGCTTTTTGTATTCAGCTTCATGTTTGATACACATATTCCTAAAACATTTTTCTTGCATCCTCTAATGAATCAATGCATATGACTCCAACTTCAACTCTTCAAGAGGATTTTGGTTAAACAAAAGTGGGAGAACCTAAGATGAATCATGGGACACTTCCTCAACTATGATGACATTGCGCACTAAATCTCAATTTCGTTCCTCCATTTCCAATTACTTTGTTTCACTAGAAGAAAAATGGGGTTTTGTAACCAACTTTTGCGACTATTTTTGTCCAAGGCAACTAGTGTTTTAGTTGCATGTGAAAAAAATTAGTCACCTTGGACAAAAATGGTTGCATTGGACAAGTCGAAAAAACCCATTTTTCTTCTAATTTTCTCAATTTCTTCAAGCAAACTTGCTTCAATAGATTCCATCATCATGTGCATAATCTTAGACTAGTTCAACAATTTTTGCTTTTTGTTTTGGCCCATTTAACTTGTAGCTTGGGAGCTTTAAACTCCATTGATGCTGGCTACAATAGTTTTGGGCCACTTGAGCAACTAACTTTTCTTTCCACTTTTCACTCGATTATTACACTAGTAGAAATCAGCCAACATGTAACCATTCCATTTACGACTACATGCGACTTGTAGTCATTTGTGACTAGATTTGGGAATATTTGTAAGTACAAGACCAACTTTCAATTATTTTGGTCATTTTCACAACTATGATGCAACTATTAAAAATTTCATCCTATTGGTTGCATCAATTTTACATTTATTTTCATCCATTAATAAGTTGATATGTCCCATTAATTGCAATAGTCACCAGATTAGTTACATCCTAAAGGTATTTTACAATGACATAAGGATGTATTTTAATGTATGTACTAAAATTATATATATATATATTGTTCATATAATGAATTTCAAAATTAATATTTGAACTTTGAATTTTTTTTTCAAATCTGAAAATTGATATTTCAATTATGAAATTTTTTATTTTAATTTTTTAAAATATATATTAGAATTTGAAACTTGATATTTGAATTTTAAATTACTATTTTGGAATCTTAAATTTATATTTTAATTCAAAAAATTATTGATTGAATTTCAAGGGTTTTTTTACTAGTGTTATCCATAATAAATCACTGTTATAAATAATTATGAATGATTATGTTTATTAAATCTAAGTGACACTAAATAATTATTGTTATAACATAGGTTTGTATATTACATAATTTATATTCTTATATTAAAATAAATAAATAAATAAATAAAATTAATGTCACATTAATTTAAAATCATTGTAATTACTTGAGATAAGAATCAATTAATATGTGCATAATTATTTTATTGATTTTAATTTCACGAATTATTATATAAGAATATTATTTTAAAAAATTATGTGATTAATCATCTATGATAAATATTTTATAGTAATTTTATAGTAATTATGAAAATTAATGTTATGTTTAACAAATTATTATATTTATAGTTAATAATTACC
>Ga0116231_10004468_pt1 | contig 28294 bp, 32 predicted proteins | sample S1TSphgellanicum_2_FD_89695 | JGI IMG/M metagenome (GOLD analysis project Ga0116231, IMG submission 89695) | Host-associated microbial communities from peat moss isolated from Minnesota, USA - S1T2_Fd - Sphagnum magellanicum MG | ecosystem: Host-associated > Plants > Peat moss > Unclassified...
AAATATTTAGTATCAGTTGGTGCTGATATTCATGCACATAATGATTTACCATTGTTATGTAGTGCAGCTGCTGGTCATCTAGAAATAGTCAAATATTTAGTATCACTAGGTGCGGATATACATGCATATAATGATAGTGTACCATTATATAGTGGATTTAATGGTAATTTCGAAATAGTCGAATATTTAGTATCGATAAGCGGTCATGTGAAGATATTCTAGAAGTAATTAAATATTTAGTATCAGTATGCTTAAAATGATTTTGTCTTAATTTATTGGCTTAAAAAGATGAAATTTTTAATATCTGATATATACTGGATAATCAATCAATTATGCAATCTGATAACGCATTGGATGAAACCATTGATATAAATATTGACATCTTTAACCAAATTTCAAAGAATGTAGAAATAATTAATAAAAAAATGGATAATTTTGATATTGTGAATATGTTCCTCGAAAATAATCAAAGTGAAGATCCATTTATGATTATAAATATAGGTGATGTAATTCGGCAATATCAAAAATGGGTCCGTTATCTTCCAAAAATAAAACCATATTATGCGGTGAAATGCAATCCTGATCCTGTAATCCTCAAACTATTAGCAAAATTAGATGTTAATTTTGATTGCGCAAGTAAAAACGAAATTGCTAAAATTATAGATTTAGGAGTATCATCTCAAAGAATAATCTATGCAAACCCATGTCGCCTCATAAATCAAATAAGATATTCAAAATCACATGATGTAGATCTATTGACATTTGATAGTGATCATGAATTATTGAAAATTAAAATATATCATCCAGATGCTAAATTAGTTTTAAGAATCAAAACAGATGACAAAGATTCAATTTGTCAGTTTAGTTGTAAATTCGGCGTTGATTTAGAAGAAGTAGAATCATTGCTTAAAGTCGGAAAAGAACTAAAATTAGATATAATTGGTGTTGCGTTTCATGTTGGAAGTGCTTGTATGAATCCTAAATCATATCATTCGGCGATAAGAGATTCCAAACTCGTATTCGATATAGCAGAAAAAATAGGATTTAAATTTACGTTATTAGATATTGGCGGAGGTTTTCCAGGTGTTGATAGTGAAAAAATATCTTTTAAAGCAATTGCAGAATGTATTAATGAATCAATTGAAGAATTTTTTGGAGGATATGATAATATCGATATTATATCCGAACCAGGCAGATTTTTCACTGCAAAGTCACATATATTAGTTCTAAGTATTATAAATAAAAAAGTTAAAATAAATAAAGAAACCGGTGAAAAAATGATTGTCTATTATATTTCAGATGGCATTTATTCTAGTTTTAATAACGTTGCTATGGATCATTTTGTTATCGACGAATCCAATCTCATTCCATTTAATGAAAGAGATGCTAAAAAATATAAATGTACTATTTTTGGACCAACATGTGATTCAATTGATAAAATAACAGAAGGTATAATGTTACCTGATTTATCGATTGGTGAAACTATATTTTGTACGAATATGGGAGCATATACAACATCTACAACAATGACAAGTTCTGAAGTATTCAATGGGTTTGATAGAACAAAATGTAAATATATATTGAATTAATTTATAACGTAATTTCATAATGCCTGAAATCATTGAAGTTAGAAAATATGCTGATTTTATTATTCGTTTAATGAAAAATCATACTATAACAGAAATTAATATCATCAATGGCCGTTATAAAAAACATCGTCCATTTAAAGGTTATTATTCTCTAAAAAGTAATTTACCACTTAAAATAACCAATGTTGAAACTCGCGGCAAATTAATGTATATCCAATTCGGCGATCTATATATGATTTCCACTTTAGGATTAAGCGGTGGATGGTGTTTTATTAATGATAATAAAATTAGATTCCCAACTATTATTCGACACACTGACAAAGGATTAATTCAAAAATATCATAATAAAGCAAAAAAACACATCAATGTTCAATTTAAAACTTCTTATGGATCTTTATATTTTTTTGATATGTTAAGTTTTGGAACGCTTAAAGTAGTTAATAAAGATGAGTTGGATAAGAAATTAAATAAATTGGGTCCCGATATTATGGATTCATCTTTCGAACAATTTTATACCAGTATCACTAAAACTAATAATCTAGATAAAAAAATTGGTATTGTATTAATGGATCAAAAAACAGTTGCAGGAGTAGGAAATTATTTGAGAGCAGATACATTATGGATGAGTAAGATTAATCCTTTTAGAAAAGTGAAAAGTTTATCTGAAAAAGAAATTAAAAAAATATATTCAAATGTTAGAGCTCTAACATGGGGTAATTATAATTATAATTATGCAGTGAAACATAAAATAATAACCAATCAAAAAATACCTGAAGATTATAATCTAGATTTTTTTATTTATAGATCAGATAAAGATATATATGGAAATAAAATAATAAAAGAATTGTTATATGAAGGATCACAAAAAAGATATATTTATTGGGTTCCCAAATTACAAAAATAAAAAATTGATTATATTTCCCATTATTACAATCAATTTATATCAAATCATAATTATGGATATATCTATAAAAGATTTACCGTTAGAATTAATTCATATTGTTTTGGATCAAACTATATCATTTGAGATTGAAAATATTAATTATATCCCACTAGGACCATATGATGATGTAGTAGTAGGAATTGAAGTCAACTGTATATTGCCACTGGTTCAGTTTTTTTTTCGAGATGGTTATCATATAAATGATAAGAAGATAATTGCTGAAATTAAAGGATATTTAGATGATAAAATAAAAGATAATGAAATTAAATTAGGCAATTCTTACCTACTTATAAAAGATAATAAAATTAACTTAAATCATATTTTTGTATCGTATCCTGTTATTAAAGAACATTTCAAGAATTATCTAAGGAAAGTATTATTGCTAATTGATTTACCACCTAATGAAGAATATTTATCCCAAATAAAGAATAATATAGTAATTTCAAATGATATGGTAAAATATGGAGGAATACATCGTCGAAAATTAATTGACCATGTATATTATGGAACAGAAAAAATATCAAATGATGAATATAAACTTATTTTGAATAAAATAAATCAATCTATCCCTCCACAACATCCACTATGTTTAATGATTCCTATTTGTAGAAGAGGCAAATTGATATATTGTTCTGGAAATACTACAAATTTATACCAAGGAGAAAAATTTTGTATATTTGATATGGACTCGAATAAAATGTTAATAGATATGGAAACAGATATGGACACGAAAACACTTATACCATTTCCTCTATAAAAAATTGATCGCAATCATAAATAGATTGCGCTGCGATGAATATCGCACCACTAAGGGTAATTTTTTATAAATAAAAAATTGACCACTAAGGGTAATTTTTTATAAATAAAAAATTGACCACTAAGGGTAATTTTTTATAAATAAAAAATTGATATAATCATCATTTTGCAATAATACAACAATATAAAATAAATGCCAAATCCAATGTTAAATAAGATGCTTCATCACGATAAAATTAAAGAAAATTTAAGTTTTTGGGGATACGATAAAGAAAGTAATATTTGTTATAAAATTAGAATGATCCATGATCTATTTGATAAAGAAACTTTTCAGTTAGTAAAAATAATTAAAGATTGTGACTCTTCTAAGGATTATGAATATTTGACTAAAAAACATCATTGAAAAATTGATTCATCAATTAAAAAAATTGATTTACCACAAGGGTCATCAATTAAAAAAAATTGATTTACCACAAGGGTTATCAATTAAAAAAAAATTGATTTATTATCCGATTATACATCCTAATAATACTTCCATAAACCATGTCAAATTGCAAGACATGCATCCCGACACCCCTAAAACAGCCCGAAAATATACCAAAATTAAAATTAATCGTACAAGAGTTAATTAATGGATATCAACAAAATGAGATAACTGATCTCGATCAATTTACTCGATCAATGGTTAAAAAATATAAAATATCTTTCGCCCGAAGAGATTTGATTTACACATATAATTTGATGAAAAATAATTCAGAAATTGAATTATCTAATGAATTTGAACAAAACGTTCGGTCTTTTAAAGTCAGAGAGAATTCTGGTGTAATGGTTTTCACTGTTGTTATGTCACCTAATCCCGAAACCGGCGAATTTCTTCCTGATTTTAAAAAGGGTGAAAAAGTTGATGAAACAAAAATCAATCCAGATACAGGAGAACTCCGACAAAATTTTACTTGTAAATGGGATTGTTATTACTGTCCAAATTGGGAAAATCCACTAATTGCCAGAAGTTATATACCCGACGAACCAGCAGTCAAACGAGGTTTGGAAAATGGTTGGGATATCGTTAAACAAATTCAAAACAGAAAATTACAGTATGAAGTTAATGGATTATCCATAGATAAAGCAGAAGTCATTGTAGAGGGTGGGACTTATAATTCATATCCACCATACTATTTAGAGAAAATGCATCGAGATATATTTTATGCTTTCAATACATTATTCTCAGATACTCGCGTACCATTATCACTTCAAGAGGAGATAAAATTAAATGAAACTGCAAAAGTACGGGTTGCAGGTCTATCTATTGAAACACGCCCTGATTGTGTAACTCGGCAATTAATTAGAGATTTACGACGAAGAGGAGTAACAAGAATTCAATTAGGAGTACAACATACGAATGATGAAATATTAAAGAAAGTTAATCGACAATGTACAACTAAGAAGGTAAAGAAAGCTATTAAAATGTTGAAAGATACTGGATTCAAAATTGCTATTCATTTGATGCCTGATTTACCGGGAAGTGATCCGTATAAAGATTTGGAAATGTTTAATGACATATTATATGATGAAGATTTACAGATTGATTATTTGAAAATATATCCTACAGCTGTAACTCCATATACAAAAATTAAGGAATGGTATGATAAAGGGGAATATGAACCATATGCTATGAAATCAATGGACTTTACTATTAATGGAAAAACCACATACTGTAATCCATTGATTGAATTAATTATTGATTTTAATAGAAGAGTTCATCCTTGGATAAGAAATGAAAGAATTCAAAGAGATATACCAGTTCACAATATATTAGCTGGTAGTAATAAAACTAACTTAGGACAAATAGTTTCAGATGAAATGAAAAAAAGAGGACTAAAATGTGAATGTATTCGATGTAGAGAGGTTAAAGATAGAAAAACCGACTTATCATTGGTTGAAATGGTTAGAAGAGATTATAGAGCCAGTGATGGAAAAGAAATATTCTTAAGTTATGAAAATAAAGACAGATCTATAATATATGGATTCTTGAGATTAAGATTAACTTCAACTCCAGGAGGAAAAGCTATTAAAGAATTAGAGAATTGTGCTTTAATTCGTGAATTACATGTTTATGGCAAAATGAATCCTGTTGGTACTAAAAACGGATCGGCTCAACATTATGGATTCGGTAAAAAATTACTACAGGAAGCGGAGGATATCGCAAGGGAGAATGGATTTAAAAAGATAGCTGTAATTGCAGGTGTTGGTGTTAGGGATTATTATAGAAAGAAGGGGTATAAGGATGGAGAGTATTATTTGATAAAGGATATTAGACAAAATAGCATAGAACTATTAATAATGTTTATTATTTTAATGATTTTATTTTATCTATGGCAATGAAAAATTGATTTTAAATTATTTTATCAATCACATATAATGAAAATATTATGCTTGACCAATTACCAACTGAGCTTCTAGATCAAATAATATGTTATTTAGATAATCCATCCTTTGGAAGTATATTACAGTCATCTAAATTATTTAAATCAATCCCATCAAAAAATGATGTAAATAAAAGAAAATATAAAAACAAAATAATAGATGATCTAATCAGAAAAAGTGATTTGGATGGAATAAAATATTTATATGAGAATAATGTGTCAATCGAAAAAACAGTTAATTTTTATATATTTGATGAAAAATACGAATTATTACCAAATAAATACGGAACGATTAATAGTTCATTTGAAGTAGCTTGTTATTATGCATCCGAAAATATTCCATTGATTGATTTTATATACACTAACACTATAAGCGAATCTAAAAATGTTGCTGAATTTGCAATACGATCTGGTTCAATTAAATTACTTCAATATTTGCTTCAAAAAGCAATAATTTCAATATATGAATTGAATTCCGACTATGCTATAGAGAAAGATGATTTGAAAATGTTTATGTATATTCATAGTAAATTTGGACGTATTAGTAGAAGTACAGCTCAAATAGCATATAATAAGGATGCAATAAATATATTAGAATATTGTAGAAAAAAAGGTGTAAAACCATATATATTATAATTATTTTATAACCTGAATATATATGGATGAGTTTAATTATTTAATAAAAAATATTACAGCAATTAAACCAGCATTTGATTATAAGAAAAATAATCCAAAAAATATACCTAATTTAATAATTACTTACGGTCCACCTGCATCCGGTAAATCTATATATTTGAAAAAACTTATTGGTTCTGGAAACAATTATGTTAAAATAATTGTTGATGATGTTGTAGAATCTTTTGATGAATATAAAAATGAAATTCAAATAATTAAAGAAAAATTAAAAACAGATAAGATTGTTCAACAAGTTATTTCCGATAAAAGTTTATTAAAAAATGATCAAGTAATAAATCATCTCAATAATATTGCCAAAGAATCCCCTTACATGAAATATCGATCTTATGCAAATAAAATAAATAATACAATATTAAATATATGTTTGGAATATGAACTTGATATAATATTTGAAACAACTGGCGGAACTTCATCTAGCGTAGATTGGCTATTAACAAATATTATACTTAATGCTAAAAATAGAGGATATAAGATAACTATTATATATCCATATGTAAATGATGTTCTTGATTTACAGCAGGTTGCAATTAAGAGAGCTGTTGAGATTGGAAGATTACCAAATCTAGAAATAATTAAGGATATATATGAGAATGCTCAATCTAATATTAGAAAGTTAATTGATTCAACTTATGTGGACGAGATATTTATTTATAAACAAGTTTATAGTAATGACCTTATTAAGTTATTTTCAAAGGAAATAAAGATTGATATAAAATGTAATGAAAACCTTAAAGATTTAAACTTAAATAAACATATAGGTAATTACTGCAAATACCCTATAAAATACAATACTTAAAAAAATAGTAATATAGGTTACTATAATGAGTAATAATAAGCGAACTATAAATGGTAAACAACGATCATATGGTTGGAAGAAATCACCAACTCCAGCTACAGATCATCATATATTTAATATAACACTTCATAATAAAACAGTAAGTGAAGTTGATTTACGTCCATTTTGTCCACCAGTGTATGATCAAGGTGAACTAGGATCATGTACAGCAAATGCAATTTCTGCAGCATATGAGATTGATGAAATTAAGGAAAAGGAGAAGAGTGTTTTCCAGCCGTCTAGATTATTCATTTATTATAATGAACGTGATATGGAGGGTACAGTTTCTGAAGATGCAGGTGCCATGATTCATGATGGTATTAAGGTAGTAAATACAATTGGTGTATGTCCAGAGACAGATTGGCCATATGATACTGCACAATTTGCGGTTAAACCGCCAGCAAATTGTTATCAAGAAGCACAAAACCATAAATCGAAGGAATATAGACCTATCCAACAAAATTTAGCACAATTGAAACAATGTTTAATTAACGGACTTCCTTTTGTTTTTGGTGCTCAAATTTATGAATCATTTGAAAGTGATTCAACTATGGAAACTGGTATGGTTCCATTGCCAGCACCAACTGAACAATGTCTAGGTGGCCATGCTCTATGTTGTGTTGGTGCATCTGATAGTAAGCAATGTTTTTTGGTTAGGAATTCATGGGGTTCTTCAGTATATCCAGAACACGGATATTTTTATTTACCTTATAAATATATGTGTGATCCAAATTTAGCATCTGATTTTTGGGTTATTGCATCAACAATCGATAAGTAAATGATTATATATATTATCTATTATAATATATATGGCATTATCTAATTTAACAATTATAGGCATCGTTATAGGTGTAATAATATTGATTATATTAATTGTTTTACTTTACATAGCTTTTTCTTCAGGTAGCCCAGTGGAGCATTTTGGTACATTACAAAGTCCTGGATTTGCATTATCACTTAAATAGAGGAACGCTACACTTATTACATAAAAGCAATGCTGCCTTCGTAAAAGCAAAAAAATTGATTTATATATTGATTCAAAACAAAGAATATATAAACTAAAAATATGCTAAAAGACGAATTTCCAGCGGAATATGCCTCCATCCTAGATGATAAGGGTGTAGTGTCTAAATTCAAATTAATTCAACTTGCGATGAAAAATAAGGTTATTGTCCAACCAGGAATATCTTTGACGGATCTAGAAGATATGATTTATAAAAAACTGAAAGATAACAAAACGCCAACTCAACCATCAATTCCTACAAACTATGATCCTTTAAAGATAACTCCATTTGATCCTAATAATGTTAAAAATATGGAATTATATAAAGTTTTCAGAGGAATACAGGATTTTGAGATGAAATTAACTACTCGAAATAGCAAGACAGCAAACGCATATCTAATGAATACATTACAAGATTTAGTTTTAGAAACAACAGATTTTATAGTTCACACCATTGTAGATATTCATAAACTACAAGAGTGGCAGGATATATTAGAATTAGGAATGAAGGGTGGAGTTCCAGATGATAAATGGGAGAAGATGATAAAGGATTGTAAATTTATTCAGGCAAGGATTTCACACTTATTATGAAAAATTTGATTTTTTTATTAACTAAATTTTATATATTATTACTATAATACTACCATGTATAATTCAGCTAGTTCCTTAATGGCATTCTATAGAGTTGCCCTAGATAAAACATACGATTATTTATCAAATACAAAACAAACATCTACTACAGAACGAGTAGGCACATCCCCAAGCTATTGGACTCAAATAACCACTTTCTTAGCAAGTCCAACTCATGTAATAGATAATATCTATATTGGTAGTGCATATAATGCTGCGTGTTATTCAACATTGAAAAATCTGGGTATCGAAGTAATAATGAATATAACTACTGAAATATCTGAATATTTTCCCAATAACTTTATATATAAGACATACAAAATATATGATAACAATCAAGAAGATATATCACAATACTTAGATGATGCATATAATTACATTGAAGAAAATAAAGATAAAAAAATACTCATCCATTGTTATATGGGAGCCAGTAGATCTGCTTCTATAGTTATGCATTATTTAATTAAAAAATATAATATGACAGTAGATGAAGCATATAATAAACTAAAAGAAAAACGGTTAATCGTTAATCCTAGTAAGAAGTTTGCGGAGAATCTTCATGAATCGACACTGATGCAATAAAAGCAATGCTGCAATTATTACATAAAAGCAAAAAAATTGACCACATCGAGGGTAATTTTTTTGCAATTATTACATAAAAGCAAAAAAATTGACCACATCGAGGGTAATTTTTTTGCAATTATTACATAAAAGCAAAAAAATTGATTATTTTTCTCTATACATTCTATAATATTTACAATTATATAATGTATTCTGCAGTTCTAACTTCAACTAGTGGTATCAAACATGAAGCTTTAAAACAGTTTTTTGATCAATCTAAAATTAATGTTGCATTAAGTACTTTTAATGTAGACCATTTAAAATTACCAACTCAACCAGTGGATGAAGGAGGTATGATAGCCGCCAAACTTAGAGTTAGAGAAACAAAAACACGACTACCATATTTTGATTGGTATATAGCAGTTGAGAACAGTATTAACACTAATAGCAGTACTGATGTTTGTAATGTATATATCGAATTCAATAATGAATCTGTAGAAGAGAAATCATTTGAATTTCCATATAATCAAAAATATACTGATATGGTTAAAGGAACAACGCCCCATCCTAGTGTCCCTGGATACTCGGTAAGTGTTGGTGATTTTATGCATAAAGAAAATCCTGCGATTGATTCCAAGAATTGGATGGCAATGAGAGGTAGTAATCGTTTGGATCAAATTAAAGATGGTTTAAAAAAAGCATTCCGCAAATTATTTATTCTTAAGGAATATCGATATTTCGAAGATTATCCCAGTAAAGGTGTACTATTCAAAGATATGATGTCAGTTCTTTATAATAAGAATACATTTAAAGATGTAATTGATTTAATGTATGAGCAATATAAGGATCAAGATATAACATGTGTAGCTGGATTAGAAGCACGTGGCTTTATGTTTGCTCCAGTACTAGCTTATCTTTTAGGAGCAAGTTTATTGCCAATTCGTAAAGCTGGTAAACTTGCAAGGAAAAATGCGGATGATATTGTAGAAAAAGAATATGAAAAGGAATATGGAAAAGATAAAGTGGAAATGCACTCTTATGCTGTAAATCCGGATGATAAAGTATTAGTAATTGATGATTTGATTGCAACTGGTGGAAGTGTCAAAGCAGCTATTGAAATGATAAAAAGTAGGGGAGCTGAAGTAGTAGGAGTATGTGTATTGCGGGATGTAGAAGGATTACGGGGTTTGGTAAAAGAAGTATTGCCTGATGTGAAGATTACTGTATTACTATAAATATAGCGAAAAATTGACTTTTTTAAGAAAAAATTGAATTTAAGAAAAAATTGAATAAAAAACATCTTAGAAGGTATTGTTTTATATATTTAAACCATGTCTAAGCCAACTAACTACCCTTTTTATGAAATTCACCCATTAGGAAGAGATTACTCTGATGTGTATGTAACTTTCGTAGAGAACGAACAACCCATGAAAGTAGCCGAGTCATTTTACAAGGTAACTGAAACTCTACTACCTAGTGGACAAACTGAAATTAAGGGAATGGATGAAAGAATGCAAGAAGTTGTTATTGCAGTATATGACAAGCCTGTTCCTGCTCCTCCCAAGTTGATCATCCCTGATACTCCAGCTCCAGTAGCTCCAGTTGTTCAACAATTGCCAAAGCCAGTTGTTGTCCCTGCGGTTCAAAAGCCTGCAGTTCCCGAGCAAAAGACCAGTATGAAGGATATGCTCTTGAAGGTTAAGGACCTAGATGAAGCCAAGCGCATTGTTCAAGTTTTCGTTGCATTGGATAAGAAAACACTCCTTGATGCTCTCTTCGCACTAAAGGTATCATATACGCAAAATCCTATGCATGTAATTAAAACAGTTTTCCAAGCTTGTATTGATGAAAAAGTAATTGATGAATATTATTTTGCACTTGACGAGCGCATATTTATGGACATGCAACTAGATAATCCTGACACAGTTCTTTTCAAGGCAAGACAGCAATTGCAAACTTTAGTACAAAAATGGAAGGAGGTTGGTTCTGCATTGCCTGCAGGACAATTTAAATATATTAGTCACGGATTACAATTCCCCCTTATTTAAATAACTAAATTTATTTATTATAACAAAAAATTGATCTATATTCATAGCTACATTTTTTGTCTCATCTCATTTCAATCGATTTCACCAAAAAATTGATCTATATTCATAGCTACATTTTTTGTCTCATCTCATTTCAATCGATTTCACCAAAAAATTGAAATAATTTCTTTATACCAATTACTTTTTAATTCATTTATTATATGGCTGAAAACATCCAACTTTTAATTGATCAAGCTGTCCAAAAAGCTATTGCTGATTTTCAAGCAAAGCTCGATGCTGAAAAGGATGATGAACTAACAAAAAATCTACGTATGGTAACTATTGCAAGTGGCTCTTCGCATCCTGAATTAGCGAAAGCTATTGCGAATAATCTTGGTACAGAACTTGATAATGTGGAATTGAGAAAATTCGCAAATTCTGAGACAAATATTCGTTATAAATCGACTCAACGTAATCGCAAAGTATTTATTGTTCAGACGGGAGGATTCGTTAATCAAGTTAGATTAGCTGAAAAAATAGCAAAATCAGGAGGCGATACCACTAAAATTCTAGAATTAATATCAACAATGCGCGGGGTCGATGATTATTTAATGGAATTATCTCAAATGTTTCGAGCAGTGGTACTATCCGGAGGAGAAGAAATAACAGCTATTATCCCTTTCCTACCATACAGTAGATCAGATAAACGTGAACAAAAAGAGCGTAGTGCTATTGCAGCTCGCCTAGTATGTGATATGCTTGAAAAAGCAGGATCAGGTAAACTTGTTCGTATTATTACACTAGATCTTCATGCCGGACAAGAGGTTGGATTTACATCTCATGCTGTATTCGACAATTTATATGCTATCAATCTATTCATCGATTATTTAGATAATAATCTTTTTAAAGGATTGAGTCTTAAAGAAATCCAGCAAAACTTTGCATTCTGTTCTCCTGATGCTGGAGGAGAAAAAAGAACCAAAGCATGGGCAGAAGCATATAATATGGATGGTTTTGTATGCACCAAGACTCGCCCCGAAGCTGGAAAAGTTGGAAAGATTAAGTTTTGTGGTGACAAAGAAATGGTTAGTGGAAAAACTGTAATTCTACCCGACGATATGATTGATTCTGGAGGAACTATGATTGAAACTGCACGAGTATTAGTTAATGATTATGGTGCTAAGAATGTAGTGCTTGCTGCAACTCATGGTTTATTCACTGGAAAGGCACTCAAGAACATTAATGAGTGTAATGCAATCATTAAAGTAATTGTTGTTAATACACTTCCTCAAGATGAAAATCAAAAGGAATGTGATAAATTAGTAGTTCTAGATTGTTCACAATTAATTGCACATGTTTTGAAAATTAAGTTAAATGATACCGGAGATCGGGAAAGAGCAAGCGTTTCAAACTTATTCAATGTTAAAAAATGGACAGAAAGATTAACTTAACTTTCTTTTAGAACCTATATGATATACTATATATTGTAAAACAATTTGATGTTCTCCAATTTGATATATATTAAAATTCTTCTCTTGACCTATTATTTTACCACCCTTCTTTAAATATTCATTTAATTTATCCATATCTAATTTTATTTCATCATCTGATTTCAAATGTGATGTATCATTATTTCCAATAACTATTCTTTCAATATATTTAACGTCATATAATGAATCCATTAATATATACCAATATTTATTTCTTTCTAAATTCCCGCCTCTTCCTAATATAATCTGTTTTCAATTTATGACACATTTTTATTACTTCATCTATTTGTTTCGTAATTTCATCCGTATCATCATCTAATTTTATAGCTATATCTGGTTTTATTACTTTATCCGGTTTTATTACTTTAAGAATATTTTGTGGTGCCGGTTCAGGTTCAGGAATATCATCATCAAATTGAATTAGAGGTATATCTACTTTTTTTTTATTTTGCTCCTCAATAATATTTCTTTCAAGTAAAGTTAGTTTACTCATTGCATAATTTTCTCTATCCTTCGTAAATTGAATTAATCTTTCATGTATTTTATTTATTCCAGTATTTTCTATAACAACAGGCTCATCTGGTACTTCCCCTATCTCTAAACATTTAGCAAACCTATCTACACTTTCTATATCTCCCTTAAATAATTTATCACTCTTATTTTCGGATTGATTTTTAATATCCAATACTATATAATGCCCTTGAGAAGCATTATATTCAATAATATTTTTAAATTCATCAAAATTCTTAATAAACATTCCATAATTATACCATATTTTTTTGATAAAAGATGTATTGAAATTAGATAGAAAGATAAAATAATTAATAGATTGAGATAAATTTTGTAGAAAATCTTCATTTGTTATCGAAATAAAAATTCTAAAATTGGGCGTTATATTAGAACAATCGACTAAATCATTAAAATTCTTATTTAAAAAGATAGTGTTAGTTGAAAAATTATCGACGATTATATTATATTTATATTCTTTACTACTGATTAATAGTTTCTTAAAAATTTCATCGAAAGAATTAAAATTTCCACTGACATATATATTGTTTTTAGGAATATCCGCAAAATCAACTTTTAATTTATCATTCCTAGTAAATATACAATTACACGTTTTATCTGATGGTTCATTTAAAATTGATTTATAAAAATTTATAATTTTATTTATTGTTTCACCACTAATAACTATTGCAGCATTAATATTACTCATACTTGCAGCATTCGGTATAAACCCCTCCGCTTTCATGGGAACCATAACATATGTATTTCCCCTTTTAACTGTATTTAATGTGTGTTTCATATGTGGCACTTTATTATTCTTCATTAAAAATACAATCTAAATAATTTTTTACTTCCGAACGATTTTGTTGTATATTTCATTTTTAAGTTTTTCAAATGCATATATGATTTCATTTAAACGATTTATAGTATCATCTTCATCATCATTTGTATTTATCAAATTATTCTCAATATTTTTCTCTATCACGCTATAAAATATTTTCTCATTATTCTTCGTTTTACAATCTATTATTAAATAGTTCCATTCTCTACAGGTAGCTGCATATATCCTCTTGAAACTAGAATAACAATCAAAATATGTACCATATAAATCATACAACCGTTTAATCTTATTATCATTATCCTCATATGATAATAATAGTACATAATCAACTATACTTCTATAAGATGGACGCAAAGTGAGAGGAACTTCGCATGTTATATACATTGTAACTTTATTTTTTTTATATTCAAAATATAGATTATTGAAAATTTCGTGTTTCATCAAACTATTCAATCCATCAACGAAATCGTCGAATATTAAGAATGTATGTTTATCTTCAGCAAGTTTTTTTTGTATCTCCAATAGACTATCATTTAATGAATTACTATCATATACAGAAATAAATGGAATTAAATCAATATATTCATTTGTCTTTTTCTCAATGGAACTAAATAGGAAAATATTACTTTTTTTATCCATTTTTTTATTTAATAAATTTTTTATCAAAGATGTTTTACCTGATCTAGGAGATCCAATTATTAAATTTATTGAATAATCTTCAGGAGAAAAATTAATTGATTTAATATAATCAGTCATATATAATTCAAAATATTATATGTAACAAATTATTACGCATCAAATAATTACAGCGATATTTATGATGAATAATCTTCATAATTAATTGGATATAGTTTAGCTCCACCTTTTTTACTGCTTGTAGCTTTTTTAATGAGAATATCAAATATACTGCCTATTTTTACGATAGCAGTTAATGCTAGTATAAAAGCTTTTGATATTGCTTGCATAAATTTATCTCTGAATTGATCACAAGGAGTTAATGGATTTACACCATGTAATTCATCTTCTTTGGGTAATTTAGCTGCCTTTTTATCAACTGTTAACATGAATTTATTACCACATATTTTACTTTCTTTAATATTATTTATCGTCTTTTCACTTTCATATATTATTCTAAAGATTCTATTTTTTTCCCACTCTTTTTGATAAATCATTAAAGAATAATCTGCCTTATCATGTGTAACCTCTTTTTTATCATTCATTAAAGGGGTATTATTTAAAACCTCTTTCGTATCATTCATTGAACTACCTCCATGAAGAACACAATATTCACCTCCAGATTGACAATTACATCCACCAGACAATGGTTTAGGTGCTTCTAAAGTTGGTTCTGGATCTCCTTGAATCAATTCACTTGTTTTATTCTGTAATTTCTGATAATCTACAGTAATCTTAATATATTTTCCAAACGAATCACTACCTTTTGTTATATGGCCAAAAATAGTATCTCCAATTATAGATGTTAGAAATGATCCAAATGTTGCAACTAATGATAATTTACTCCAAGTTACTACATAGTAAGGATTATATTTTTTTGGATCAGTAGTCATATATAAAAATATATTAGATTTTTATTAAATTCAGTTAAAATATTGAAAAAATAATCTATCAATTTAAATAATGAAAAAACACGATATTTTGACAGTTTTACGTGTAATTCGGAATAGTGAGAAAAAGAATAACACTAAATATCCATCATTTGTAAAGCTATATATCTATAGTCCTATAGGTCATAAAATACCAGAATTAGATAATCATTATACTAAAAACATAAAAAATATCAAAACTAATATATCAATCAATGATATTGATTCACTATATAAAATGTATTCAGATTCATTGTTTGAAGAAGGATCCGAAAAGTTTGATGATAATATTGGATTTTTCGAAATAATAGAAACAATAATATACTTATCTAATGATTATGAGAAGAGTATAACCATACGAAAAAATAACATCCAATGTCAAAATTTGGATAAGTTGGATGAAATCTATAGAATAATTGTTAGTGTAAAAAATTGACCTTTTTTAATATTGACTTTCTATCTTTCTAATGCATTTACTAACTATAACAAATAAATGCAAAAAGAATTCACTGGTGATCTATCATTATTTTTACATTTTTGTATAAGTTTAACATATTTTTTTTGTTTTTATTATATTAAGAAATCATTTGAAGCATTACACAGTGATCTAAAAATATTAAACAATAATATTAATAAATTAAATGAACTAATTGATAAGGCAAATAAAGAAAATGAATCTATCTAAGAACGATGCTATATGTAAATAACATTGATAAGGATACTAATGATCCTAATAATACTGATATCACTGTAGTTGATACATTTGCTAAATCATTATATTTTTTATGGGAATTGTTATTTTGATGATATATTATTTTACCAATAATAAACCCTGTACTTAAACAAACTCCTGTAGCAATAACATCATTCATTTATATAACATATAAAGAAACTAAACAATGTATATTTATTTCAATCTTTTCCCTCATCTTAATATACATTGTTTCATCCTTAAAAATACTATCATCTTCTGTTTCCTTTATTCCATCTACTTTTGGACATCCATACAAATGTATCCAATTTCTCTTTTCACTTTGATCATCTAATCCATATCCAACTAACCAAACATCTGGAACATATAAACCAAATATATCTGGTTGTGGATGTTCAGTTTTTCTATTTTTAATGAAAAGGGTACATGTGAAAATATCTTCTAATTTAACTTTAGCGGTTTCATGAATTACATGTTTAAGTTTGTATAGAGTATTACCACTATCAAACAGTTCATCTAATAGAATCACTTTACGATTCTCAAATTTAGATGGTACAATTTTACTCAATATTTCAAGAGTTTCACTTTGAGTCTGTTTATTATGATATGAACTGGCTTCAATGAAATAATGAGTATGTGGAATGGTTAGATATCTTGATAAATCTACATGGAAGAAAACTGCACCTTTAAGAATACAAACCAATATCACCTCATCATTTTTAAACCTTTGATTTATTACATTAGCACAATATTGAACTCCACAATCGATTTCACTTGATCTTAGAATAAGTTTCCATTTATTTACTATATCATTATCACGGAGATCTTTGCGACTTTTGAGGTAATCCATTTTATAGTATAGGATATGTTAATTTTATAATAAATTTATTTTTCAACATTTTCTTAAAATATTGAAAAACCAATAGATTATATGCATCATCTATATAAATGAATATATGGCAGAAACTATAGTTATAAGCTATAGAGATATTATAAAAAATCAACCTACAGTAAATATTGGAACGATTGGAAGTGTCAGTCATGGTAAATCTAGTCTAGTAAGATCTATAACTAATATTCGAACCCAGAAACATTCTAAAGAGGTGGAAAAGAATTTAACAATTAATATAGGATATGCAAATGCTAAGGTATTTAGATGTCCAGAGACTGGATATGTTTGTGCAACTAATACAACTACTAATGAAATGATTAATCCAAATACGGGAAAACCGATGGAATTAATTAAGCATATCAGTTTTGTAGATTGTCCTGGACACGAATCATATATGTCTACAATGATAACCGGAACTACAGTTATGGACGCAGCGATGTTAGTAATTGCTGGAAACGATAAAATAATACCAGAACCTCAAACCTATGAACATTTATTGGCAATATCAAATACAGACGTTGCAAATATATTGGTATTACAAAATAAATTAGATTTAGTTACACAAGAGGAATGCATGATAAATTTAAATAAAATAAATGAATTCTTAAAAGGATCAATTGCAGAAAAATCACTAATAATTCCAACATCGGTTCAAAATGGTATTAATATACAAGCAATTCTAAGGTATATTATTGATGACATACCCGACCCAATACATGATTATGAAAAACCAGCTCAAATGATTATTATCCGTTCATTTGATATCAATAAACCTGGAGAAGAAATTGATGTATTGCAAGGTGGCGTTGTTGGAGGTTCGTTAAGACAAGGCATCTTTCATTTAGATGATTATATTGAAATTCGTCCTGGAATAATTACTAGAACTGAAAATGGATTCAAATGTCGGCCTTTAATAAGTAAAATAAAATCATTACAATCCGATACTCAAAAATTAAATCTAGCTGTTCCAGGTGGATTAATAGGGGTTTGTACAATGATAGATCCAATGTTTACCCGTGAAAATAAAATGACTGGACATGTTATAGGACATATTGGAACTTTACCAGGAGTGTATGATAAAATAATTGTTAGTTATCGATATTTTCCACGAGAGAAAATAAGTAAGGTTAAAGAAAATGAAAATGCTATTCTATGTATAAATGGTATGACTATCGAATGTACAGTTACTAATATTGAAAAAAACGAAATCGAAAATAATATTACACGAATAGTAACACTCAAGTTAAGCATGCCAGTATGTATCACAATCAATTTATCGAAAGTAGCTATTTTCAGAAAAACAAAAAGTAGTAACTGGAAATTATCGTGTTATGGTACAGTAACAGGAGGCGATGAAGTGGAATTAGAATTAACACCAGAGTATCATACTAAATTAAATGAATTCAAACCTAAAAACACGAAAATAATATATGAAAGAATATATACTCCGAATAAATATGTCTATGATTATAATGTTTTACTGCAAAATATTAAATTCAAAACTGATGATAAATTTATTATGAAAATTGATTCTGCAAAAGTAGATGCTATGAACAAAAAAACAGTTATCAATAATTTTGAATATTTATATACTACTATAGACATGAGTCCAATAGATAATGATCAAAAAATAGATATTAGAACTCATCTGTATAATTATATATTGAGTGAATTAAATACAACGGGTAGTATTAATGCGAGAAATCAGATGTTGATAGATGGTAGATTTAGGCAAGAGGGGATTCAAAAGGTGATTAAGAATTATTTGATGACATATATAATATGTAAAAATTGCAAGGTGCCAAAGGTTTATTTGATTAAAAGAAATAAATTGATAATTCAATGTTGTAATAATTGTAAAGCTGAAACCACAATAAATGAATAAAAGCAAAAAATTGATAATTATTAACCATCAACCATCCAATTATTACATACATATATGCAGGATATCAACATCCTAATTACCTTTTCATCCAAGAGAAATCTATATGGATTACATCCTCATGTGATCCTTAAATTTAAACCAGCATTGGACCTGGTTAGTTTCATGAAGAAATATCCAAATTATGAATTCGATATAGAGTTTGATAATGGTATTAAAGAAAAATTTAAGTTCTCCGATTTTACCCATAAAGTAACTTCAGACGATGAGAAAATTAAGATGTACAAATTGAAATATCCACATACAGAGCCAGAATTGTGTAATATTTTAAGAGGTAAAATGCACAAATTTGGTAAGATGAAATTGAAGGATTATGAGGAAAATAAACATATATATAAAGGAAAAAATATATAATTACTTTATAATGCCAGAAGGTCCGGAAGTTAGAATTTTTGCTGATTTTATCTTACAGCAAACGATGAATAAAGATATAATTGGTTTAAATATAATTAGTGGTAGATATAAGAAAAAACCAGAAACTTTTATAAAACACGATGAATTTATTAAACATTTACCGACAAAAATTAAAAATATAGGTGTCAAAGGTAAATTCATGTATATTGAATTCACGAATGGATTTATTTTATTTGTAACACTAGGATTGATGGGTGGATGGTCATTTAATACCAAAGGTAATATTGAGTTTCTAACTAATGATGGAACATTGGTTTTTAATGATAAAATTAGCAACGGTACTCTCCAATTTGTTAAAAGTACCGATGAACTAATGAATAAATTATCAAAAATTGGTTATGATATAATGGACCCTCCAACAACTTTTGATATATTCAAAACTCAATTATTAAAAAAAAATAAACAAAAGATTGGTATCGCTCTAGTAGATCAAAAAGTTATATCTGGTATAGGTAACTATTTAAGAGCGGAAATATTATATAGCGTAAAAATAAATCCATTTACTTGTGTAAAAGATATACCTAACTTACAGGAATTATACGATGAATGTAAAAAAATGTCGTTGATTCATTATCAAAATCCCAATCATCCATATATAGTTTATAATCAAAAAACTGATTCATTGGGTAATGCAGTTAAGAAGGAAATATTGGGTGGAACAAAAAATAAACCTCGATATATTCATTGGGTTCCGAATATTCAAAAATAATTCGTTCGGAAATAATTTAAAAAATATTAAGGTTTTTTATATATGAGCCAACAACAAAATCCAGTAAATACGTATACTAAACTAGTAGCATACATCAATATTGCTTGCCAAAAAGGAGCATATAATTTAGATGATGCGTTTATTTTATTACAAAGTTTTGAAAGTTTAAAGAGTTTTTTAGAACAGTTCGTTATTAGTAATAAACCAGTTGCTGCTGATTTTAACAAACAGAATTTGGAACAAAAATTGAACAACATTTTATTAGGATTGGAGAAAGGGTGTCGAGCTGGAGCTTATGGTTTTGAACAAGCAGCTGAAGCTAAAGTAGTTCATACTCAAATGTTGCAATGCTTGAAAGATAAGTTTGAGGAAAAGGAGGTTGAAGTTATTAACTAAACCACATTTAAAGAAATATATATTATATATAGTAGATGCATAATATATTATTCTCACAAGTTAGAGAAGATCCTCGTATAGAGATGATTGCGATTAAAAAGTATTTAAAAAAAAGTGATAAATTAAATGGATTAGTTGTTTGTTCGGGTGGATGTACACTTTTATCGATACTGAGTAACAATATAGATCATATCGATGTAATAGATATTAATCCGGAACAATTATATTTTGTGGAATTAAAAACACAGATTTGCATTTATTTAAACGATAAAGATAAGATAATTAATTTTATCGAAGGAAATTATGAACCAATTGATATATTAAATATATACTTTGCGGTAAGAAACAATATGAGTGAAAATGCGAGAAATTATTGGAATAAACATATTGAATTATTATGTAAAGGGATTAATAAAATAGGTAAATTTGAGACACTATTTGCTTCATTAGTGGAATCAAATTTTGATTTTGATAAGGTATTTGATAGAAAAGTTTTGGTTAATATTTTTGGAGAAAATGCTGTTGCGAATTCATTAAATAGAAACTTTAATGATCATTTTAATGAAGTATTTAAGATATATAAAACTAAATACACTCCTGAAAATAATTATTTTTATAATCAAATTATTAACAATAAATATACTACTGACTTACCTCCATATTTGAACAATATAGACAATATCATTAAAAATCATCATAAGATGGAGTATATTGCGGATAATATATTAGGATATTTAATGTCGAGTAAATCTGAAACCTATGATTTTATACAGACTTCAAATATATCTGATTGGATGAATGGTAAAATATTAAGTAATCTAATAAAAGAAATATATAGATGTTTAAAACCTAATGGGATAGTAATAATGAGACGATTAAATAGTGATATTCTATTAAAAGATATATTACAAAATAAGTTTGAAATATTGGATATAGGGATAATAGATAAATCGCACTTTTATTCGGAAGTAATAGTCGCAAAAGTTATCAAAAAATAGATTTTAATTTAATGGAATATACTTACCACCTTTCAAAGAAATGGGATAAGATACGATTCCTACATATATTAAATCAGTTTTGATTGGACATTTTAAATCAATCTTCAAAAATTCTTTATCAATATTCATAAAATTCAACCCAATATTTGACACATCTTCTAATGGTGCCATATTTAAGATATAGAAGTTTTTATATCTTATAAAATCATTCATTTCTGGAACTAATTCCATATTCTTTTCTTCATTTTTAAATGTAAATGTTATCTTTTCAATGATGTCTTTGTGTCCAACTGTATTAATAATTAAACATTTACAAGGTAGCATGAAGGTCATTTTAATGATGGCCATAGTATATGTATTTTCCAATTTTGATAATGATTCAGTTCCAGTGAACCACAAACTATTTGATAAGAATTCAAAATCATTGCCTATATCTTTTTCATATAGTTCATATGTCAATGCAAATTTAAATGGTTGGATATTTGTAAATGAAATTATAAAACGAATATCATCCAACTCCAAAAATGGTAAATAATTATCCTTAATCAATATATCAAAAGGAATAATAGTTTCATCATCAACTTTGTGTACAAATCTCAATACATCAAATAAACTATCATCTTCGGTATTATTTTCTAATAAATTCCATAATTTATCAATTGACAATCCTCCTACATCTAATGATATCATTTCAATTGAATTTTGAATCAATTTGGGTATTCTTAGATTCTTTATTACCATATTATTAGATCTTGGTATATTTATTATAATACGTGTTTTATTTAACTTTTCAACATCAATAGTTTTTGTCTCAATAAATTTCAATTTAGCATCTTTATAAGATTTGGTAGTATTGACCAATGACTCAAAATCAAACATTTTTCGATTTTCAGATGAATGAAAAAAGTTATTCAGTTCAGTAATTTTATTCTGCATAATAAATATATATTCCAATTATTTTTATATAATTTAACGTACTAATTTATCCATTTCAACATATAGATCATACAATAACATATAACCAATATCCAAACCTTTTATCACATTTTCATTACCAACTATACTAAATAAATCAGTTGCATGTTTATAATCAATAATCTCATGTTTATGATAATGTGTTTCTTTATTTTCCACATCAATATACTTTGATAAATATTCATAAATCAATTTACTTACTGTGATATAAGTATATTCAATTGCTCCTAATATAGCAACTGCTATGTTATAATCTCCATTTTGTACATAATCCAATAAAAATTTATTGAATATGTAAATATGTGGCTCAATATTACATTCTCCAGTATAATCACATAATTTTAATAATTCTCTGAACGTGTTTACATGTGTTTTACTTAAATCACCATTACCATTTTCTTCATTGAGATTATCTAATAAAATTATTCTATTTTTAGGATCATCTGTTCTTCCAATTAAAATAGCTAATACTTTGCTCCAATTATTTATTGCATGAATGAAACTTTTTTGACTTTTTACAAATTGTTCTAAAGATAGATTTGGTAAATTGATGAAATATGGATTTTGGGATATTTTATTGATATCATCTAAATGATTTATTATATTATTCATTTATTATAGCAATTATAAATAAATGAATTTTTAAACTTATTAAATATCACTAGTTAAAATAAATTTCCAATCACTTTCATCCATATTATAGTGTATAATTGTTGCACTAATATTTGTTGTTATATTGAATGATTTCAATATATTAACTAATTTATCATTTTCATGACAACATAACATACATGTATAATCAAATAGTGGTTCATCAAAACCATCCAATTTTGTATATCCATGTTGGAGATGCAATATTTTCATTGGTTTATTGGTATTCTTAAATAGCAGATCTTTTACTCCATTCAATGAAAGATATTTTATATCCCCCCAAACTGATTTTAATAAATTATGAACTCTTGTTATTTGTCCATAATTTAATGAATAAATTAATAAATTACCTCCACTTTTAATACTTTTATTAAATTTTTGAGCTAGTTTTAATATTCTTGTTCCAGTAGGATTCATGGAAACCGCATAACCTCTTTGTGCCTTCAAATAACTAAATAAAGCTGTTTTCTTTGCCATCTTTGCAGGGAGTCGTTTGTTTCTATAATTTTCTAGTACCTTTAGATCACATAAATACCACACTTTGGTATAAAAATTATGATTTTCATTCATTACTATTTTCCGTAATATTCCACATAATCCGGCAACAACTTCATTTTTATTAAGACAAATCTGATAATTGATTTCCCCCAATCTTTCAAAAAATGCAAAATAATTTTTGCCATGATCAATAGTAAAAAAATCATCCCCCAGTGGATACCAATTACTTAATTTTTTTTCGAATATTTTAAGTTTTGCATTATAATGTGCTGTAGAAGATCCAATATATATTATTTCTCCTTCATCCCAATATCCAAAGAATTCCATTTAAAATATTGAACTATATTTGACTTAAATATTATTTAAATCTCTATATCTTATAACGAAGCATGATAGAATATATTAAATCTAAAATTAAATCATTGATTGCTTGGATATATGAACATATTATTAAAAATATATTTCGTTACATAGGTATTGCAATAACGGTGCTTTTACTAACTTTTAAAAAAGGATCAGGATTATTATTGTTTAATGCAATAGCAAATGATAGTATATTTTCTGCAATCAATGTGATTTCTAATTCAGTTAATAGATTTGGTTATAGTGAAAATAGATATGTTCGTATGTTGAGTTATGGTATATTAAATGTACTCATTCCTTTTCAAGAAGTAGCTATTGGAAATAGTGATTATAATATTATTGATAGATATATATATTATGGTATTATAACTATATTTGAGTATATTTTATACCTATTATTATGGGGAAATTATTCAAATTATATTTATTATTCATTAATTATCACCACTCATCCCCTAATACTAAATATGATATTGAAATTACAATATCTTAAAAAAATTTATGGGTACATTTATAAACAATGGAATAAATTAGTTAAATTAATAATTAGTTCATCAATGGCATATATAATAAATTTAATATGTAAATCAGTACTCAAAAAAGATCCACAAATAATATCAATTGAAATGAAAAATATAATTAAAGATAATCCATATGGTCATTTGATTAATTTCATTAAGATATTTTTGGTTACTACATTAATTCAATATGCTGAAGGTGGTGGTAAAATTTATGGGAGATTGATTAAAATGTTATATAAATACGGAGCAATTATTGAAATAAAGGATGAATATAATATTAAAGACGAATTTAGTGAAATTATTGATCCTAAAGAGAAAATACGTAGTATTGTTATGAAAAGAAGATGGGATCAATTTTATAATGGAAATACTTTGAGAGCATTATTAGATATATGGAGGAAAAATGAACCGGGAGAATTTACTGAAATGATAAAGAGGAATATAAAATATTGTCAAATACAGCTTGGTAAGTTTTTTGCATTTTATAGTATTGCAACTTATTTTGAACTTTATTGGTTACCCATACCTATCTCCTGTATACTATTAATTATGGATAATCGAACTTATATCGATTATATTTTTAGATTGGTAGCACTAGTTATGGTACCTTTTGTAAATCCTTTATATATAATGATGATGTGTGAATTAGCTGAATTATTAAATAACAAAGCAATGAAATGGTTATTGATAAAAACCTATGAAAAAATTTATAAACATAGGCGATTATTGATTCATCAGAATAAATACAATATTGACATAATATTATCAGGAATATTATCGTGGTATATGCAGAATGTATTAATTATGGGAACATTTATTCCGATAGTTCGTCATCCGATAATCTTTACAATCTTTACAATATTTGGATATTTATCGGATTATTGCGTGATACATATAGTATGTATATCTACATTAATTTACGTGATAGTAAATTTGATTGATTATAAGAATACACCAATTGACAATTTATCGATGCCATTAATAAATAGCTTTTTGATGAAAAGTAAGTTATATAGAAAAATGACGAATCAACCCATAATTAAAACTATAACTCCAGATATAGTTGAAATGGATGATAAACCAATCATAAAAGGAGATATGAATAATGAATTAATTGAAAGTTATCATATAATACCTAATATAACTATAAATGAATTAAATAGTAAAAAAATTTTAATTAATGATTCATTTATGATAATCGATAACTATATTAAATAAATTAATTTCCAAAAAACCAACTCATTATGGACCACGATCTAGTTCTCGGTCTCATACCTTGAATAGGTTTAGGTGGTTTTTTGAATTTAAGTTTAGGTAATGGTTTATAGTCATCAATAATGATATCGGATATGGTTGTTTGTTTTACACATTTTTTAGGTTCATTAGTTACATATGGAATACCTTCATCGACAGTGAATAGAGGTGGACCCATAGATGAGGTAACATAAGGGGAACCATTATCAACAGTGAATAAAGGTGGACCCATAGATGAGGTAACGTGGGGGGTACCATTATCAACTGTGAATAGAGGTGGACCCATTTTTGTTATTGAATAGGGTTTTTTATTTTTTTTATTCTGCATTGTATATTTATGATCAATTTCAGAATCAAAAAATAGATAATTTGCGTCATTTTCATAGCTATTACCTCCTATTCCTGGTAATACTTGTGCCAAAGGATCATTAAATAGGTCGATATATGTTTTAGAATAATCGTTCATTATAAATAACATTAGAAAAATTACTGCAAAAAAATTGACCATATTATTCCTTATATAAAGCATAATAAATATTAAAACTATAATGGAAGATCGAAAAGTAGAATATAATACCATCTTAAAAAAATATTTCGGCTATGAAAAATTAAAAGATGAACAATACAATATAATTGATAATATAATTAATAATAAAAAAGATGTATGTGCTATACTCGCTACTGGTTTTGGAAAATCTATCTGTTTCCAGTTGCCATATTTAATCACCAAAAAATGTGTTATTGTGGTATCACCATTAATTGCTCTAATGGAAGATCAGAAAATAGATATGAACAATAAAGAGATAGCAGTCTGTTGTTTAAATAGTACGAATGTTAAGAAAACGACAGAACAGAATGATATATTAAAAGGCAATTATAAAATTATATATACATCTCCCGAATATATTGTTTCCAATGGAGAAGATTTTATTATGGATTTATATGATGCTGATGCTATATGTTGTTTTGCGATAGATGAAGCTCATTGTGTATCAACATATGGAAATGATTTTCGGGCTAATTATAAAAAATTAAATGTTCTTAGATCATGGGCGCCAGATGTACCGATAATTGCATTAACTGCAACCGCGACTCAGAAAGTATTAGATGATATAATAAATGATTTAGATTTAGAGGATCCTTTAATTATTAAAAGTAGTTTCAATCGTCCAAATTTATCGATTGAAGTTAGGAAAAAGGGTAATTTAGTGAGGAATGATATAGAGCCGTGGTTAATTAAATATAAAGATGATTTTTCAATAGTATATGCCAAAACAAGAGATGATACTGAAAAGATTTCTAAAATAATAAAGAATATGGGTATTGAGTGTGAAGCTTATCATGCTGGATTAACGCCGAAAACACGAAAAGAAATACAAAATAATTTTGTCACTGGAAAGTTTAAGGTTATTGTTTCTACAATTGCATTCGGCTTGGGTATCAATCAAAAAATACATTTAATTATACATTATGGATGTCCATCTGATTTGGAATCATATTATCAAGAAATTGGTCGTGCAGGAAGAGATGGTAAGCCAAGTGATTGTATATTATATTACTCCTCAAAAGATTTTATTATAAGTAGATATTTCTTGAAAGATTTAAAGGGACCATTTAAGACTTACAAAAATGGACAAATAAATGAAATAGAGAAATATGTATATGCACATGAATGTAGAAGGAAAATTATATTAGAACATTTTGGAGAGGATGTTACTAATTTAATATGTAATAATTGTGATAACTGTAAAAGGAATGATGATAAAATGGATTTAACAAATGAAACATTTTTATTAATAAAAACAATTGCTTTGACTAAATGTAAGTTTGGGTTGGGGATAATGATAAATATATTAAGAGGATCTAAATCAGTTAAAATAACTCAAGATATGAGAAAGTTATCAGTTTATGGTAAAGGGATGAATCATACTGAAAAATGGTGGAAGGAATTTGGTAAAATATTAATTAATAATGGATATTTAATAGAGAAACAGAGTGATAATCCTAAATATGGATCCACTTTACAATATTCACCAGATTCATATAAATGGTTAGTAGAGAATC
>Ga0116231_10004470_pt1 | contig 28291 bp, 25 predicted proteins | sample S1TSphgellanicum_2_FD_89695 | JGI IMG/M metagenome (GOLD analysis project Ga0116231, IMG submission 89695) | Host-associated microbial communities from peat moss isolated from Minnesota, USA - S1T2_Fd - Sphagnum magellanicum MG | ecosystem: Host-associated > Plants > Peat moss > Unclassified...
AAATATAGATAAAAATGGGGTTTTGGTTTTAAGTTTTTTTTTTAAAAAAAAAAATTATATAAAAAAAAAAAAAAAAAATTTTTTAAAAAAAGAATAAAAAAAAACAAAAAAACCAAAAAAAAAAAAAAAAAAAAAAAAAAAACCAACTTTCCATAAGTTTACCAAGTAAAGTAGTCATCAAACCCCCCTTCCTTTTTTTTTCTTTTTTTTTTCTTTCCCTCCTGTGGGGGTTGGGGCTAGTAAGGTGACCAGAAAATGCAATCCTTTATTTGGGCCCTCTCATTAAAATAAAGCAATCATGTTGTTGTTGTAGACTTCTAGTTTTCTACAAAGGAAGAAAATCCTTAAGTTTGCCAACCAAGAGTTGAAAGGAGCAACTTTCTACAAGTTTAGTTTTTTTTCAAAAGAAAACAAACAAACAAACAAACAAACAAACAAAAACACACACACACATATACATATTTTTTGATGTCCCTCATCCATCCACTTTTCACAAGCAATCACAATAACCCACTTTTAAAAAGTCCATCCATATACCACCTACCAAATGTGCTTTACATAACGTGTATGTATGTTTGACGATCACATTCACATTTCACAATTGAAATCACAATAACTCACGAAGAACTTGGTCCCAATTGAAATCACAATAGGGTAATCCATGAAGAACTGGGTCCCAATTGAAATCACAATAGAGTAACCCATGAAGAACTCGGTCCCAATTGAAATCACAATAGAGTAACCCATGAAGAACTCGGTCCCAATTGAAATCACAATAGGGTAACCTATGAAGAACTCGGTCCCAATTGAAATCACAATAGGGTAATCCATGAAGAAGTTGGTCCCAATTGAAATCACAATAGGTTAACCCATGAAGAACTCGGTCCCAATTGAAATCACAATAGCCCATGAAGTTAGTCTCATTTGTGCTTTTGGAACTTGTAAAGAGCTCTCACCCTTGTCAAGGGAGGAGGCAATAGCCACAAGGTGAAGAGGCTCTTGTATATGGAATTATTGTCAAATTCATCTTCTCTCTATACCTATTTAGGTGTATATCAAATGAAAAAGGGCAAAGGAATCAAGTCAAGGTCATGTTTTTTTTTTTTCAATTTTGTGATTTAGCCGGATTTGGCTACAGACTAAATATGAAAGTAAGGAAATAAAAGAATCCTTCTATATTCTTGGCTACCTACTGGAACTTATCATAAAAATCTAGCCATCTAGGAAAACAAATTTAAGAAAGAAATTTGGAAATTTTGGGCCATTTTTTTCATGGAAAATCCTTTGCATAGGTTGAAAATCATATATTTTCAGGTCAAAATTTGGCGAAATTTCACCCCCAAAACCGAAAAAAAAAAAAAAAAAAACTAGTCAAAGTTGGCCAGAGTGAACCAGCAACCCACTAGCACACCATCCACTGGATGGATGTGGGTTAAAACTCTGTTGTGAAGAAAACACTCAACTGAGTTAATATCTGGTTTAACCTTGGTAACCCAATTCCTACCTTCTGAAAAGAAGTAGGTTTTACATGTAGGTAGGCAGGTAGGAAAAATAGGTGTTTATACTAGACTAGGAGATGGTTTACAGCACTCTAGCCTAGTGTTAGCTTTCACATTGGTGAGATGATTTTTTTTTAAAAAAATTTCCGAAATAATTAATTAATTTCTTAAGTTTGAAATTATTATTATTTTTAATAATCTACTATGATATTATTATATGAGGAATTTAATTGTTTCAGATTTATAGACTGCAATAATTTTGATGATTTTTTTTTCCCCCACATCTCAGCTTCATATTTTCATGAAAATTCGTTTCATTATTTTAAGGATTATTTAATTTTCACTTGTAGGTAGGAAGTAAAAAGAATCACAAACTGAGGTGACCACAATGGTTGGCTAGGTTCAACTGGAACCAAACAGAAAACTGTTTCCCTACAATTACTATTCATCCATCCATCCATCCATCCTTTATGGTGTACTGGCCCTAAACCCACCAGCACACCCTAAACCCCAAACCCTGGGTTCACTTGGGCCCATCAAATTTCCCTTAGCAATTTGTTTCCACCCCCCCACCCCCCCCCTCTCCTCCCCCTCCCCTCCTACCCACCTTTTTAAATGAAACAAAAAGGGAACAAGTCAAAAGAAATGGCACTTTAAAGAAGTCCAAAAGCCAAAGTCTCAAAAAAATAGAAAAAAATTATATAAAAATTAATTAATTAATTTGAGGGAGGCGTGTATAGGTGGGGTTTCCCCTCCCCCCCCCACCCTTTTTTTTTGGGGGGGGGTGAGGTCTAAAGAGGGGGTGGCCCTTTCTTGGGCTCTTTTTGGCCGGTCAAGGAACTGGTACCCAGCCCAGTACGTCAGCGCCAAAAGCCCCCCGGACTTGACTCTTGACCAAAGAAAGGCCACCTCCCGGGCCCGGTCTGGTTGGCGGGTTGGGGGAAACCGGACGCTCTGTCGCGAACACCACCACAGCACACCACGGCGATGGAGAGAGTCCATCGCTGCCGTTTGCAGATCGATTGCTAGGTGGTATAAATCCGCACTAGCATCCGCTACATTTGCTATCAATCGACAAACTGCAATTGCAACAGCCAGAAGAGAGATCTAGTTCCCACCCAATCTGTCGGAATCCCTCTTCAAGGTTTTTGCAAGAGTGGCAGTTTTTTTTTTTTTTCCTCAAGTATCTGAGAGAATTTCTTCAAGTTCCCCAGAGTTTTTTTTTCTTCAATTTTCTGCAAGAATTTCTTCTGCCACAAAGTCTAGTTTTGCTCTAAAGCGCTTTTGTTCTAGATCACGACCTGCAGCTCGTGCAACATCAGGAATCATGGTGGTTGGGAGTGAAGCTGCTGCTCCAGTTACAGGCTTGAATTTGACGTCTGATCTGCATCAGGCACTTGAGGATGGTCTGTGTCTGGGTGGATCCTCTGGTGGAGGACAGTTGTTGGCAGATCCGTTGAACTGGGCTAAGGCAGCAGCAGCCATGGAAAGTAACCATTTGGATGAGGTGAAGGACATGGTGAAGACATTCTTTGAGTCGAAGGAAGTTGCCATCGAGGGTGTGAAATTGACAGTGGCACAAGTGGCAGCAGTGGCTCGTAGGCCGGAAGTGAGAGTGGTGCTGGATGCAGAGAATGCCAAGAGCCGAGTGGATGAGAGCTCCAATTGGGTACTTGACAAGATCATGAATGGTGGAGACATCTACGGAGTCACCACTGGGTTTGGAGCTACTTCACATCGCCGCACGCAGCAGGGAGTGGAGCTTCAGAGAGAGCTCATCCGGTTTCTGAATGCGGGAGTGTTTGGAAATGCTGGCAAAGGGAACACCTTGCCTGCTCCCACTGCCAGAGCAGCCATGCTGGTACGTACCAACACATTGATGCAAGGCTACTCTGGCATTCGGTGGGAGATTCTGGAAGCTATGGAGAAAATCCTGAATGCACATGTTACACCCAAGTTGCCGTTGCGAGGGACCATCTCTGCCTCTGGAGATCTTGTCCCACTCTCTTACATTGCTGGACTCTTGACCGCCAGGCCTAACTCCCGAGCTATCACTGAAGATGGAGAAGAGATCTCGGCCTTGGAAGCTCTCAAGCTTGCAGGAGTTGAGAAGCCCTTTGAGCTGCAACCCAAAGAAGGTTTGGCCCTCGTCAATGGAACTGCAGTAGGATCAGCTTTGGCATCTACTGTTTGCTTTGACGCCAATGTCCTGGTTGTTTTGGGCGAAGTTCTTTCAGCTCTCTTCTGTGAGGTGATGCAAGGGAAGCCAGAATTCACAGATCCCTTGACGCACAAGCTCAAGCATCACCCAGGGCAGATGGAAGCAGCGGCAATCATGGAATGGGTCCTTGACGGAAGTTCTTACATGAAGGCAGCTGCGAAGTTGCACGAGACTGACCCATTGAAGAAACCAAAGCAAGATCGCTATGCTCTGCGCACATCTCCACAATGGCTTGGTCCTCAGGTGGAAGTCATCCGCAATGCCACACACTCCATCCAGAGAGAGATCAACTCGGTGAATGACAACCCAATCATCGATGCTCCTGGAAGCAGGGCTCTTCATGGTGGAAACTTTCAGGGAACACCCATCGGCGTGTCCATGGATAACATGAGATTGGCAATTGCTGCAATCGGCAAGCTCATGTTTGCTCAATTCTCTGAGCTTGTCAACGACTTCTACAACAATGGATTGCCCTCAAATCTCAGCGGAGGACCAAACCCAAGCTTGGATTATGGCATGAAGGGAGCTGAGATTGCCATGGCTTCTTATCTCTCGGAGCTGAATTACCTCGCCAATCCTGTGACAACCCACGTACAGAGCGCTGAGCAACACAATCAGGATGTGAACTCTTTGGGTCTTGTATCAGCTAGGAAGACAGAGGAAGCTGTTGAGATTCTGAAGCTTATGAGCTCCACTTACTTGGTGGGTCTCTGTCAGGCTGTGGATCTAAGACATATTGAGGAGACTCTGCAGACCACAGTGAAGCAAGTCGTCTCCCAAGTGGCAAAGAAGACTCTTTTCACAGGTAGCAATGGTGAGCTGCTGCCTTCACGTTTCTGTGAGAAGGACCTGCTGCGTGTTGTGGACCGCCAGCCCGTGTTCACCTACGCTGATGATGCCACTAGCCAAACCTACCCGTTGATGGAGAAGCTGAGGGAAGTGCTGGCGGAGCATGCACTCACCAACCCCAAGAACGAGAAACAGGAATCCACTTCTGTGTTTCACAGGATCTCCATCTTTGAGGAGGAGCTCAAGGCGCGCCTGAGCACAGCCCTACCCCTGGTGCGTGAGGCTTATGACAACAAGGGAATTTCGCCGGTGCGCAACCGGATCCAGGACTGCAGAACATACCCTCTCTACAAGTTCGTCCGAGCGGAGCTTGGCACCCAGCTTTTGTCCGGCTTGAGACCCATGTCCCCAGGCCAGGAGATTGAGAAGGTCTACGATGCAATCTGCCAAGGCAAACTGGTAGCACCATTGCTCCAGTGTGTGGAAGGATGGACAGGAGCTCCGGGACCTTTCCCTCCTCAGACTACTACTCAATGCTAGCAACCTAGCACCACCACAATCTTCAAGCTTCACATCTTCCAAAGACATCCAAATGGATACTGAGGGTACATAACCAGAACTTGAATTGAATGCTTCAAGGAAAAAAAAAGCTGAATTCTGTTGATCATCATGCTCATGATCTTCAAGCTTCAATTGAGCTTCCTAGAAGAGAAATCAAAACAGTGGAAGCACAACAAAAACTCCCCATCAGAAACTCCCATCAGCTTCATAAGATTCCCAGGGACCAGCTGCTGCTACTGCTGAACTAGGACCAGATACTAATAACGATTCCCATTGATGCTCATGAGCCATCAGCCTCAAGTGCTTAAGGGAAGATCTAGATTCTCATGAGTGGTCACCAGCTTCAAGTGTCTCAGGGAAGATCTATATTACTTACTTACTACTGCCTAGTAGCCAGCTCCAGAAATCTAGATTCCACCAGGTTCCTCCTTCAACCTGGGTCATACAACACATACATAAACATACGCTGTACAATCTCTTTATTGGAAATTCAATTAATGGAAAAGTCATGAGGAACTTTGACAAGGCTGATTTTTGTGCCAAACTTTTGTGGTTTTGTTTCCTCTGTGTAAATTAGCCTTTTCATCACAAGCTGCTTATGTAAATTGATCAGCAGTATATTCTTCTTCACTTTGAGGTTTGGTCCACGGTTGGGTGGTTCTCACAGGGGATTCGGTTTTCATCTCAATTTTCAGTCTGGTTCGTGTATCGATTTGGTGAGAACTGGGTTGAAAACCAGATTCTCCCAAGAGTAAGAATTTGGTTCCCAGGAAAACTGGTCTCAATGACTTTTTTAAAAAAAAGCTGAGACCCGTGTTCTCATATGAGCTGAACTTGGGTCCGGTTTTCAGCCTAGTGGGTAGTAGGGTTTTTCCAGCAGCATACAGCCTCTGGGAGTGTTTGAAAAGCTTCAAGTTTCTTCCTCTCCCCCAATCCATGTTTTGCCTCACAGAGCTCACAGCTTCTCTGGTTCATCATCAGTGGCTAGACAACAATGATGACAATCTCCCTCAGAAACTTGAGGGGGCCCTCATGTGATGATCAGGCTTTGAGTCTGAACATTGTCCATTTTCACTCACAACCTGAATGAATGAATGAAAGAAAGACCCATTTCTTTGATTAACTTGTTGCAGTGCACTTTAGGTTTCTGCTACAAATCTGGTATTTTTCTATACACCCAGTTGGTTGCAGCAATGAGATTCCAGCTGGGGGACGAAACTGAGATTTGTTGTCTCGTTTAACACATTGCAAAGTGTGGTCTTTCACCTTGTTCATTCAAACACTGATACAACACCATCCCAGCCACAAGTAGCAACAACTGATGGTAAAGTAGGATGGTACACAACATCACTGCAAACACCATCATGAGCCTGCTGCTTTGACATTAGTTTTGATGAGCGATAACTGTAAAAGTAGGCACAGCCATCAGCAGATCCTGTCACCAGCAACTCCCCATCAGGACTGAAATTACATTGAATACGATAGCCAGCAACTTGATGGCCCTCAAACCTCTTATACTTGTTCAATTTGAAAGGAGGCCAGCTGGAGAATATTGCAATGTAGTCAGCATTCGATTGTGCCACAAAGCTTGCTTCATAAGGATGGAAACGGACACTTGGGCATGTGTAAGCTTCCAAATAGACCTGTGCAGCAAATCACATTGCTTCATTACTTTGCTCAATCAACAAGACAGCAAGAGGACTGACAGTTGGTTTATTACCTTGCTCAAGAAGACAGCAAGAAGACAATCATTGTTCCCACTTGAAATGTGGAATGAACTTCTTGTAGAAGCAAATCAATATGTTATATTTCTATCATACCAAGAATTCAGATTCTTAGTAATACCCCTGTCATGGCAGCATTCATCTGATCTGTTAGCAGTCTTGAGGGTTCAGGGTTTAGGCCCAGTCACTTATGGTATAGTGAACCCTATTCAGCTTCAAACAAGAGGCACTAGAGAAAAGGAGACCTACTTGGTTTGAGAGGGCAATTTGTGTCTCAAAATTCCAGACCACAAGGGCCTTGTCACTAGCATTGCGTTTTGCAATATCAGATGTGGAGACAAAGCGCTTTCCATCAGGGCTGAAATCCAAATCCATAACTTGACCAAGCGCTTTTGAGTATTCACAAACAGACTTCCCCATTCGTAGATCCCAGAGCTTGATGGTGCCCTTGGAGCCTCCAGCTAGAAAGAGCTGTTGTTGCAATGGATGAAACCTCACCACATTCACAAACTGATTCTCCAGAAACACCTGTTTTGTAAGGAAAATTAGTTTGACTGACAAGGCAAGAGATTTTTCAAGTTCCACATAATTCAATACCACTATTTGCAGTATGAGAAATGAAGAGTCCTATACATACAATAAAGTAGCAGCAACAAGCCCTGACCTTCAGCTGGGAGCCTGATTCAATGTCACTCAATTGTATAGTCTGATCAAATCCACAGCTCAGTACAGAGGTGCCATCGGAGGACCACTGAACATCTTTGAGAGCAGCTGAGTGGCAAGTGAGAGTGCGAGCAACTCGTTGATCTGGTGCATTCCATACATTCCAGATTTGCACCTTGTGATCCATTGCTGCTGATGCAAGCAAGGCACCTGCCAACAACAACAATTGTTTTTCAGGTGTTAGTTGGCATTCAGATATGGATATAGGGGTAGAGACTATCTACCTCCCTCCAAGTCCTACCCTGTCTCTCTCTCCCTCCCTCCGCCCCCCTTGCCTCTTCCTTTCATTCTGTGTATCAAAACTTTAGAGAAGTCTGTAATTTGGTCATTGCATAGAGCTCTGTCTCTCTCTCTCTCAATGAAGAACAGTACATTGTTGTAAACATAGCACCAGAGCTGGGATGTGAAGAAATTAGCTGTCATGCTTCTTGAAACAGGCGCACCATGAGTCGGAGACCAGCGTACACCAACAACAGCTTTGGTATGGCCCTTGAGATGTATTGTTTGTTCCTTGGGCCAACGGTTGCGGGCTGATGTTTCTCTTGCATAATAGTCCAATTTGTGTTGAATACGAGGAGGCAGCTTTGCATTCAGAGCAGCAGTTTCCATCTCTACCCAAACAAAAGCCACCATGAAAAAAAGAGACAGCAACCCTTGACCCCCTGAATTTTCCATTGTCATCAAAACCCTCAAGCTGGGTCCTTCAACAAGCTAGGTGAATCTCGTAAAGGTTATGGATGGTTTTGACATCTGGAGAGATGAAACAAAAGCACAGTAAATGGGTGTGGAGTGGAAGAAAGAAAGGCCCAACCTGAAGAGGAAGAAGAAGCAACTGGAGGTGCTGGTGCTGGTGCAGGGTTTTTAATCGAGGCAGCAGCCATAGCTGCATGTTCTCTCTTGGACACATATCTTCCTTTCACCTCTTGAGAGAAACAAAAGGAAATAGTAGATAAAAGGCAATGGTTAGAGACAGATCTTAAACCCTAAACCCTAAAACCTGGACTGCAACAGATTGGAGGAAACAAAGCAAACAGAGTCTAGAAAGAAATAATGTTTGAGACAGATCTTTGATTTGCAACAAACTGGAGGAAACAAAAGTACACAAGTGACGATGTTTGAGACAGATCTTTGATTGCGACAAATTGCAAGAACCAAACAGCAAGGAAAAGTATACAAGGCAGCAATGGTTTGAGCCAGATTTTTGACAGCAACAACCGATTTGCAGGAAACAAAGTTACAGAAGAAAATAATGTTTGAGGACAGATGTTTGATTGCAACAAATTGCAGGAAACAAAAAGTATACGCAAGGCAGTAATGTTTTGAGACACATCTTTGATTGCAACAACAGATTTGCAGGAAACCAGAGGAAAACACAATATCATCTTGAGACAAATATCTTTGAAAGAAAGTGCTATCATCAGCTTTGCTTTGATGAGTTCAGTGGTTTTCAAACCTGCTGAGTGAAGGAGATACTTCAAATCCAGGCCACCTCCAACATTCTCCGTGCTTGTGAAAGAAGGAGCAGATGGAGAAGGAAGAAGAGCAACAGCAGCAGCCGGAGCAGGAGCACTATGTGTAGCGGGCAGAGGACCAACGAACTTCTGTCTCTTGGCATCCGCACTAGTCTCCTCCGATGCATCCTCTTTGTTGTCTCCACCATCGCTGGAACCAGAAGCAGAGTCGTAAGCGGAGATCAAAGCCTCCATGGCTGACCAACGGATTCTCGATCTGCTAGAATTTTCCGAGATCGCAGCCACATTCCATTGCGCGCTCTTCTCTCTTTTCCACCTCTCTTCTCTTCTCTCTCTTCAGAAGATCATCTCTCTCTCCTTCGGAAGCTTGCTGCGAGAAAGAGAGAAACAAGACCAAGACATGAGGAGCAGGCATTGCTTAGGGTTTCATAATCTCTTCTTGCATCTCCACCTACTTCTTCTTCTCCTTCTTCATCTCCCAAACTCATTTCTGCTCCGGAGGATTGATGGATTGTCCATGACAATCTCATCTCCGCAAGGCAACGACCTGCTGCACTTTTCGTTGTGAGTTTTGCACTACTGGAGACAGAGAGACCAAGGGCAACATGAGAAGTAGCAGTTGGAATCCTCCTTCCTCCAGGAGCGTACAGCTTGTCGGAACTTTTGAAGTATGGAGTTTCTTCTTCATCACCCCCGCTCCAGAGTTGCTCCTCCACGGAACTCACGGCTTCTCTAGCAATGCACATGTCAGGATCAGTGACCAGAAAATACCAACGACAACGACAACGACAAGGAGAACCTCCTTCAGAAACTCCAGGGGCTATTCTATAATCAGGTTTTGAGTCTGAACTTTGTCAAGCTCACAGATAAGCCAAAGAGAGAGACTCAATGGATTCTTGAAGAAACTTTGTTGCAGCAATGTGTCTTCTTGTGCTTCTGCTACAATCTTGTGTTTTTGGGATGTGTCTTCTTGTGTTTCTGCGACAAGCTTGTGTTCTTGAAATGCGTCTTTGTGGCTAGGGTATTGTATCTGAGCTTTCTAAAGCTCACAGAGAAACAAAAGAAAAGGCTCATGTTTCTCAATGAAACTTGTTTCTTGCAATAATATTATGTGTCTTCATGTGTTTCAGCTACAATCTTGTATTTTTGAGATGTGTTGTTTGGTGGTTTTGGTGGTGGTGGCAGCAATGAGATGATGTTAGCAAATGTTCTGTTTTTGAGATGTGTTCTTTTGTGGTTGCGGTGGCAGCGGCAGCAATGAGATGACTCTGTTAACATGTGTTGTGTTTTTTTGTGGTTTTGGATGCAGTGGCAGTAATGAGATGACTCTGTTAGCATGTGGTTGTGTTTTTAGGGTTTTCTTTTGTTGTGTGTAGGAATGCAAGTCCTAGTGGATCAAGAGAAGAAGAAGCAAATCATTTGAGAAAAGGTGGCAGCAGCACAACAAATCCCACAACAGATAATGAGATCACAAGGCTTACACATTGGCTGCACAAATTGGGGCATGATGATTGTAACCTCCAACTGAAGAGATTTTCACCAAATGGCAGCAATGCTGTTGATGCTGCTGCTGCAGTTTACAGTGGCACGTATGGCATAGTGGCTGGACCAAAAGGTGTGAAGAAGGGGAGTGTAATTGTGCGTGTACCCAAGAAAGCCTTCATGACAGGAGAAGTGTGTAACCCTCTTGCTGCTGCTTGTCCATCTCGCTTGCTGCTCAAAATTTCCCCATTCAACAAACTCAAGTTGCGGATCATGAAGCTCAATGATGTTGATGGTGTTGTTCTCCCTCCCTGTATATGTATGTGTGCATGCAGACAGCAGCTCGTTGTCCCGATGTTGGACCTTTGGTGAAGCAAGCAAAGCTAACATCATGGCAAGCCATATCCTTGCATTTACTTTGTGAACGGGCACGTGGCGCTCAAAGCTTTTGGTATCCCTACATTTCATTGCTTCCCTCTGAGCTTGAAATGGCCAATGTGCACCCGATGCTCTGGCCAGAGGTGAGTAACAACAATGATGCTCTATAAACCCTGAACAACGATGTGCTTGCTGCCATCTTCAGCCAAAGCAACTAAACTTTCTTTTTCTGGGACCCAAACCTTTCTTCTTCTGTCCTGAGCATGAAACCATCTCATTTCCATTTCCAGGACCTGAAGCGCACTGTGCATACTTCAATCTCTTTCGATGCAGGATCTATCTTATGAAGCCTGAAGCAGTTTTTTCCAATTTTTTGTTCACCTTCAGACATGGAGTTGTTGTTACTAGTTTTGAGCTTTACTGGTGTGGGTAAATTCTGGATTTTTGTGTGCAGCACAATTGATCTATCTGCTGTCAGCGCATTTCAAACAGACTACAGTGTGTTTATTAGGTTTCTCATAAAACAATTTCAGGGAGGACTATGTAGAGAGATGGGAGAGGAAGAAGACTTTTCAAGCGGGCTTCAGGGTTGCAACAGTAGTCCATTCTTGATAAATAGTTTTTTGCTTTTGTTTTTGCTTTGTTTCTCAGTTCAACTGACAGAAAAACTGTGGCAGAGCCAAAGGAAACAGTGGTTGGCTGGCTCACCAATGCTGGACACCACAGAATTCCGACTCTCCATTTGCAGGTTTATTCCATTACATTTGTGACTTTTGGTGCAAATTTGGGCCCATTCTGTAAAACCCAAAACCCTAGTGCCTAGTGCCTAGACCCTAAACCCTAGGCCCTAGCAAACAATGTTGGAAATGCATTAGACTTTGGGAGTACATTGAACTAGGATGTCTAAATGTTAAAGCTAGTCCTCAGTTTGTTCTCCTATGTGTGTAGGTGAAGTCTGCACATAGAACTGCTGGGATTGAGCACTTTAGGGTATGTTACTTTACTGAAAGCAGAAACACAAGCAAGTGTATGGTGTCATAGGTAATACCTTCTATCAGCAATCTGTTGTCCAAATGTGAGTTCTTCAACTGTCGTCATAGGTCCAGGCCTTAGGAGCTCACTAATTGCCTGCAGTTCTCAGGGAGGATCACCAAGCAATGATTGCAGCTGGGGCCAATAAATTATTTCCAGACGGACAAGGGAGCAGTGGTTTTATTACAGAGAAAGCAGTACAATGGGCAGCAGTGATGTTGCTCAGCCGTGCCTTTTCTCTTGACCTTCAAGAAGAGGTTTCCATCATGACCCATATTCTGTTGACATTGGACCAGAATAAGATGGGTCTTTTGCCGGGTGATTTAATGATTTCTGATTGAAGAGTGTGCTGATTAAGATTTACTTATAGAGTAATTGTGATGTTGGACCAGGAAGGGCAGGCATGGGATATGGGTAGTGATCCAGACATTGCTCTAGTCCCTTGGGCTGATATGCTGAACCATTCCAGTGCTGCTGGAAAAGACTCATGCTTAGTGTACAATCCAAACTCAAGAATTGCAAGTCTCCATGCACATCGGTCTTACAACCAGGGAGAACAAGTCTACGATTCCTATGGACCTGGGTTATCACCTTCAAAACTTCTTCTTGATTATGGCTTTGTGGACTCGGAGAATCACAATCATGCTGTTGATTTGCCGGCAAGAATTTCTTAACCTGTTTTCTCAGGTTTTTCCAATTAGAACTTTTGCTTTATGCAAGCCCATCTGTGTTTGCGTGCCATCTATGGGGGCCTCATGTTGTGCATATCTTTGCCTTACACTCCCCATCTTCCTGTTGCTTTCAGTCACCATGATCTAGAATTGCTTGATTTCAAAGACTCCACACCCTTCTTTGCTACATTTACCATCACGAGGCTTTGCTTGAGTAATGCTTTGCCTTCACTTGCAGTTGATGATTGATGTCTGGAGGGTAGAGGTGAGTGTTGTTTTGTGTCACATGTTGAGTCTCTTCATATCTTTGCATGCTGTAATGGATTTGCTTTCTTGGGCATGTAGGCCTCCACTCTTGGACCAGTGAAGAGCAAGGCAAATGAAGCATTTCTAGAAGCCATTGGACTTCCCATAGGTTGGTACATCACCACCTCAACTCAAGTATGCAATCCTTTTTCCTTGGGTACATGGAAGACCATGTTGACATAGGAGAATTGGCTTCCCTTTCCCTTTTCATGTCATTGCATGCACCACGACTGGAATGCAGTTTCTTAAACCTTCTTTCTGTTTCCTGAGACAATTATGGATGGGTCACGCTGTGGCAAGAGATGACATGTATGATTTACTTTCAGGATATAGCCCAACTGGGTTTCTTGAGATTGCTGATGGAGACATCTTCAAAATTGATGATGGCCTGGAAAATACACAAGAGGTTCAGATTTGATCGGTGGTTGAACAGGTGGGGCAGTTTTCACAGTCACTTCATCAGGTGTGGATGAGAGTGTGATGGCATGGACACGGGCAGCTGTGGCATCGAAGGAAGAAATGGAAGAGGCAGGCTGGAGGGAAGGCCATCACAATGCACCATCCATTATGCTCCAGTTCTCACAGCCTACCAGCCAGCAGAATGAATTGGAGGTGAGAAACTGCATTCCTGTATCATAAAAAGATCAGAATATCTTTACATGTATGCTGCCACCTTTCTAGCAAAAACTTTAAATCCTATTGTCTCAGCTGTAATTTTGTGTTCTGTGCAGATGTTGCATAGACTGTTATGGGCATGTGAAGGGCTGCTGAATAAATATCCAACAACTCTGGCACAAGATGAAGCTGCCATTGCAGTCAAGGTCAGAGCAATCTCACTGCAAACATTAAAACCATAGAACCCACGAATAGTCTATATACCAAAAACCAAAACATTGGGGACAAGGACTACAACACATCAAGTTCAGAGAGCATAGATTACACCAATCCTAATTCCTTTGAATGTATTGGGGTGCTAATTTCTCTTGCAGGGATCATCACTTCCACCAGCAAGGAGGCAAGTGCTCAGGGCACTCATGTCTGAGAAATTGGCATTGCAGGGAGCCTGCCATTCACTTTCAGACACAATCGAAAAGCTTCATTCAGGCATACCCTGTGGATCCCTCTACCCATGAATCCTCTCCAGTTGTTTATGCTCTATTGTAATTTCTCAAGCTCTTGAGAGCTCCCCTATGTCCAAGGGTAGAGATAGTTGTTGGCAGCTTGGGTTTTCCTGTTCAGAGGCCGCATCAAATTCGGTTGATTTGTTACTAGCTTAAATCACAGGCAACAATTTGATCTCATTAGGTTCAAAAATTGATCCATAATTTGAGGATGTCCAAGCTTTTTGCGGAGCTACAGATTGAATGCCATTTCCTATGCAAAAAATTTACATTGAAATAATGTTTTTAAACCGTCTAAATTCCAGGGGTGTTCATGAATCATGATGGTGATTAAAAATTAAAAATAACGTTTTTTAATTTTTGTCCATGTTTTGATGGTGACAATGTAAAAAATTTTATTTTCATGTTATGATGAAAAAGATCCAAGCTATAGAATTTTTGCTTTCATGTCATGATGAAAAAAACCATTCAATTTGGATCTTGTAATTTTTCAAATGTTGCTCACACACAAAATTTTGTTTATAACAACATTTTTGTAAGTTACTTAAACTAGCAATTGAATAAATTTCATTTTAAGTCATGATGATTTTTTTATAGATAGCTCTTGTAATTCCAAAGTGTTGTTCAAACACCAATTTTGTTTGTAATAATATTTTGACATATTAATTGAACTAATCTTTGAACAATTTCATTTGATATGTGTTTTTTGGTAATGTTTATTAAATCTTTTCATTTAAAAATTTTTAATCAAGTAACTTTTTTCTTAATGAAAATTCCAATAAAGTACATGAGAAATTTTTTTTTTAAATTTAACCCAATTTTTAAAAGGATTAGTAATTGATTCATTTTTTATATAATTAATATTTACCTTACATCTAAAACAACATTTGCTTACATTTAAACTTAGTTTATTTTTTCTTAAATTTTTTTCTTTTAAAACTATTGTATCTAAGTTCTTAGTTTCACAAACGATTAAAAAAACTCAAACCTCGAATTTTTACTTGTTAAAAATAAAATTAATTATTATAACTGACTAACTTAAGTATCTGTCCAACATTATTATTTTTTATCATAATAGCTTTTAAGGGTGTTAATTCAAACCAAAATCACACAAAAATATTTTAATCATAAATTTTTAAAAAACCTTTGAAAAGGAATTTGATATTTGTGAAACATGATAAATAAATAAAAACTTAACATTTGACAATTGAAAAAAACATTTAACATTCAAACATTAATAAGAATGTGCATTTAGTTCATTAAAATTTCATTAACCGTTTGAATAAAATCACCAATAAATCGGTATATTATAAAATTTAATGAATTCATCATTTTAAAAATAATCAATGATGAATTGGTATAAGCAAATCAATTCACTAAAGTTAACCCAACAAAAAAAAATCTCATGGAATTTTGTTTTTATTCCATTTTTATTTTTATTTTATTAATATTAATTCAATTTTTATTTTAATAATATGTAAAAATATGGTTTGGTATACATGAACAATGTACAATACATATATTTTCAATATATGATCAACATACATCATTAACCATGTAAGCGTTGGTAATGAAGTTTGAACCTTGATTTTCACTATAAAACACCATTGCTTTCATCATTAAAACATTTAAATTGTTGTGAAACATAATGATAATCATTAATTTTATTATGATACTTCTTACAAAATTTTCAAAAATGTCAACATTAATCATTTTTTTCATAAATTGTCCAAATGAAAAAATTTAAACCTCCATTCTTAAATATTTTTTCAAGATGGACACATTACATATTACATATAGTAAAGGAAGAATGAAGCTTCCCCTGAGTCCGGACGGACAGTAACTACGGACAATAGCTAAATATAGCGAGAACGTCGTGAAGTTTTCCCTTAATCCGGACGGACAGTAGCTAAATATAGCGAGACTTGCACATGCTAGCAGTTTAGCTTCTTGGGGAGGGAGGAAAAGGTGTAGCAAAAGAGCAGGCACACTCTTGAAGGGAATGGAGCAGCAGTTGTATGGCAGTAAAGGTGAAGCGCCCGGGCTTATAATAATTCCAGCCCCAACCACCCAGGCCCTGTGTTTCTCCAGGCGTCAGGACGAGGACGGTAGGTAGTAATTAACCAGTTGGTAAGAGAGTGGTAGGTGCAGGAAGACCTTGACGTTGAATGGCTACATAGTTCGGTTTGTATCTGTATTTCAGATTTACGGAATGTGCATTGGTGTTCTGTTTTTATTCTCCCGTTAACCTTCGGAGCTCCCTCTTTGCTGGGAATTGGGGGACGCACAACTAGCTCTCAATCCCAAGGATCCACATCCAATAATCAAGCTGGGGATGATGCTGTTGATAATTCTGGGGCTCCTACAAATATGTGTGATGTTTTCTCTAATGTTGCAATAGACCCAAAGAAGGACAAGACCTTGATTGTAACTGTTTATCTACTCGAAGAACACATTTTCAACCCACAGAATATGGCTGAATCACATTGAATCAAAAGTGCATCTATCTCCCCTGTGTTGGAGTTCAAATTTGAGTTGCTTCAAGGTGCTTCAAGGAAGATAACACTCGAAGCTTCATTCTTCCTTTACTTCATTCTTCATATAGTAAAGGAAGAATGAAGCTTCCCCTGAATCCGGACGGATAGTAGCTACGGACAGTAGCTAAATATAGCGAGAACGTCGTGAAGCTTGCCCTTAATTCGGACGGACAGTAGCTAAATATAGCAAGACTTGCACATGCTAGCAGTTTAGCTTATTGGGGAGGGAGGAAAAGGTGTAGCAAAGGAGCAGGCGCGCTCTTGAAGGGAATGGAGCAGCAGTTGTATGGCCCTAGCTTATAATAATTGTAGCCCCAACCACCTAGGCCCTATGTTTCTCCGGGCGTCAGGACGAGGACGGTATGTAGTAATTAACCAGTTGGTAAGAGAGTGGTAGGTGCAGGACGACCTTGACGTTGAACGACTACATAGTTCGGTTTGTATCCGTATTTCAGATTTACATATTTACGGAATGTGCATTGGTATTCTGTTTTTATTCTCCCGTTAACCTTCGGTACAAGAGTCAAGGTCAGACATTCAACAACGTTGGGGTATATTTGCCATCTCTGGTCTATTCCCATGGTCAGTTGTATGTTGCTATTTCACGGGTCACAACTAATGCAAACATCGAGATTTTCAACAGCCAGGGTCCCGATAGATACATGCGAAATGTCGTATATAAAGAGGTTTTGGAAATGTAGTTTGTAATTGTAATTTTGTAATATGTACCATCAAATTCACACAAACCTGTGCATTAGGCACAGGGTTCAAACTAGTATATCATTATATGACAAATGAAACATTAGTTAATATGAATTTATATGAAAACACATTTGAATATATATTTTTAATGTATCTCACCAGTGAGGTCTTTAAAAAAAATTCTTCTCATAACATGATTTATTAAAAATATTTTTAAATAAATAAATATTATATATCCACACATTTTAAACATGTATTTAATAAAAAAATATTATAAAAGATGTACATTCATTTTATAATGCATTAATTTTTTAATTTTAATTTAACCATATAAAAATTTAAAATTATGTTTAAAAATTAATATTATATAAAGTGTTCATGTTAGGTGAATATTAAAATTACAAAATAAACATTATGCATATGATATGATATATATTTTATATTAAAACAAAATATATGATTGTACTTTATAAATATTGGATTTTTTTTTGTTTTGTTTTGTTTTTAAAAACTTTTTGATGTTTTATCAAATGAAGGTCTAAAATGAAATATATCATTTTTTCCAAATTTTATGCAAATATTTAATTTAATTAGATTTATTTTGGTTTCAACAATCATGTAATATGTCATATTGTAAGTAATTGATACAATAATAAACTATAATAGATAATAAATAAAATTTCACATTAAAAAATAATTAATGAATAATTATGAACTTTAATCCAAGATTTTAATAATAATTTAAATAGTTAAAAAAATATTTTTATTTGAAATACTTCAACTACAAGTGAACATGTAAACAATTATATAGTGATTCAAATTACAATCAAGGCAAAATGAAACAAAGTTATGGTGATGTAATTCACTTTTAAAGCCCCTCAATGAATTAAATTAATGAAATGAATTCTTCTTTTGTAATGATGAAATGTAACATTTTCAAATTTTTAAAAAAATTTATATCAATAGGACAAAGATACACCTTTGTGGAAAAAATGTCAACCTTTGTATCATATAATTTTTTTTGTTTTCATGGTCATGATGGAAGGTACTCAAGTTGGATATATTTGTGATGATTCCTTGTAATTAGAATCTCGTAATTCTAAAATGTTGTTCAAACACACAAATTTTATTTATAAGAATATTTAGGAAATTTTATTTAAATTAATAAACTTGACAAGTTTGGTTTATATGTTTCTTTTGGTTACAAACCTTTGATCATGTAGTAATTTGTTTTAATGGAAGGTCTCACTTTGGGGGTCTTTTGGATTTTTGACCTCCCTTACCTTACCAACCTCTTGGGGATTTCAAATTCAAAAGGCCCCCCCATATGGGGACCTTCTCCTATACATACTTTTAAAAAGGATTAATATTTTTTTGATGTTTGACAAAACTTATATTTACCTCACATATGAAATGTTTTATTAATTTTCAATTTTAATGTTTTTTTTTTCCCTTACACTAGTTTCTTTCAAAGCTATTGAGTCCATTTGTGGTTTTGTAAATAAACCTAGTTCCATGTCTAGGTTTTTTTTTAAAAATAATTTCAATTTCAATTATTAAACACACCCAAAAATTCAAATAATCAATTTTTACTTGCCCAAAATTAAAACTAATCATTTTAACCCACTAACTTAGGTATCTACCCAACATTGTTTTTTTTAATCATGGTACCATACAGGTGTGTTAATTCAACCCAAGACCCTAAACTAGTACCTTAGTAATTAGCTATATATATAAAAAATACCTTCAAAAAAAAAGTTTGGTCTTTCTTAAACAATATGACAAATAAAATAAATCTCAAAACTAAATAGTTGAGAAAAATGCATTTGAAGTTTAAATGAAAGATTTCCAACTTAAATATGATCATTAAATACCCTATAAGAAGCCTTATTGAATGGGATGAAGGTATATCCTAATGTAAATAATGTTGATTCTTTATTTCCTCCCCTTCCCACTATACCATTGTCAACAATCTTTTAAAAAAAAATTTTGAATCCTTTCAAGTTAGTTTCCTACTTACATAGTCTTTGTATTTGAAACCACCTAGCTTAATAAGATTTCTTATTTTTCCTTTCAAAGATCTTACAAATTTGTGAAGTGGTTTTTCTCAAGAAAATGAACATTTCCATTTTGTAATAATCCTAAATTTGAAGTCATTCTTTACTTAAGGTTAAAGAATTTCTCATTCCACTTTTCTCCAATTTTAGGGCTTAGCCTTGGGCTATCCTTTTGGAAAGGGTATAAATTCATTCAAAGCCTCAATGGAATTTTTAACTTGAAGCCTAAACTTTGGTGATACTGCAATTAACCCCTAAAATCCAAAAAGACTTTCATCGAGGTTTCTTATTTAAAATTTTTTCTACGTGGATTCCATGGCTATTTGTCATGTTATCAAACCATAGTTTTATTTCCTTGTTGGGATTAGTTGTTAAATGGAATTTTTTTCCTTTTTTTTTCAATTTTTATTTTTATTTTTGGAAGCACACCAACAAACCATACCTAACACCCCAAAGTCAAGCTTATTTTTAAAAGGTTGGTAGGAGTTTCACTTGTACACCAATGGATTTGAATATAAGGCCTTATGTGGTCCCAATGTTCAAAATGAATTTTATTAATGAGCCAACACCCATAGAAATTTTCTAGTTTAATTTTTTTTCATTGCAAAACATGTAAAGAAAATTTTATTTTATTTTTAAAAAAATTTAAAACAACAAAAAACCCAACCTGACCAATTGTTAGCAACTTCAAAATCACGCCCATGGGTAAAAGCTTGATAGAAGTTTCACCTACACACCATTGGGTTGGAACCCATGATTGTTTGTTGGTCCCTTACTTCTAAAAGGGCCATAACTAACAAGAATCACCCTTTGGGTATCACTTACTTTTGAGGCATGTTTTCACTAGGCCACAAAAACACAACGACAAAAATCTAACACAATTTAATTGAATCGAGTTAATTTGAAACACTCCACAAACTATTGATTGATTTAACACAAATAGTAATGGAATTGTAACATTGGAACATTAAATTTGAACTCATCTCATTCTGTAATTATTTTGATATTTCCAACAAACCAAGATTGTAATTAAAGGTCATGAATTTTTTTTAATAAGAAAACTACGATAACCATCATATGAATTAAAAAATAACAACTTGTCATGATTTCCATGGTTTTAAATGATAAATTTTTTTTAAAAAAAATTTCGACCGTTTTTCTTTGTGATTTGACACCTTTTTTTGGCTTGTTGGATTGTGATTGCATCTTGTCAAAAACAAAAAATAAAATTCACATTATAACAAAACACAAAGACCTTGAAAATTGGGTGAAAAAACAATTTTTACTTACAAACCATTCCAAAATTGTGAAAACTCACAAAAAAACAACAACATGGTACGAAGCTTACAAAAACCAACAATAACAATTTTTCAAATTTATAAACTTTTAAATTTCCATCTATCAACAATAATAGATATTGAAAACAATGAATGGTTTCCATTTGAAGAATGTGTTAGGAAATTAACAAATATCAATGATAATGGTATGTGGACTAACATGTTTCTTGACAATGATGATAATTTCCCCAAGCATAGCAATCACAAATATCACCAATGTTGAAAAATATAATTTTACATCAAATGTACACATTCGTCTTCAAACAAATTAAAAATGTATATATTTAAATCCATATATGGAAAAGGACATTCATTCATAATTTTTAGAATTTATTAATGAACTTGAATATAAAAAACTCTTGCATACTCTAAATTAAAAGCAAAAAACAATATTTGATGACAACATGTATTGTAAACTAAGGTAAGGTCATATAAACCTTTTCAACATTAATGAATCCACCATGCATTCTGCCCTTCACTTTCCAATAAATTTTAAGTTCACAAATTTCGAACAATCTAACAAATCAATATAAACAATATTGTTTGGTATTCATAAATGAAATATTTTTGGTTGTGACAAAATTATTTAGGGCTATTGATCGAAGACTACAATTGATAAAAACATGTTCACTTTGATGGCCTCAATGTTATAATATTAGATGATTTTTACCAAGCTCCACTCATGAAGGACAAATGGATGTTAAAAAAACCGAAATATGGATTGAAGCTTTAGCTCCAAAGTTTTGGCTTGACCATGCAAAATGTTATGAATTGCACATGGTCATGCATCAAAGTGACATGAAATTCACCCATACACTTAATAAATTTAGAACATCATCTCATACCCAAATAGTCATTAACACATTAAACAACACATGTTTATGAACAGCTCCAAATGAATCCTAAGTTTCTTATCTATTTTACATAAACAAATCAACATTTGTTGACAATGACTTGGTCTTACAAATTTAAAAAGGTCAAAATTTGATTCTTAAAAGGTACAAATAAAATAAAATGAGCCAATAACATTATTTTTAAAAAGGACTACAAGTCCTTTTGCCCAAAAATAATTTTTTCATACAAATGAATTTTTGAACAATTGTTTTTACAAATTGTTATAATAAATGCATATAATTGTCTAGGTAGATGATTTTTTTTTAAATGTATTTTTGAATGAATATGAATTTTTGAAAATGTGCCAATTCCTTGTAAATTCAATGTTTCATCTTTAAAATTCATAACAATTTCAAATCATAACGAAATTTGATTTTTAATTTTTTTATGTTTTTTGTATAATGGATTACTACTTTTTTTAACACATTTTGTACATTATACCCCATTTATATGTGGTAGAAGACTTTTGAAATTCTAAAATTTTGGATCAATTTTGAAAAGTTTTTTGAATTTTTAAAGTTTTAAAATTTCACATATTTTAGGGTTTGAGTGCTTTTTGAATGTGGCTAATAGGTCTTTATTTTTTTAAAAAAATTCCCCATCAATTTTATCTTATTATATGAGTCCTTTTGATAGTCATTTGCAAAATTGATTCCTTCTAACATAATGGGTGTTCACTTTCAAAAGTTCTAAACCAAAACTTAAACTTAAAATTTTATCAAATGAATTTTTGGTTTGAATGTCTTGACATTCATATGAATGAGAAAAGGAACAACTTCTCATAATTGCCATGGTTTTAGTGGTAAAATATAAATATTTTTTCAATCTTTTCTGTTTTTAAGGCCCATTTGACATCCTTTTTGGCTCGTTTTATTATGATTGCACCTTGAAATTATAGATATTCTTCATGGTTCAATGTCATCAACCTACCATTTACCAAATGACCCCAATAAATCTATAAGGTTGTAACATAGTATATGATGAGTAAAAGAAAACATGTTCATTGAACTAATGTGTAAGAAGTTATGCAACTTATGATGGATTTGTTAATGGAATTGATGGTTTGTTCAAAACAACTTGTGTGAACAATAAGTCATACATTTGAATGAACTTTTTGAATCTCAAAATAGGTTATCACACATAACATAAAAATGCATATTTGTAAACAAACAAGAAAATATAATCAAATTAGACACCCATAGAACCAATTGTTAAAAAAATACAATTAGGCAATTCATAGTTAATACTATAGTTAATAGTTAATCACTCAAATATAACTTCCAATTCAACTAACTATTGTTAGAACAATTTGGTCCCGAGAGTTGTCATTAGATGAAATGACATTTGATCCTATGTTTGTCAATAAACATGAACTCACCTATACGACCCTCTCTCATGTGTGTATATCAATGAATTATTTAATCTCCTTGACGCATTACAAATTTTGATTTTTCATGTTGATGAATGTGTCATTCAAGAAATGAAAAGACTTACAACATTTGTTAATTGTAAACTATTAGTTTCAAGACTAAAAACATGTTATCATTCAAAGTCTTAATATTAACTAATTGAATGAACATTATCAATATTTTCAACATGATCATAATTTACAAACAACATCTATGAAACAAGAATTGAAAAAACATCTCACTTTGATAAGACAATATAATTATATGTCTTTGACAACCACAATAGCGTAATGATGTACACCAACAATGATGTAACTTTGTAGTCATAAAAAACAATGATGCATACCAAATTATAATTCATTGCAATTACTTTTAATCCCAACACCATAAAACTATACATGTTAATTCATTATATAAATCTCATTCTACCTCACTTACAATTTTTTTGGAAAATATTACATAGATTGATCATTATATAAAACCAACCTCATGTCCCATAATTGTTTTGAGTGATTTCAACATTGATATGTTCATAACCTCAGATAATTCATCTAATTTTCCATAACAACTTGAGCAATTTATGACCATATTCAATCTCAAACTCCATGTCCACACTTTCACAAGACAAAATGATTCATTACTTATCAAATGTGGATGAATGTCCTTGAAAATGAATTCTTAACAAATGTATTAGAAGCTTACTACCTTGATAATCATAAACCCATATATATTGCACTCAAATTTCCTAATTGCCCATGTTTAACAAACAAGAGCTAACATAAAAAATTGACAAGTTTTCTCTAGGAAAAAAGAGAATTTGTGACAAAAATATTCTTGTTTTACTTTGTGAGCTAACCAAGAAGATGTGAAAATTTGCCACAAAAGAAAGAGCACATTTGCATCACACAATAGATATCTTTTTCCTTACTATGACCACTTTGAGTAAGCTCATTAACCCTGGTTAATGCTCTAAAGGATGGGTTGATCATGAAACCATTGGTCCTTTAAGGTTTTCTAAATAACCGGAAGCAGCGGTTATTGATAAAATCAAATACCCGTACAGCCAGTTTCTTTTTTTTCTTTTTTTCCCCACTTTGTGTTATTGAAAATTTGGCAAAATTTTCCCAAAAAATTAGCAAAATTAGTTGAATTTACACAAGGACAAAAAAATCCCAAATTTCCCCAAATCTTTGATAAAAAAACAAGGCTTGTCAGAAAAAAAACAAAAAAAAAACTGCCCTCAACTCTGGTCAATACCATGTCCCTCTTGGGTTCCAGAATTTGGCTAAGCACCCAAAAGCCTCAAAGGGATTTTTGCATCTGAGTGAGAGGAGTTTCATCATCATGCTTTTGCTGGGTTTGGCTTAGTCTTACACAAGTGGAAAATTCACACACCATGTTTCACAGCATACTCCACAGAAATACTCAACTCTAGAAGCAAATATCAAACAGCACAAATATCTCAAAATCTGCAATGTCATCGGCTTTCTGCATGGTTGACCTATTCTAGAAGAAGAAGACATCCATAGCAATGACAAAGAGCTAAAATTCTTGAAATCTGCCATGCCATCATTTGCACAATTGGCCATTCCAGAAGAAGAAGACATGGTAAACTTGTAGTTTTACTCAATTTGGAGATTTCAAGCTCACATCAAGCAAAACCCATCTTCTTCGATTTTCCCCATACCTCCTTCTGAGATATAATCTTTGTAATTCCATGATCTGTGTGATTCTGTGGATTACACCATGACTACAATCTGTTGCTCCTTTGCTGCTGGCTGTTGCGTTTGTTTTACTTAGCTACCTTCAGCGGTCTGCGTAATCTGCAACTTGATCTGCTGTTGCCCTCCTTGTTTCTGATGTAAAATCAGTTGTGTCATGTAAGGATTTTGAAGCAGAATCTTCTGCAGCTCTTTCCTTCGTAGCTGCAATACTGTCTGTAAGCTTCTTGTTCACATTGTCTGACAAAATGCCAGTGTTGTTTTCCCCTGGCAGCTGAGTCTCTTGATCACCATCTCCTGCAGTCCTTGTTGGTGTCGAGAGTTGAATTCCACCCAGGACATCAGATGCCTTTTGCTTCAAACTCTCCCATGTAAAACCACCACCACCACTGGCATCACCATGATTGTCTGAAGCTGATTGTGGCATGGAATCTGCTGACTGCAAATTCTCCTGATCTGAAGCAGCTGCTGCTGATGCTAGTGCCTCTCGCACTTTGGCATGTACAGATGTTTTGACATCCGTATGATCAAAAGGCATGTCTGCTTCTGCTGATGCACCACCCCCTCCATGTTGATCTGTAGTAGTCCCTTCAGTACTCTCGGAGATAGACTTCCTATCCTGTACAGTATCGAATGTATCAGCTGTTTCATTACCAAAACTTTCTAGAATTTGTGATGCTTTGAGCTTCAATCCAGCCCAATTCACCCCTGCAACACCACTGGCAGCAGCAGGTTGTTCATGATGACGATATTCTTCTTCTGCAGCGACCTTGGTTTTTTCCCTGGTTGTATCCCAAGGTGCAGGGGCAGCTGCTTCTTCAGCTGCTTCTTTTTTGGGCTTGGTAACATGTCCTGCAGCTGTGCTCTCAGATAATGTAGCTCTGTCTGCAGAATCATTCAATGTATCAGCTGTTTCATTCTGTGTGCTACCCAAGAATTGTGAAGCTCTCTCTTTGACATTTGAGGTCCAGCTGCTCAGTACTCCAGGACTCTCCTCAAAATACTTTCTGGATTTGGTCTTGTCCACTGTTGCATCCCAGGTTGAATCTGCATCTCTTGCTGCACCTTCATCGTTGTGATGATGATCTGTGTAACCTGCAGTGCTTTCAGACAAAGTCTTCCTGTCCTGGGTGTCACTGAAAGTGTCTGCGGTTTCGTTCTGCACACTACCCAACATTTGAGATGCCTTCTGCTTGACTCCTTTGTTGAGCCCATCTGTACTTTTACCATCTCTGGTGGCAGCCCCATCTCCGACTCCATGATCTCCTTCTCTAGTTGCTGTCCAGTCTGATATTTTCTGCTTTGTGCCATCTTTGGCATGATCTATTTTGCGCTCCACGGCTTCCACACTCTCAGATGCCTTCTCCTTGCTAGTATCCCACAGCCTGGCTGTTGTATTTGAGACAGCCCCAGCACCTAGTCTACCCTGATCTGCACTTGTTCCTTTCCCACCCTCCACTGCTGCATCCTCATCCACTGTATCAGATGAGTCTTCTTTTCTTGTGGTTGTGTCATGGTCTCCTGCTGCTGCTCCCTGGAAAAGGTTTCTCTTTGCTTCTTCGATATAGTCATATGTGTTGTCTCTCACACCTCCATACCTGCACACCATCACAACCCACAAAAAAAGATCAGGAAGTCTTCCTCCCCTCAAACACCCATGTCAAGCTCCATACAGCTGCAATCTCCTCCTCCCCATGGAAAATTCTAAAGCTTCGAAAGAGACAAACCAGAGAGAGTAGAGAATTTGCTATGTCTATTATCACTACACCCATGTGCAGATCAGGACACTGAAGTCTGGCATTGTCAAGTACCCTACAGCAGCAGCAATTTTCCACCAGAGAGAGAGAGAGAGAGAGAGAGAGAGAGAGAGAGAGAGAAACCCAAGACCCAACAGATAAGTTTAGGGTTTAGAGATCAGAGCTTCTTTACAAATTCTGGCTGTTGCTGCTCTTGTCCTCTTCTTGACCAGCAGCTTGTCTTGCAGGTTCTGAAGCTTCATTGTTCAATGCATTCTCGGCAGTTTCTGCTGTCTGCTTGTTGATCTGCTCATATTTCTGCTGTGTCGATTCACCCAAATCTCCGAGCTTCTTCTTTGCAGGTTCTGTGTATTCTTGCACGGTGTCCTGCATGCTCCCAGCAAACATACAACAGCAATTAAGCACATTGATCAGAAATTGTAACAACCCACAAACTTGGTAAAGAGATAGATCGCTGCTGCTGCTGCTTTGCGAATGATGAAGAACATCTCCGGGTTTGGATTACAGAATCTGAAGAAGAAGAAGAAGATCAATGGGTTTTTTTTTCTTGGCCTACCGTTGCAGCATTCTTGGTCTGGGTCGCGTAATCAAGCAAGCGATCTTTCTCCTCCACTGCCGTTCCTTTGGCAGACTGGTAGTTCTCCTCCGCCCCCTTCAAGGCAGACAAGCCCGCCTTGTGCGCCTGTTGCTTGTACTCCGCTGCACTCTCCTTTGCATGCTCGGAAGCCGAATCCCCGGCCTGTTTCGCTTCCGCTCCCAACTGCGCCGCCGAAGTTCTCTCTTCTTTCCCACTCGACGCCATATTTCCCTGGACCTGCAACCAAAGACGTCAATTCTTCACTCCCTTCTTTTCAATTCCCTTCCCAATTGCCAAAACAAAAACCACTTTCACAGATACCCAGTTTCAAAAAAATCTTCCCAAGAAGAAAGAGCGAGAGAGAGAGAGAGACAGAAAGAGAGAATTCGAACAAAAACAGGCAAACTCTCCGATCGATCCCGCACCAGAAGACCTTGACAAAAGGAAAGAAAACAGCACTCTGAAACTCTTCTTAAAGTTTTTTTTTTCCTCTCAGTAAAGTTTCAAACAAATTGTGCTTCGAAACCACGTAAACTTGGGCCTTGGATTTCAACAAATTCTCGATCTCCAACAACAACAAATCCTCGATCTGCAACCGGAGGAAAAAATGCGAGCAGGTTTTAAGAGGAAACACAAAGGGTGGGGCGAAGAAAAGATGGACAAGCATGACGGCCAACTGGCTGCTCAACCGTCACCAACGTGGATGCAGTGTGAACAGGGCACCTGTCTGCTACGGGGGACTTCTAAGTTCCGGCCAGAGTGAGGAGTCAGCAACCCACCCACTGACTGACCAGCACGCCACGGAGGACGGGGTTGGATGGATGGATGGAGGAATGGATGGATAGATCGACAGATGGATGGATGGATGGATGGATCGACAGATGGATGGATGGATGGATGGTAACTTAAGTGGAGAGGAAACAGTTTTCTGTTGGGTTCCAGGTCCCTAGCTAACCATGGTGGTTTAGATTAGGTTTGCTTTTCTTTCCCACCTACTAATAACCCACCTGCCTACCTACCTACCTACCAAGTGAGTTGTTAGTGGGTTGTTAGTAGGTAAGTAGGAAAAGCAGCCTTCACCTATGTATAATGTAAAATTACAATTCGTCTAACTAATTTTTTTAATTATTTATTTATTTATAAACATACAAATAATTAGCTTCAATCCCTTCAAATTTTATTAAAATGAGATTCTTAAAAAATTGATTTGAAAGATTATGCAAGAATTGATTAAAATAAAACACATCAATTATATATATATATACTAATGGGTACCCGTGAACTTCGGACACTGTGAAATCCCCCAAAAGTGAGTGGGGCG
>Ga0116231_10004471_pt1 | contig 28290 bp, 16 predicted proteins | sample S1TSphgellanicum_2_FD_89695 | JGI IMG/M metagenome (GOLD analysis project Ga0116231, IMG submission 89695) | Host-associated microbial communities from peat moss isolated from Minnesota, USA - S1T2_Fd - Sphagnum magellanicum MG | ecosystem: Host-associated > Plants > Peat moss > Unclassified...
CAAACTAGATGAACATCCGATCACTGGTCTTGGACAAACCTTCAAACTAGATGAACATCTGACTACTGGTCTTGGACAAACCTTCAAACTAGATGAACATCCGATCACTGGTCTTGGACAAACCTTCAAACTAGATGAACATCCGATTACTGGTCTTGGACAAACCTTCAAACTAGATGAACATCCAATCACTGATCTTGGACACACCTCAAAACTAGATGAACATCCGACTACTGGTCTTGGACAAACCTTCAAACGAGATGAACATCTGATTTCTGGTCTTCAACAAACCTTCAAAACTAGATGAACATCTGACTACTGGTCTTGGACAAACCTTCAAATGAGATGAACATCTGATTTCTGGTCTTGGACAAACCTTCAAAACTAGATGAACATCCGACTACTGGTCTTGGACAAACCTTCAAACGAGATGAACATCTGATTTCTGGTCTTCAACAAACCTTCAAAACTAGATGAACATCCGACTACTGGTCTTGGACACACCTTCAAACGAGATGAACATCTGATTTCTGGTCTTCAACAAACCTTCAAAACTAGATGAACATCCGACCACTGGTCTTGGACAAACCTTCAAACTAGATGAACATCCGATAACTCGTCTTGGACAAACCTTTAACCTAGATGAACATCCAATTACTGTTGTTGGGTGGTTATCATAAACAGGAACAGACCAGTGTTGGGTGGTTCTTGGCTTTTATGAAGAGCGCAACCCCATGGTTAACTGCCAGTTAACCTTCAGTTAGCTCCTGGTTCTAGTCCTCTTTTTTTTCAAATATCCCGGATTGGGTTCCAGTTCTGGTTTATAATAAATCAAGATCCCAATTCCAGTTTGGTTTTTAGTTCCTTACAAAAACTGAGAACCTGATTCCAGTTCCAAAAATCAGACTCAGTTCTGATTTGGTTTTCAATAACTAGAACCCACCCACCAAACCAAATACCCGCCCAACCCAATTTCTGATTTGGTTTTCAATAACCAGAACCAAGGGTTCTAACTTCCAACCCACCAAATCAAGTACCCACCCAACATTGGAACAACCCATTGTCGATTATGGGGGGCGGTTCTTAGGGTTGATAACCATAATTCTCAAAAAAATCAAAGGATCAAATGGCTCTGATTCACTAGATACCTAGTACCTACCTCTCTACCTCCCAGCCAACAAATTAACCAAACCCCCTCACTCCTTGTGGTGTATAGTGGACCTTGCATTCAAGCTCTTTTTGTTAAGAAGAAGTTGTTAAGGGAACAATTTTTTTGGGTTTTAATGCAGGTGTGTACTTTAGGAAATTTTCATATTATTAGATGGATTGTTTTGGAATGTGTAGATAGATTCTATCTAAATTCTTGTTTTAATTTTAAAATGTGGGTTTGTATTTGGAAATGCAACTTATTTGTTGGAGGAGTTGTTGATAAGGGGGGTTTTTTTTATTAAAAAAACTAATCTTGACTCAATGTTTTCCCATGCTACAACATTATTCAAAACTGAACTCCATGAAAAAACCCCATCCAAAAGTCTTGAACCGGTACTCTCTCATCTCATCCTGCTTGGAAATGTTTGTTTTCCAAGAATGGTGTGGATTTTCATGGTGGTGCACAGAAGAAACCTCAGAAACCTCACAGAACTGGTGAAGGCTCTGCAGAGAAGATGGAATCCCCATGCAAACAACATGCAAAGAACAGGATGTTATGTTTTGATGTCATGAAAAAAAGCAGCTGGGCACACACACACACACACACACACATATATTTTTATTTTTATTTTATTTTATTTTATTAATACCCAAGTTGCATGGTTTAGAATTTACAGATCTACATCTGACCCCTCTGGAGCCAGTGCCTGGTATGTGAGTTTTTGGGTTTAGGGTTCCCAAGCCTCCTTCACCCACACCCCCTATTTGGGTCTCTAGTAGTCTCTACAAGTGGGTTACCACATCCAAACCCAGAGTGTTAACTATCTCCCCATGCCTCACCCATAAACATGAAAGTTGTAGGGGAGGTTCCCTTATGACAAGTGTGATTTTTTTTTTAAATAGCTTTATAATAACTATGCAGGAATGTCATATATATATATATATATAATGTTCAATTTATGACTTACAAAATCTGGGTAATGAAATACAACATTGCCCTTTATTAAAACATCACTATATCTTGTGCAAATTTAGAGGTCCAAAATTAGTTTTACACTTTCAAAAGGATGTACTTCATCCAAAGTCTTTGGGTGGAGGCCATTATAGGTTCTGTGTATTAAGATGCTCTTCATGTCCATCCCTTGACACAACAAGCAAGTTTCGTACTCAAGCAATTTTGCAGATTGCTTATATGGGTTTAGGGTTTAGTAACTGGTGGGTGTTGCTGGTTCACACTGGCCCAAGTACTACAACTAAACTGGATACCCTTTTCCTCTACTGGCAAAAGGGAAATTTGCTCCAAAGATGGGTTTTTTGCTTGGTTTCAAAAACTTGTCAAAGTCAAGGAAACAAGTGTCTGAAACAATGTGCCAGTTGCAGGCAGCAGTTGTTATAAGGAGACAAAGAGCCGTAGAGAGATGGGGGGGTGGGAGAAACTCAGGTTCTGTATCTGCCATCTGGGTCTTTCCTCTGGACAAGAGCATTATCTGTGAAGTATCCCATGCTGGGCTACTGGGCCCCAGTTACTGGGAATGAAATGAGAAGTCAGGACAAAAACAATACACATGGGGAAAATATTTTTAAAATTTTAAAATTTTAAAAACTGGGGATCAATTTTTTTCTCTCCTAACTTGGTCCTCAGGGGGAAGTTTCACCCCCAGTTTTGGATTTGCCTTTCCTGCTGCTGCACTTGCACCTTCACTGCTGCTCATTTTCTTTATTACCTTACAATCATGCCTTGTCAAAAACAAGATCCTGCAAATCTTCTGAACTGATATGAAGTGATACCCAGTTTCATGAAACAGTACCCAATCACACTCACTTTACACATACACTCAAATTTGGGGATGAAATAGGGTTTACCTTATCAAACTAGGCCCCAAAGACAGGATGATTTTAGGGGAAGTCTTCTGAACTGATATGAACTGATACCCAGTTTCGTGAAATGGTACCCAATCACACTCACTCTACAGATACACTCAAAATTGGGGGTGAAATAGGGTTTATCTGATCAAACTAGGGCCCAAAGACAGCATGAGCTTAGGGGGCAACTCTAATAATATATATGTCAGTTTGGGGGAAGGAGGGGACGAGAATTATAATTTTGAAAGGGTCCAACATCTTCAAAGGACAATTAGGCTTCTGTGTTTGTCATTGATCTGTCAGTAATACCTAGTTATGTGTGTGCCTGATTCTCAAATGGTTTCCAAGGTACTTAAATTTATTCTTTTATATTTATATTTTATAACTTATGTAGTGTGCAATATTGACCACCAGGATATTTTTCAGAAGGATTTCCTACCCAACCCAGCAAATTAATAATATTTGAAAAATTAGCTTTCAGAGCAAACAAAATAGGCAGTGATCAGTTTTTTTTTTAAATTAAAATTAATTTAATTTAATTTATAAATTAAAAAAATCTGACATTGCTTCAGTGATGAGCATCCTAGGAGGAAGGGCTTTTTTTTTTTACCCCCAGTTTGGTGACCTTTCCACAAGAAGTCTTAGCCAAATTTTGGCTCTAGGTCAGAGAGGACATTAGAAAAAAATTTAGGGTTCTTTAGGATTCTCACTATGTGTTGGTGATATGCTAGAACTTGTTACCACCATATTTACAATTCATAATTGGCAAGATCTGCTGAAATTTTTATTTTTATTTTTAAATTCAAAAAATGGAGACCAGTAGCCTAAATCCAAATATTTGAAATTTTCAACAATATTCAATAAATATGTTTAAGTCTCCCAAATAATTTATGAAGATCAGGGTATCCTATTGATTTTGGAGGGTTACTTTCATTGAATATGTGACAAAGTGATGTCAAGGTTTTTCCTTTTTTTTTTTCTTTTTTGTCACTAGGCCTCTTTAGAATTAATTAATGCCAATTTACCTCAATCATAGGTACAGTATCTAAATATGGCAATTTCTCTTTTTTTTCTTAAAAATATGGCAACCTTGTAAGAATTTTTCAAAAAACAAAATCATTTGTTGGATTCACATTGAGATTTTCTTTCCAATTCACCCAAAAGAAATGCTGCTAGGCTAGGATGGACTTAGGAGTAATTAGTGACAGGTTCCTACAATCTATTGAAACATCAAAAAAAATGCCCCCAAAAAATGCTACAAAACCAAAATCTGAGTCAAGATGTGGTGAAATTTTTCAAAATTATAAATAATACAATTTGGCAATTTCTTTTCCCAAAAAAAAAGGAATAACTTCTTTTCTTTTCTTTTTTCATGTGTGCAAAATTTTGCACTAAAAAAAGAAAGCTGGCTAAGATTTCTAATCAATGTTTTTTTTCATGTTTCTTTATGACAAGCATCATTAACAAGTATCCCAAGAATGCTTTATCTTTAAATGTCAACAAGTTTCAAAAACCTGAACAAATGGTGTAGAAAAAGGCAAAGCAACTTGCCCCCAAACTAATATCCTAGTTGAAATCCGAGTGGGAAAAACATAAAAATAAAAATTGTTGGAAATTTTATGATTTCAAAAAACAAATTGTTTAAAAAATAGGGAACATGCAACTAACATAGGATTAGTGAGATTTGATATCAAGAGTTTTCTTAGTTCAGTTGGATTTGGACTTTGGATTGTGCATAGTTGACTTTAGATTGTGCTTAGTCAACTATTGTTGGGCGATCTTTTGATTTTTTAAGAGAACCGTTGATTTTAATTCTTTAACTATTCTAGAACCAAAGAATCATTAATTCCAATTTTTTCAAAAAATTAAAGAATCAACCATTTCCACAAAAGGATTGGCAATGAATCAGTGGTCTTATGGCTAGTTATTTTTTTTAATTCAAGTTATATTTTTAGAATCATGATTACATATGAAAACTAGTTTTTTGAATATTTTGAAAATTGACAAGTAAATGAATATATACTCAAGTTGATAATTGAACGACATCTCTCCCTAATTTTGAAAAATTGTCAAACATTAGTTTGATCTTTGAACGTATTGTAAAAGACAAAGCCTTTACATGATGAGTTGTTTGTTCATGTATATGTGTGGGAATTGGGAAGAGTAATTAACATTATATGTTGGATGTGGTAAACATTGAAGAAGGCCCAAATAATGAGGGGTAGGGTAAGTAAGCCAATGATTAAACACTTAGTGTATCAATCATCTCCCTTGCATTCATTCTACCTCCACTATCCTTAGGGTTTGAAGATAAAATGTAGAGGATTAAAGGGTGCACCTATAGCATTTTAAATTGCTCCAAATAGATGAAAATTGAGCAAGATATGTTCTTCTAAAATTCTAGTGATAAAAATTGAGGAAAAAAGATGGTTCAAACAACTAGCTACCCATGATAGTTTGCACAACCACCTCAAACCAAATAAACATATGTTGTTTAATGGATGCTACCTACCTCGTCACCAAAATGGATGATGAACAAAATGTTGAAAATTCTCAATATATGTGTTCACTTTTGAACATGTAGCTTAGATCTACAATAGTCTAAGGCTTCAAAATCAATGATAATGGGTGCCTAGCCTCCCATTCACAAAACCCACCACAAGTCTATGGGTGATCTCCTCACTAACTACCTCGATCCTTTCCAAATTCTAAGCTTGGCATTCCAAGTTTGAAGATTTCCAAGCTTTGCCCTACACAAGCTCCTCCCTCTTATGATGCTCTTTTGTTCATGTGTTCTGTGAGTCTTGTGTTCCCAAACTCTTCAATTCATTTCCATGCTTTTATAATGTCATTTTATGCTTTTGAACTTTCAATTTGTCTCCATGCTCTTGCATGTCATTTTGTTGTCTATAAATGCTCAAACTTGTGCTCTTGAACTCCTTAAACCCACAAACTTGTAAGGAGTAATTTACTACTTGTCTTGGTGGCCTTGAGTGTTTTTCAATTGCTTTTGCAAGTTTTGGATTTTTCTCTTGAATTCTCAAGTTTGTCTTAGCAATCCTAAATGTTCTTGCCTTCTTTATGTCTCAAGGATCCCAATTGTCCATGCCTTCTTTGTGTTTGATGTCAAAATCATATTCTTAAATAATCAAAGCCTATCTTGCTAATTTCCATTTGAGTGTGGAAAACTTAACACCTTACTTGTGGAGAACCATTGCCTCCCCCACATCCTCCTTCACCTTTATCATCCTTGTTGTTAATAGATTTGCTAGGATGGAGTTTTGGATGCAATGAATAATAATGGTCAATGCCATGACCTTCAACACCACAATGTTCACATTTTTCGGTATTTGAAGTTGTGAATTTGGATGTAGATGTTTTGTTTTTATTTGGGCACTTCTTCAATGAAGACTCCACAAGTCCAACACACCCCTTGACCTTGTTTCATTGAAAAAGATGGGGAAGGCCCAAACTAACCCCCGTTTTGGCTTTTTCTAGCCTTCCCACTATGGGTGGCCATTGATCTCTCCTTTTGAGAATCTTTTTAGGTGGTCATGGTGACAACAAACTTACCAACTTCCACCACACAAATCTTTTACACAATGTGAAATGTTTCTTCCAATGTGGCATGACCCCCATGATTAATGATGAATTGAAATTATAACATCCTTTGCACCTACTTGTCATGCTTGTACATGTACAATTGCATCAATTGTTGTTATGTGAAAACATCACTGCTTTCCTTGATAAATTGTGCCAACTTCATGTACATGGCGTGTGGAAGATTATCCTTTTCACTTTGGAAATCTTAAATCTTTATCCAATTTTTATGAATGCCCCCATATTCCAATTTTAAAAGTTGGAAAATTTGATCTAATGGGTCAAATGGTGGTGACTCACCACTAGTTACAATGCAACCAATGTTGTTTGGGAAATTCATGACATAAAAGATGTGGGATTTGATGGGTCCACACAAGCCACAACATTCAGACCCTTGGTGGAGGAACTTGTTGAATCATCTTATGAACTAATGTTGGGTTGATTGGGATTTGACATTATCATCCCTAACATTATTATCCCCTCCTTGAAAGTTATCATGAGCTCCATGTGTTAAGTCTATGAAGTATGCTTGAATTGTAATATGATTTGACCAATTGTCATAAATCTCCAATGCTTCATGTTCCAAATGTTGAAATAGGAACTCAGATACTTTAAAAGTTGAATTTCATTGCCTCTTGGCCCACATCCCAATCTTGAAATGAAACTTCCATTACTTGAGTGAAATGGTGCCCATTCATCTAGAAAATTAATATAGGATAGACACAAGAACCTCTAGTATATTATCCTTCATCTCTTTAAGTCAACTCACAACAAATGTGAAACTTATAAAAGCCTCTGTGATTTCATGGTCCAAGTTATCTTTTTCAAAATCCTCAACATGTCCCTTTGGGTATGGTGTTATAATACCATATTTGAATCTACAATATGTGATGTGCCACTAAACCTTAACCCTATCCCTAATCTAGGTACCCAATGTTGTTGAACTTGTTACAACTATAACTCAAAGTTAAACTTAAATGGCACTTGCATCCACTAACTAAGTTTCACATGGCCAAACACACATGATGGCTCTCTATGAACATGACAAAAGCAATTTACCAATCATCACCTTGATTTCATTACCATACAACAATCAATGAAATAATCCTAACAATTAAATCTAGGAAGTGCTTGCAACAATATCAAATTGAATTTACATTTTTAAACTTTTTAAAACCTAATCAACTTAGGAATCAAGTAGCATTTATTCAATGGTCAAAATTGGTGGGTAGCCCTATCCCATGTTCAACCATTAACCATGTTAATTACAATCCCAATGCTCATTGTGTTAATTAGCATATGTGGGAAGACTTGTAACCTTTCACCTTGGGTTTCACTAAGTAGTATGTATAGGTTTCTGAAAAATAAAACCATAAATGTGTGTTTGTTTTAAGGTGTCAACTAGTGGCACACAATTTGGCAAATCCTTTCACTTTTTGAAAATAAATGATAGCCCAAACAACATAATGATAAAAAATAAATGCATAGCCCCAACAACACCAATGGGGGGATTTCAGGACAAATAAACAAAGTACATGCATTATTTCCCCCCACTCCATAGGCCAACAACCTTTGACATACTACAACAAATTATTGTAAGAAAAGAAAATTTGATGGCACGACATTGCGCATTTGCTAATGGTGTGACATTCCACCACATCTAGGTCTAACAAATAATGCTTACTCACACACTTGAGTTTGATTTGTCATGTGCACCTACTAGCATTTGCATCCACCTCATGAGCACACCCAATAAAAACCTCCAAAAACTTTTGCTTTTGAATGAATTGAAATTTCCCACATGTGTTGCTCTTTTTTTTAAGATTCTAACAACATATACAAATTGGAATTCAACCTTATATGACCAAGTTATGAATTTCCAAAACAAAATCCAAAATTAATTCCAAGTAAATTTTGAAATTAATTAATTATTGCATGGATTGGTTTTAGTCTTAGAACCTTTCTTATTCATTCCAAATCCCATTTGGTTACCAATGATTATTTGTTAACTAAACACCTTGTCCATTCATATGCCCAAATTTGTTTAATGCACTTGTTCAATCATGCCTTCACCATGTTCATCAACTAGTGAGGATAATCATAATCCAAATTATGGATGAATTCTAATCCACTTGGATGAAAAAAATGTTAAACCTTGAGTTTATGGCTTTGGTCTAAATTCAAGTTTCAAACCACATGAAACTATAGAATCTCTAAGCCTAGCTTGAAGGTTTGGGGTGATTGTGGGCACCATTGTTATTATCATCATAAACTCCATAAAATATGTCTTCCATGAACCTCACTCCAATGCCCTTTGTTGATGTTATTATTATTATTACACTAACTATCACTATTCCATGTAAGGGATGTTATTTCATGAACATGTGAGCATGAGCATGAATAGGTGGGCATGAGCAAAGGAGCAAGACCAAATCATTTTTAGAATTTTTTTCCCACATTGACGGAATATTTAAAATACATTTTGTCACACCTAGGACATGATATTTGGTGACGTGGAAGAATATTTTGCCACGTGTCATGGATGAATGATATTTATGGATGAAAATGTGGACAAAAATGACAATGGATGAACTTTTTCATGAACATTCGCAACAAGATACATTCCAAACAAAATACAAAAAAATTATGTTGGTTTATTGTGAAAAATTCAACACATGAAATGCTCAAGTTACACTTGAACTAGTATTTCAAATTCCATGACTACTAAGTATATTCTAATTTTGCAACATCCAAACCATATAAAAATTGAGATTAAATCAAATTTAGTGGCACATAAACCTATTGACCCACCAAGAGGTATGTGCCAATTCAAACATTACATGTCCTCCACAAAGAGGTATACGATGATTAGGAATTGAGACAATATTAAGCACCCCACGACACCTTACCATTTTAAATTCTTTTTTATTTTCATTCACTCTCACAACCCCTTGGCAACTTACACAATGAAATTACATTCTTTTTCATTCTACTACTAATTCGCATGCAAAATACCTCAATTTCCATGATTTGCAAAAGTACTTCCTAGTTGCATCCTCTATTCTTTAACCGCGTGTTTATAATCATAAAACTTTTATACTCTAATGGAAAAAAGAAATTTGCCACCAACTATCACACCAAACACATTGGAATCTATGATTGAATACACATTAATTTCAAACATACTAAAAAGAATTTGCGAGATGACAAAATAATTGTTGGAATATCCAAGAGATAATATCAAGCTAAACCCCCTTAGGCATTTGCTTGAAATCAAGACATTAGGAACAAAATGCAAGAGAGTAATTGACAAAACAATGGAATGGGTGACATGGTAATGGGCAAATGTGAAAATGGACAAAAAGAGTTTTTTTATAATGAAATAAAGTGTGAACATTTCCAAGGATGATATGGAGGACTACAATTTGACAATGTTTACACTTGTTATGGATTGCTTCAAAGGATGTGCAAGTTTCAATTAAAGAAACCAATTCCAAAACATTTTTTCACAAGCTTATTGAATGATTTGTCAACAGAGGACTTGTTAACACTTGGGAATTTGTTATCCACATAATTCATGAATCCTCAACAACGACTTTATGCAACTCCAAGTAAGCAAGCATGGGTTCCACAATAATTGAGGAACAAAGTTTTTAAACAACTGGTTAATCATTAGATGATAGGGTTGACCCCAAAACCACGAAATGTGTACGATAGTAGAAACAAACAACGAATCAAAAATTGAATGAGAAACCAAAATCCTATTCTTTACATTGAATCGTAACACAATAAACATGTGAAGATGAATATTTGTTCAAAGTATGAAATCACATAAGGAAATATTTATTTATGAAAATTTTAAATAAATTATAGTTGAACTTGAGCAATCTTAAACAAATTTGTAATGACTATTGAAATAAACAGGCAATAAAAACTTTAAATCAAAGCAACAAATGATATATACATGATGTTATAATTGTTGAAACAAATGTAGTTGTTCTACCATTTGGAGTCGTTCTAGCATATGTAATTGTTCCAAACTCACCAGTAAAAACCAGATGGTCTAATGACAACCAATGTTTGTGATGCTAGTTTTAAATGCAAAATTTGATTAAACAACTACAAATATCTCTTGAAGTAGACATGTTTCCAAATGTCTCCTATGTTATGCACTCAGTTTAGTTTTATTTTGAGGTTGAAGGGATCCATCAAAGAAATTTAGGACAATTTTTTTTCATTTGCATCGTGTCAAAATATCCATATCCACATCACTCTTGCAAAACACCACCAAATTTGGATTTGTACCTATCTGTACAAAAAAGAAAATTGAAGAATGTAAATGTAGAGTTCCAAGCAAAGGTTAAATATTAAACGTCTTTTAATCATTTGTAGAATTACAAGATGTATGTAACAATGATCAAAATCTTCACTCCGAAATTTTTGAACATTTTGCCACAACCACCTAGAGACAATCCATGGCCAAAAAACCCCACAAACAAGAATTTCAAAACATGATTTCATCGACAATGTTATTATTTTTTGGGATTTCAAGCATCTAGGAAAATAAGGGATTCAATCCTAAAAAAAAGATGGCCAAGAAACGATACTGATGAAGAGGATGATCCACACAAAACATCCGCACTTGCTTACAATAGGGAAATGGACCAACTAGTGGTGGCCAACACAGTCAACAATGAGATGGAATAGGAGAACATTCTAGGGCTAAATGACGAAGAAGAAAGTGAAGGGCCAAAGGTAACACACTCAAAAGATACAATGACAAATTCGAATGAAAAAAAGGAAGAACTGGTGACACCAATGTTAGTAATGGACGAAGAAGTAGAAGAACCAGTGACACCAAGGTCAAAAATGGGTTCAAACCATGTCAATAGCACACCAAGAGAATTGGTTATGTTCGTTTTGTTCAACACAGAGGCCCACAAAACAATTGATATTCACAAGAAATAGAACCAAAACATTTGGATCAAATGTGCAAAACTCCAATTGGACATATAACATAGTTGACTTGAAGGAAATAAACTTTAGAAGTTACAAGGTTAGGTTTTGTACTGAGTGTGTAGCGTAGATTGAACACTCCAAACTAAGACTATAAATATATCAGAGTTTAAAAATGGGCATTGAAAAGGTTAATTCGAAAATGTATGATAATTGTTTTTTGGGAAAAGAATTGAGGTTTTACAGTAACCATTAAAGTGAAGTTGGAAAAAACATGTTGCTTCCAAGACTGCAAACTATAGCAAGAGTTCATTAGGTTGATGCCACAAATATTTGAAATAAAGCTTTGTCTCCTAAGCCGAATTCCATACATGTGAAATAGAATGTTTAAGAATGTAAATTGGTTCCAACCTAGGGCATGGGAAATTGGGGTGAATAAGTGTGAGAAAAGAAATCGTGTGATTATGAACCAAATACATTGAAGGTAAGTGCAAAAAATATACATTGAATGAGAATCTTTCAATGGTGATGTATGCATTGGTACATAAGTTAATGAAATTGTTTTTTGAAAAGAAATCAAAATCCAAAAGAAATCCTATTATGAAATTGAGGAAAATCAAATTGCAAATCCAAAATAAATCATATTATAAAATGGAAGAAAACTACAAGCCACACTTATTTATCTTTCAATTGCTTTGGAATTGAAGTGCATCACAAAATTATTGTAAATCTTGAGAAAAAAAGAATGGGAAGGAAATGGGCATGTTACTAGAATTTGAACATAGTTTTCAACATATGAAGGCAATTGGGGGCTTGAAGGTGGGCTTGGAAAGAAATCGTCACGAGGCAAAAAAAGGTATGCGCTTCAAGGAGCTAAAAACACCTATACATCACATGGGAAGGGGCATAATTAGTCTATCTGAATTCAAAAAAGGAAAGTGCATGGAAAGTAAATTAGGTGGAAAGGTTAGACTTACTCACAATCCAAATCAATCTTGGAGCACTTATGGATTGGGGATTTAGGATCTAGGGAGTGTTTTGGTAATTCTTTGCCCCAAGATCCTTCGTTTTGAAAAAGAAGACAAAAAACCTTGTCAAAGACCTCCTAATCTCCATCAAATGCCAAAATGTGTCAGCTTAGATTACGGCATGCCAACACACTATAACTTGAAAGGAAAAAAACGTTAGATGAAATTATGAAATGAAAATATAATGCAACAATAAAATGTTAATAACAATACATACCAGTTGACGTTGCGTAATCAACAACAAAGGATTTTGGCTTCAAGCAAGCTCTAATTAAGGCTTCAAGTGTCAAATCATGCAATTTTTTGCCTACATGAAATGGCTTCCCAAAACTTGAAATTGTCATTGTGGTGCTATCAAACCAGTTGTATAGAACATCTTCTTCCACAACCTTGATCCCTTGCTTAAGTATGCCAAAAGCAGGTGCTTGAAATTCAAAAATCTGGGGGGTCTTCATTAAAAGTGTAGCCTAACTGAGTGGAGTTTACAAGAAAAGAAAAAGGTGTTGAGGATTATAATAAAAAACCAGTAACAAAATGAATAAGGAAAATATATGGGAAGGGAATTGTACCTTCAACCTAGGAAACTCAGTGCGACACAACAAAAGACTGTTCACCACCGCCCATTTCATTTGGATTGACATGGAGTAATTATCCATGAATTCTCTAATCTATTTGAAAATTCGTAGGTCATTCAAATGGAAAAGGAGGATGGCACCACTTTGGGATAGGAACTTGTCTATAAAAGTGAAAATAAAATCCACATAGTGTGGGACCTTAGCATTCCACTTTGGAATGTTAGTTCCAGACTAAGACACCATGGGAACACCAATACCTCTTAACATGTCTCTAATCACAAGATCAACAAAACCTTGTGGATTCACTTGAAAGAAATTTTTTTGTTAAATCATTGAAAGTGGAAAAATAATGGAAAGAACTTATTAATCATGAATAACAAATAAGGTATTCAATTCACCTATCGAAGGTAGTTGATGAAAATGGCATGCTCGAGAGGCCACTTTCCAGTTCTCATTCACAAGGACACCAGAGAAAACCCAAGAGATACATCACCTTTTCGTGGAATCTCAATGGTCTTTCTGTTCAAGCCAGAAACAATTCCCGCCGGAATGACAGTGGTCAATGACTTCCTGGTGAATCAAAACTTGATGTTTTCCTTGAACCTCCAAAAGAAAAATCAAGCCAAAAAGAAGATGGGCGATGACTTTCTGGTGAGAGGTCAAGGCATCTACTAGAACATCTCTTTTGGGTTCCTTCAAGGAGGTCATCAAAATCCTTCTTTGAGGTTGTGACCTCATAATTGACCATGGCAATGTCTTCTGGAAGCTCCACGACCTCTTGAAGAATTATCTTTTTCCCTTCCCCTTTGCAACATTTTTTTTTTCTTACTTGAACATCCAAACTCCTAAAGCTTGCAAGTTTCTCTTGGAAGCCAAGTTCATGGCTTTCTTTCAGTGCAACCTCAGATGGCGAGGTACAATCTCAGGGGCACTCACTACTAAAATTCTAGGTTTTTCACACGTTCCAAATTGACTAACTAGTCTTTTTTTTATCAATGGACATGTCCATTTTGACTAAAGGTTCAGAACATGTTTTTTTTACCAACCAACTTGACTAAAATGACTTATTTAACTAATACATCTAGTCAAGTTGAACAACTTGAATCAAAATAACGAATGGGTTTTAGTCAAATGAAACATTAAGTCAAATTGAACATAATAAATTGACATCAATAGTCAAAATGACCAATGTTCTCTATTCAAATGGAACATCTTAAATGCTTATTACATACTTACCTCCCACCTACAATCTTACAACCTACCTACCTACCTACCAACCCACACACCCACTTACTTATCTACCCACCCATTTACCTAACTGTATAACCTACCTACCCACCCACCTACCTACCTATATACTACCTACCTACCTACCTACCTACATATTACCTACATACCTACCCACTCACCCACCTAGATGTACTACTTACCTACTTGCCTACCTACCCACCCACCCACCCAACTACCATGTCCTACAACATACCTACCTAGTTGACTAGCATTTTACGACCAACCTAAATTTATGTACCTCCAACCTACCTACTTAATATAATTTTCTATGTTACCTACCTTCCTATCTACAAAATAATTGTATGATATACCTACTTATAACCTACCTCCTACTTCCCATCTATCATGGCCCTATAAGTTATCTACCTACTTGTTTAACATTGTACAACCTACCTAAGTTTATGTGCCTTCAACCTACCTAGTTAAAATTGCATTATACCTACCTACCTCTTCTACCTTCTTATTTACCTACTCAACCTACCTATGGCATGTACCTTACCTAGTTTAATGAATGGAGTTTGAAATGGAAGAATCAAATTTTAACAAGTTTTGAAATTTGTCATCAATTTGTTAGTTTCAAAAATATTTTCTTACAACTCATTTGAACATTTACAAAATGTATTATTTTATTGATTAGATCTTTGAATAAACTACAATATTATGCCTTTATTTGCTTCATTTGAACAAAAATTTAAAAATAAAATAAAATGCCAAAGTTGGGATTTCCAAATTGTTTCATAGTTAACAAGCTAAAAGAAAATGTTGCACAAATTTTAACAATAAAGAGTTGTGTGACTAGGTGGCTAAGGCATTTGAATGCCTCCATGAGGTCTTGGGTTCAAACTTGGGCAATTCATGTACATGAATTCCTATATTAGGTGGTGTATATGTGTACATATGGTGTAAAGAGGGCATAGGTGGGTACTTACCAACCTGTTATTTTATCGCATAACAATGTGATGACATGTGGCACCAACAAATGTTGCCACATGGCAATATTTAATGTTAGCATGTGGCAACATTCATATGGTGCCATGTTTTAACATCAAATGATTAGTAAAATAATAATTTTTATTGGTTATATTTTACTAATAACATTTGACCATTGGTCAAAAGGTACATGTCAAAAACTCATGGTCAAAAGCACCACCCTACAATTGGTCAAAAAAACCATCCTAGTCATACTAAACTTGTTAAAACGACTTGTCCTAAAAAACTAGAGGATTATTTTTACACTTGTCACTTTGGGGTTTTTTTGGACAAGAAAACCTAGTTTGAAAAACCTAGAATTCTAATAATGACTCAATGTATTAGCCACAATCTTCAAGGTGGTCTGGTGACCAATCCTTGAAGAGGTCCTTGCAATACGTGGTGTTATTTGCTTTCAAATTTCACCAAATCCAAAGCAGATGGGGGAATTCATTGATAGCATCCTCAGGGAGCATAACATGGTAAAAGAACTTGAAGAAAACATCAAATGAGAAATTTCATCGCCTTCAAGATTCAATGAATGCTAGTGTAGTCCAAGAAAAACGAAAGAAATAGAATAAATATAGAGATCAGGGTTCGAATTCTCACCTGTAAATAACTATTTTGAAGGCCTCCTTTCCTCCAAATTGTTGCTCCCAAGTTTTGCTACAACAAATACCATCTTTGGCCTTGAATTCCTAGAAAAAACAAATCTCCCAAACCACAAGTCTCCAATGTCGAATATATTTTTCCGATGTCATTAAGCCATGGACCTCTCTCAACGTGAGCTTGAGGTCCGAGATTATGGCAATATATAGCTTGAATGCCTCAACTTCAAGTTGCAAAAATTGAAGGTAGTAAGAACAGGTAGAAAGTGGACAACACATTGAAAATGGAAAGCCATGTAAAGAAGTCTGAAATCTTACCTAGTACCAAAATGTTGCCTTGTGCAACCATTTGTCGAACTGAATGTATGAAAAACCATGTTTTGGAAACTTCTTGGCTTCCTTTAGAACTCCAAATTCATTCCATTACCTCAACCAATAAGCTTTCTGCTCCTTGTTCACAATAAAGTACACGAGCATTTGAAGTTTTTTAATGAGAATTTCAAGCTTTGGGTTGTTGTCGTAGTGGGGTTGAATTTCATATAAAACTTTGGTTCCAAGACCTATATCACAAATAGGAAGATGTTTGCAGAATGCCAAGTAATGCTCATTTCTCACTTGTTCCATTGCCTTCTCTACCAATCCCTACATCTTTGTAGGATATCTATCACCTTCTTGGGAATGTCTTGACAATATAGCCTGACTGCCATATCTACAATAGTTGCAAGCTCCCTCTATTATCAAAACATAAATGCAATGAATCTTAATAGGATCATGCCAAAAAGTAAAACTATACAAAGATGATACTATCTTATAAAAGGAAATACAATTACCTTGTACATATAATCAAAAAAGGCCTTTCATGTTAAGGAATGCTAGGTCTTCCTTGACTTGCTCTCACATTTCTTGTAGATGTTTGCAAGCAAACCATCCTTGAAGTGTTTAAAGGATATGATTCCAATCCCTTGAATTTGAAAGAATTTGTGCACCAAGCTTGGCTTGAGATGATTAAACTCAATGCCCCTACACATGAACTCAAGAAATCAAACTTTGGAGATAAGAAAAAAAGCACCATGTTTTCAGGAATCAATCAAAATGAGGAGTTCTTATTTGATCAAGTAAATCATAGTTGTGAACAACTCCATAAGCCTTTTAGACATGTCAAGTAAAATATAATCTATAGATATGTGTCAAGATGGATTATCAATATGTAATCTGCCAATGTATGGCATCCAAGCCCGGATGTGGTGGTTCCCATCCCACATAAAAAACATATTGTTGGAGAAATGCACCAATTTTGGGTCTTCCCACATCACCTTTTCAATTCAACAACCCAGTGCTCATCCCATGTTCCATTATGCAAAGAAACATCTTGCTCCTCGCCCTTCCAAATTATCAAAGACAAATAAAAAACCTCGTCCCCTTCCCTATATCCCATGTGAAAGGCATGTTCCATCTTCAAGATATCAATCTTGAGAGTAGGCTTCACAATTGGCATGGGAACCATCTTGCACAATGGAATAGCCATACGCACTTTGTGTTTTGGGGAAAATTTTGTACTTCTCAAGAATCTCCCCCGTATTTCGTTCTGCACCGAATTGTCTTGTCAAATGACAGGTTATTGTCCTCCATTTGAGTTGTATGGGTTGAAATTTGCCAAAGAAAATAAATAGATTAGTGATTGGAAATGAAAAAAAAATTCCAAAAAAACCCTTCGAGTTTTTTTTGGTGTTGAAGGAGCTCAACAAGTTTTTTTGGAATGAACATCGCACATAATGAGGAGTGAGAAAAAGAAGAAAATGATGAATTTTCTAGAAACAAATCCCATTGAACTTTTTTCGGTGCCGAAAGAAGTTTGATGGGATTTTAACCTACAACAAAGATCACAAATTGGGAAGACCTTAAAGAAACATAAAAGATGTAGAGGAAGAAGATGGGGAAAAATTGCTACAGGAAAAAACCCTCCAAGTTTTTCTCGTCATCAAGAGAAGCTTTGCATTGAAAGAAAGGTAGGTGGGAAAAGAATGAAGATTTGCAGAAAAAAACCGTCGAGCTTTTTTTGGTGCCGAGAGAAGCTTGGCATGTTTTTTTTTACAAAGTCGAACTCACATGGAAAGAACTTATGGAGCTTCTTTTAGTGCTGAGAGAAGCTCCATAGGTGTGCAATTTAAAAATATTTCTAAAGAAAACATGTCGAGCTTCTTTCAACATTGAGAGAAGCTCGACGATAAGATAATGAAGATTTGCAAAAAAAAACTTGTTGAGCTTCTCTCAAGCCAAGAGAAGCTTGATGGGTTTTTTCCTGCAAAGTCGAGTTCACATGAAAAAACTTGTGGAGCTCCTTGGCACCGAAAAAAACTCCATGGGTGTGCATGTTAAAAATCTTGCAGAAAAAAACCCACCAAGCTTCTCTTGGCACCAAAAGAAGTTTAGCACCAAGAGAAGTTCAACATGAAAATGATGAAGATTTGTAGAAAAAAAGACCCATCAAACTTCTCTCAACACCAAGAGAAGCTTAGTAGGTTTTTTTTGCAAAATTGAGCTCACATGGAAAGAACCCATGGAGCTTTTTTCAGCGTTGAGAAAAGCTCAACAAGTGTGTGGATTAGAAATCTTGCAGAAAAAACCCGTCAAGCTTTTCTCAATGTCGAAAAAAGCTTGGCATGTTTATTTGAAGGAAAACCGTTCTCAAAATAAGAAGGGGAAGAAGAGGGGGAATAAATGTTGAAAAAAAAAACCCGTTGAACTTCTCTTGGTGTCAAGAGATGCTTAGTGGGTTGTTTTTCTACAAGGCAAACCTCAAATGGCCAAAAGTGCACGAGAATACAAAGAGGAAGACAAAGGCGAAGAAGGATCCAAAAAAACCCGTGAGGCTTTAGTAAGCATTTCAACATTGCTTGAAAAGACAAGAAAAAAAGGAAGTTTGATTGTACCTTCTCAAGAAGGTTTTGTTGTTTGGAGTTGAGTGTTGAGAAAGCTAGAGAAAGTTCACGTTTTGACTCTTCCTATTGCTTTTTCGCCTTGAAAACATGTTCGTTCTCTTGGTGCGATGCCGCCTCCTCTTCTTTCAATGGAAATTGATTTTGATTAAAACTTCACAAAAAGGAAGGTGAAACATAATCTATACATTCAAAACACAAATAATTTTAAGAAACAAGAATAAAAAATGTGTGAAGGATGTGGATTACATGACCCATCATGTCCATGTGATGTGTGTTGATTTCTCCTTTAAAAAATGGTCGAATCTTCACCAATCCTCTTCTAAAATTGCGGACAAAGATTGATTTTTCCTTATTTGCTTCAAACTTGTCCAATTGTGGCCGTGCTTTCTTCGATGTTGACAAAGTTCCTTCTTTTCAAAAATGGACTTTCACATCAAGAAGAATTGCAATTTGAATGCCTTGAATGAGCCCATGATGTTGACATTAACTTTATACTAATTGATTGGAACCCTAAACCTAAAACAAATTAAAAATTTCAAAAGTTTTAATATGTTTTCATTATTTGAATATTCGATGGGAATTTTATCTCCATGGAAGTTTCTATTACATTTATATGCTTGGTGCATATATCTCATGGTTTGTCGTATTAATAAATGCTCCACATGCAATAGGATATGTTGAAATATGCAACAAAATTCATTTACATAGCACATGCATATGTATGTATGGTACGTATGTATTAAAAAAATGCATTCTTTCATTCAAAGGGCCAAGAGATGGAGCATGTACATTTGAAACCACTAGATGGCACATCAATATTGCAATCATTTTGTTTCATGCATAATTCATCTACTTGTGGTATGGATATAACAATGTTACTTATTGTTCTTTTGAAACATATAATACATGTGTTCCATACAATACATATGGCCCATATCATCAAATGGGAGCAAATTACACTTATGGGGCATGTGAGACATGTGAGACATGTGGCAATTTTTGTGCATATGGTGTGTGTGGGACATGTGTTACATATGAAGATGAAAAATGTGGGACAATTGTTGCAGATGTTGTGTGTGGGACATATGTTACACATGTCTCCTATCCACAAGTGGTTCACACATGAATGGACCTTCCAAATGAATATAAACATGTGTTTACAATTTGGTCCAAAATTAAAATAATGTCCATTTCAAATGTTCAAGATTTCGTTATATTGCGTGCATATGAATAGATATAGCTTTGCATACAAATCGAGATGTATACCACATTAGTAACGAAGGAAAGCTCTTTGCAAGATAAATCTCACTCATTAGAATATAATTTTCAAATATATGTCCCACATATCTACCTATCCATTTGAATAGACTTTCCACAAATTTAGATCTATAACCTTTGCAAATGATTCTCAATTTATGGGGTACAAATATGGGTCATAAATTTCATGTCAATGGTTTTCATATTAACGAAAATAGGATGATAGATGCCTAATACACATATATTTACGAAGGATAGATATTGTTCTAAAAATAAAAGGGCCATTAACAAAATGTCGATACATTTCACAAGTGCACATTGATTGTATAGTATCTAGTTATGGTACTTGTTCCATGTTTACACATGTGTGGGTCTAATAATCAACAATAGTATTCAAGATATCATGGGTTTTAATATTTATGGAATCAAATAAAATGTTTTTTGGATCTTTTTCCATGGCCTTAAAAAGGCCTAGTGGTATAATGTACGTCTGTCACTACTTTCTTCCTCATGTTCCCCTATCCACTTTGTATTATATTTTATTCCACATAATTTTTGTTACCCTAACTACTTGAATTGTGTTTTGCTCTAAATGTCCCTCCGGCACCTTTCCCAATATTTTTTTACCCTTGGGCATTTCTATTTTGGTTCAATTGTCCTTTTAGAAATGCACCTTTATATTACATGGTTGCTGATATTTAATGAATTAGATATAAATCAAAACCCATCCTTTTTCATGGCCACAAGTTGTTGATTCATATTTGTACAATATATATTTCTATGGGTTATTATTGTTTTGCCTGATTTGCCAAAATAAAACATGTTCGTCCTAGCGTTTAACGACTTCTAATTTTGCATGGTGTGTTAAGAAAATGTTGGTAACAGGTTAGCAATGACTTTTTCATTATTGTTTGTCATATTGTTTGTCCTTAATGACCTATCCCTAGTAGTTTTTTCCAATATTTGTCTACATTGTGCCATCATTGTTGATTTGATAAGGTTCGTGTGGTTTAATTCATATATTCTTTTCCTTTTATTTAAATGCTCTTGTCCACCTATTTTTATAAACACTCTACACCATTTTCCATTGCAATTAAAAATAGTCGATCTATTTCATGTTTGAAAGCTTGTTTCCACATTTTTGTTTTGGCTAAATATTCATTTCTTTTTCATATGGCCTATCAAGATCTAATACATGCCATTATGGTTTCCCAAATTTCAATAAACTATTTTCCACATTGGTCTCCAAATTTTCATTTGTGTCTCGTACCCATTATGCTTATGCATTTCAAATACTTTTGGTAAGGCAATTAAAATTATTCATTGCACTCTGAATGTTTTTAATAACCACATATACATGTTTTCCAACTTTCATAATCTGCAACACATTCCATGAAAAGACATATTCATTGGATACAATGACCCTCCTTAATTTAATCTTTCAAAGCTGACCTTGTCATAAGAAAGACCCACCCATGAAGTTTTCATTTTCATTTTTTAATGTGTTGTTTAATTTTTCGTTTTGGTCTGTGCCATTTCACATTCATCATTGCTTGTTGCATCCTCTTGTGCTCTTTAAAATATGGTGACATTTCATGCTATTGGTCGTTCAGACCTCACCATCATGGTGGATGAATCAGGGATGACAACTATTTCTGAACACACTGTTGGTGCGCTATCTTTACTTTTCAACCATGTTTTTTACATATATCCAAGGATGTATTGTATGATTCTAATAACTTGGTTTCAAGTTTGATGTACCAAATTCCTACCACCTCTTTTCAAGTCCACAAGTGGGTTGTTGGCTATGACCAGTATTGCATTGTTGGTGATAATTTGATTCACAACTCTCAAGACACCATTCTCACGTCGGGAACCGCAGTTCTATTGTCAAGATTATGAAAGACGAACACAAAGTACTTGACATTCTCCTTTAATGTTCAGATGCTCTTGCATCTTCTGTTTTCATTAAATTGTTTAATTCTTCCTCAAGTGATGACTTGACATTTGGTGGTTCTTCAATGAGATCACTAATTGCAAGTTTTCAATGTTTTGCCTCGTAATTACCACAACCTTCCAACCCTGTAGGTCATATGCAATATGTTGTCTTTTGCCTCCATGTTATGGTGTTGCCAGGGCATACCTCCACCAAATTGCGAAATCTAGATTATAACAAAATATTTTTTCAGAAAGTTCAATTCTTATCGACTACTTTCGATGGAGATGTTTTGTTCAAATTGCCACTCATGCTTTTGACTACACATAGGCCTTTGCAAATGTAAGGCATGGATAGAAAGTATGATGTCCATGTTTGGTGCAAGGTGATCACAACTAATATTAAGAATAATTTTGTGCTTAGCTTTAGGAAAGTTCATTGTTTGGGTCACTTACGATGTCTGCATGACGAATGTGAGAACGTTGTGCACACTGGCTTTCGTAGTGAAATCTTCTGGTGTGGTGAATGCACACATATTCCATTCATGGGTCAGATGGTACTATCTCCATTCGTTTTTTCCTTTGCATGCAAATTTTGTCATTCTCCTCCCCTGTGTGTGGCGGATTATCCTGGAAAAAATTATTATGTTGTGCATAAACTACCATAAATCATTAGAATGGCTATTCATTTCAAGGTCCACAAGCATCATGTGGTGGATGGCAAGTGCAAGGAGTCTATGGATGAGACTAAAAGGTTGATCGCAAAGGAGGTTGACTGCACATTTGATGCAAAGATATCTGTGATTTCAATAAGTGCTAATAAGACCTTTTTGGCTATGCATATGCTTAATATGGCAATGGCATTGTGGAGCTATTGAACGATGAATAGTTATAACATATCCAAGACAAGTTCTTAAAACTGAATTTGCCCAATGTTCATAACCTGGTTGTTGCTTTCAAACATTGTGCAGGTCATGGCTACATTGCTAACATCCTTGAATTGAAGTTTAAATCGTTATGATTACATCCAGGAGTGTTGTTTCCAAGGTTAAGTTGTAGGATAAAAGGTTTTCATTTTTAAGATGTCAATAAATGGTGTGGGGAATGGAGCGAACCTCGTTGTGCAAATGCAACCTAGAGGGGATTTGCAAAACGTTTGGATCATGTTTGATCATTGAAACTTGTTACTGGCTGGACAATTATGGCTTGTCATGTGTATGATTTTGTTTATTGTAAAGTGATGACCATTGTGATTTGTGACATGTAGTCTAAGGACATTAAAGCTTAATAGATCATGTGGACAAAGCTTAATGAGACCATGCTAAAACACGACTTTCCAAAACTAAATTTCAAGGGATTCATTGCTGATAAAACACAAGCCAATTGGAAATCTATCAAAATTATGTCAAGAAAGTTGATAAATAACACACTTGTTTATTCCATTAGACTCAATCGTTTAATAGGCACATCAAAAAACTAATCAGACTTGAGTTGCAAGATCAACACAACATTTTATGCCACCAATACAAGAATGCAAAATCCCTTGTGGAGGTTGACAGTCTCTATGTTATAATTTGTTGTTGGTGGCTATCATCAAAGGTTATTTCAAAGGTAGGTATCCATGAACTTACAAATTGGTTTAGCTTTTGGCATTTTAATGTTAACCAATGAAGAGGTTTCATGGTCCATGTGAACATTTCACCTATGAACTTCCTATGATTCCCTTTTTCTTTTGATTATTCAAAATTGGAATTCCATTTGCACTCAAATTCCATCTACACTCCACTTTCATCTATGTTTCCATCTGTGTTCTGACATTTTAAATTTTGTTGATATTTCCTTTCCTTTATTCTACAGAAGTTCAATGATGAAGAGTAGGCTAACATGCCCACTTGCAATATGGCCAAAACTATGCATAACATCTAGTTGCAACAGTTGGGAAAATGTAGCACTTGTTTGTACATAGCAACATCTGATGACTATGTTTGTGCTTTCAAACAATCTACTTTGTATAGACAATACTTGCAAGGTGGTCCATTTGGTCGTGGTTTTAATAGAATGAATTGTTGTTGAAGAGGGCATGAGGGTTGAATGATCCTGCTAAACTTGCCACAATAATGGCAAATTACACGTATGGACCGTCCTTCACAAATCACTTACTACACTTCGAGGGTGGAGAGGTTTTTGGGTCTTCCAAATGACTTGCTAATTGTCCTCTTGTGCTAACAATGATTCCCATTGTCCTGACTATGTGAATTTTTCTCATCCACAAGTAACCATTCCTACTGTTGAACCCAACATTGTGGACAATGTAGACAACCACCCTTTGGTTCTAGTAAGTTGCTACCTTTGGTATCTCGAAATGGCCTAGAGTTGAAGGAAAATATTTGGGGTGACAACCAATGGCATATTGAACGTGCCCACCTAATTCTGTAATTCAATGTTCTACATTGTAAAAAACCACAATGTTCAAATGCAAAGCAAGGATCAACCTTTGCAAATTTGTGTTAAGGGGGTAAGCTAAATATGTGATTTGGGATGAACAAGGCATTTAGGATGAAGACTAATCAAGGAACTTTGTTAATTTGAATTTTGAATTCTTGTTGCTTGGGATCATTATGATGTGACTTGGGATGGTTCTAAAGGGGGGATTTTTGGAGAACAACAGAGGAGAAAAAAAGGAGTTGGAGTTAGTTTTTTTTGTTTGAAAAAAAAAATAGGAAAAGTTGGAGGTACTTGCAATAGAAAACCATTGACTTTGTTTTGATATAACACAAATTTTAAATGTTATTTTGGGATTTTCTTTAACAAAACATGGGATTATGTTGTAATTTGGATTCGTGTTTTTAGTAATACAAAGAAGCACAAATTTCTACAGTGAATTTTGTGTTCATCTTTTGTGTGAATTTTATGTAATGTTAGATGATGACGAAATGAATTGTAATATTGTTTTTGGAGTTTTGTACAATGTATTCCAAAGTGCAAATTCTGGTTATATGGAATAATCATGAATTTGATGTTGGAATGAATTTTAGTGTTAAATTTTTTGAGACTTAAAATAAAAATAGTGAACGTAGGCATGTGAAATGCAAATTTGTTGTTACAGTAGTGTGAAATATTCTACAAGAATTTAAATTTCACTTCTATCAATTTGTAAATGGAACTCTTGCCCATGTTACTCAAGTTTATGGGTACAATATCATAGTGGATCATTCGAGCACCATAAGCATTGGTTTTGTCCAGATGACTTGAGTTGTTGCGTCGATGGAACATCACAAAAATTTGTATTTGTTAGGCTTATAGTTCCAACTGTATGGCCTGTCCAAGAAGGTACTAACTTAATTCAAAATGAATTAACAACTCTAAAATAAACAAGGTTTTCCTTTTACCACCTTCATAGGAGCAATGCTCGAAGTTATTTGGCTCCCAATCTTCTTGTTCAAGCAATTCCCAAGTGCGTGTTGCAATGAGTTGCCTTAGTCTTGTGAGGCCCTTTGATGCAAGTTGTTGGCTTACAACTTGTGATGGCAAGAAGGTGAAATGACCTTTAGTTCTCAAATTGACACAACAACACATTAACAATTCGGAGGCTAACATGCATATTATTCCTCCAATGCACTATTTTCCCCATTGTTGATGTCCCCCCGCTGGGTATGGATGAATTTACACATTATTTCAAATGACAAGCAATATGATGTGACTATTGGAAATTTCCCCATTGTTCATGTGTCTATTTTGTGACAATGTTGATAGGTTCTTTAGGTGGCCTTGGGACATATGTGCAATGTAAATATCTATATCATGTCTTGTAGTCAATTATGTTCTATGGGTTCACAAAAGACTTCATTCATTACTACACGTGGAATTGGGATGAAGTTTATTGTTTGTAACAACGATTTAAAGTATTAGGATTGTAATGATAGTACATCACAATTGTATTTATATCAAATCAATTGTGATTTTCTCATTCATGAAAATTGCAATAAAACTTTTGATAGTCATAATGTGTTTTTTTGTATATTGACTTTTTGTGTATACTATCATAATACCTTTACCATTTCACAAATATTTGTCAACCATGCAGTTTCCACCTAGTTTAACAATTTTAAAAATCAAATAATTTTTTTGACCCTTAGACATTGTTGAATATTGGTTGCACCAAGGATTATGAAATGTATATTTTTGTTTTCTTTTGTTTTGAAATTTTCACATGAAGCTACTTTTGAAAGCTTTATTTAACAAGCCCATGTTTAGAGTAATAAACCTTTGTTGATTCCAAAAAATATTTTGGTGACGTGGTAAAATATTACATGACATGTCATCAAATATTTTGCCGTGTCACTTGAAATTTGCCACGTGGAAAACCAATATATCAAAAATATTCCATGATATGGCATGGAATATTTTCAAGGATTTTGTCCTACTCAAGTGAGCAAGTTCACTTGCTCATGTGAGCTTGTTCACTTGCTCACCCACTAATGTCATTGATTCCATGTGAAGACAATAATGATGTGGATGGGCCTAGATTGTTGAGAATTTAGTGGCCCACTCAAGCTTTCCTAGCTTGGTTGGTTGCTAGGTCTCTACCTTGTTACAAAACCACACACATATGGGGGTCACATTGTTGAACTAGAGAGACCTTCCCTCACACCTTTCTCAAACTTTGGGGTACACCTAGGCCCTTTTTTGGGTTCAACTCCCAAAGGAACTACCAATGAAAAATGACATCGAAAAAACCAAAATTATGTGAAAATTAAGATCTCTAATCAACATTGTGTTGCAACTTTGCCCTGGTTGCAAATTCCTTTTTCTAACAGTCCTTTTCATAACGTTCAATTTTTTTGGTGTTGAAACAAAAACTAATTTAAATGTAACACCAAAACATTGATTGGTCTTTTATGTTTTAAGAAAATTCATTTGCAAACTATAATAATCCAAGTTCAAAACCACACAAAACACAAGCTTGGTTCTAATAAGTACTAATTTTTACAAAAAAATAATACTAAAATATTTTTGCAACAAAATTTGTACTTTAGAACTTATATTTTGAATTCTATAGAAGAGAATAGAAAAACTTCTACAATTCATGATTGTAGCAACTATTTATTATTTCTTGCACACATTTCTTTGTCAAACATCATAGATTACATCAATATGCTTCATGTTTCAAAATAAAAATTCCATGTTTAAACAAAACAAAAATCCATGTTTCATCTTTGAACTTTTTTTATCTTCTTCCTCTAATTCTACATCTCTATCATGTACAATCTTCCATACAATGTGCTAAAGTTTCCTTATGAAATAAAAATTCAAATCTTTCTTGCAGAACAAAATTCAAACCCTACTTAATGATTACCTTAATTCTACCATTGACAAGTTCTCTTGTGTGCTTTAGAATATCAAAACATGAAATATGAGACTCTATAACCACATTATGGGGATAAAACCATCAAACAAAAAAAACTAAAATTCCATTCACATTGAATTGGGCTCCAACCACAAATAACAAAACTACATGAAATTAATGTTCTATAACAAATACCTTACATGAGGCACAATCAAATTCATGGCTATTGGTCTTTTCTTGGTCCAACTTCCAACAAGTTGATGGTGTGTGTTTTAGTCTAATTAATGGTATGCTTTTTTCTTTCCTATATTCGTTAACACAAAATTAACACATACTTAACACCTTGACCTAGGCCACTCCCCCTTACCCCTTGGAGGACATTTAAAGGGGTGTCACAATTTGTTAACCAAATTCTAGCTTTTTTTTCTTTTGTGTACCCTAATTATTCCATTAATTATTTTCAATTTACTCCCTTGAATAATTATCCTATAAATGTAATGGTCTTAATGTAATAAGAGGCAAGTAGGAGGCAAGATTATATTCATTTCACTTGAGTTGTTTCCCTCCCACTACCTTATACTTAGGACAACATAACCAACATATTGTAGAGGCTTTGGTTTCTACCAAGTAAAATCCTCCCTTCTAACAATTCCCTCCTTTGTTTTTTAATTTTTTTTTTTTTTTTTTTTTTTTTGCTTTTTAAATTTTGTATATGTGGTTAAACTAATTTTTATTGGAAATTTTTGTTGGAATAATTTAATATTTTTAAAAAAA
>Ga0116231_10004474_pt1 | contig 28286 bp, 18 predicted proteins | sample S1TSphgellanicum_2_FD_89695 | JGI IMG/M metagenome (GOLD analysis project Ga0116231, IMG submission 89695) | Host-associated microbial communities from peat moss isolated from Minnesota, USA - S1T2_Fd - Sphagnum magellanicum MG | ecosystem: Host-associated > Plants > Peat moss > Unclassified...
ATATATGAATTTTTTTGAAAAATTTATCTATTGACATTCATGATCAAACAACAACACCAAAAGTTTTTAACAAATCACTAAACAACCTAGTCCATCATCCACCAACAAATAACTTTAAAATTTGCCAATGATAAAAAACCAAAACCACTTACTTTGCTATTTGTTAATGAATGATTCAACTAGCTTTTTTTGGTGGATGAAAAATTTACATCCAATTAATGGATGATGATTTTTTTCTCACATGGATGATTTTTTTGAAAAAAATGAAAAACAAATAAAAACCCATAAAATCTAAGGGAAAAAAGGTATACCATGTGACAAATTCAAATTGGTGCCAAACTTGTGCCCTAGGTTCAAAAAATCACCAAAAAGTAATAAATAAGAAAAGGAGGTTTAATTGGGACCTTCTTTTCCTTATCCCAAGGCTCCTTGAAATGAAATTTCAAATCAATACAAAAAAATCAATAAAAATGATTTGAAAACCCACAACTTTAGGATTATATCCCAAAACATTAAATAATTCAAACTTTGTTCATGCATAAACTGATTCCAAATTAAAACATAATTAATTATATTGAATCAACTTAGCATTAACATCATTAAGATTTAATTGAGTACTTAAACCAACACTTTTGACAATGTTATTTTAAGTTGTAAGGATGAAGAGAAGCAAAAATGGAGAAAGGAAAATAGGCAGGTTGAAAAAGACTCAAAATTAGACAACTATAAAAAACATGGGAAACACATTAAAAAATAATTATTGTTGATACACATTTCTTTTATGGGAAAAAAGGCGAATGTTCATGTTTTGAAACACCTACTTTTTATATTTTTCTTTTTTACCCATGATAATATAATAGGAAATGATTGGTATAACAATTAATAAATATTAATAAATACACATATATCCAATAATTACAAACATACACCCATCTATTCTATCTACCATGGTATACCCTATTCATATACTTTCATGAAATATCATTTGAAAAAGTGTGGAAAATCAAAAAATATTTGAAATTTCATAATTAATTTTTTTTTCAAGCTTGGACATTAATTATAAAGAGTATTCAACAGCATGTCTCATAGGGAGGTTGGTTACAGATATTATTTTGTTAGTAGTAACTTTTCGATAAACCCGTTTTGGAGGAATATGTTTTTCAAATTGAAGGGGGCCCACCTCTGCTTCAATCATGCTTACATGCAACATGAGATGGCCTTCGTCCTATAGCTAGGGAAATGCATTCTTCTTTTTAGAGTTTAACAAGTATCGGCACCCCACATCTACAAGCATCTTTGATGGACATCCACCATGACAATCCCTTAAGTCTATCTTAGAGGACGACTCCTTTTTTTTAATGTCTAGGGCCTACATTTGTTCTTGTTCAAGCTAGGGAGTAGGGCTCTGGTTGGTTGCTAAGCCATCTATTTATTTGTTTCACATCGCACATTTTACTATCATTTCAATGTTGCATTTTCATTTCGATTTGATTCAACCTTCGACATTTATTCTCCTCACATGTGAGTGTGGACATGATTTGGACGCATTTGGCAAGTATTTAATTCGTTGCTTGTTTGGAGGTCAGTGGATAACCACATGTGATGCCATCTAAAACGTCATGTATGCATTTGTTCGAGAAAGTGGGCACGTTGTATGGAAAGAGTGGTGGTACGCCCTTACGTTAGGAGTTTCAGTATGAATCAATCATTACATTACCCGAGAGGACCAGGTTTTCATTGCCGATGTGGTGGTTATTGACCCAACACGAAAGACGGTGGCTTCGAGTGTCATTAGTTGATTAGCAAGTGCAATTATAAAATTTAACATTATTGCCAAAATCCACAAATATAAATGGCTTCATGAAGGGCACCATTTTATTTTGATGGCCATGAAGGTGCATGATGCACCCGAGCGTGATATGGATCGTTTCATCAGGGAGTGTGCCCATCTTTTTCATGATAGAAAATCGAAAGGTCATTTATCCTTGTCTTTTTGCATTCAATTTTTTAGGTAGCATGTTAATATTGCTTTTTAATGTGCTTTAGCCTCTACTATAGAAAGGAATATTGTGTTGGTAGGTGATGCTTGTTCTAGACCTCCCATTACTATTAAATCTCACGATTTGCATGTTGGCAACATTAGAGGGGCCGTGGGTGAGATAGCTTTGTACCATGAGAGGGATTAACTCTCTTGCTTTTTTTTGGTTCCTAGTGTCTGTACGTCTTTTGACCTTTCTTTGGCCTTCCCTTTTTGTCTCACTTGTTCTAGCAATCGATCTTTTATTCTTATTTTTGTGAGACCTTTGTTACTACTAACAGTCCTGTTGTACATGCTTGTCATTTGAAACTAGTAACCCTAATTAAGGCCAACAAATGATTGTAGAATTTTCTCCTAATGTTTGTAAACTAGTTTCCTGAAAGATTATCACTACCCATCCAGGGGTAGTGCAAACTTTTAATGGATTTAATTTTTATTTTTAAAAAAATTCTGGGTCTGCCCTGAAAAGATTTAATCCAGGGTATTAATTTAAAAGATTTATAGAGTTTTCCTTAAAGTCATCCGTCCTCACTGTGTCTTTCGGCCTCTTTTCACCCCCTATCCCCTCTTTGAATCAGGTACGCAAAGTAAGGAAGTTTTATTAAATCTGGGTATGAAATGCTGAAACTCAGCATTTAATGCACAGGGTTCGAGGTAATTATAGTAGTTGTACATGTAGGAGGAGTGAAAATATATGTAGCAGCAGTGGAGGCGTACCCTAAAAAAAAAAAAAGGAAAGATGGGGTCAAAACAGGATGAAACTCAGTTTGGCACAAGAAGTGGTGCATTTCTGAGTTTGACGCCCCCGGTTGAAAGTGCTAATGTACCTTTTTGCAGATTTTTTTTGAATCTCACCCGGTTTTGGACCAAACTCAGGGTACTGGTGCCGTGTTTTCCTGACTTCACGGAAAACCCTAATATATTTTTCTTTTTTTTGCTATGTGTACCATGGGCGATAGACTTTTGCATGAGTGTACTTAGGATTTTGGGGGTCAAGTTTTGACTTGAACTTGAAACCCATGTGTGAGACCTAGTTGTATTTGAAAGGCTACTTTTTCTTTGAATCAAATTCATGATGGAGTGAAATTTTCTAACCATAGTTAGATCACTTTTCATGATTTTGTTGGAACTTGCTATAAAAAGGAGCGAACATTTATGTGCTTGTCTTGTATTGGGAATACTTGATGATACCACTTGAGTAGACCTAGGCTAACCATCTAGTTAGGGTAACCGACACATGTGCTGAATGGATCTGCCACATTTCCATTTATGGCAAGCTTTAATTAAAAATGGTGAGAAATTCTGAGAGGGAAGTTACCGTGCAACATGGGTCAATAATTGGAATGCAAGAAGAATTTGATTTATTAATCATAAAAAATAATAATAAAACAAAAGCCCTACAAAGGACTCGTCGTCAGTTAAGTACAACTGTCCCTTAACTGTCCGTTACAAATTGGTTCCCGTCAGGCCTTTAAATTTGATGCCTTCAATTGCATATAGGTACACTGGCCCGTCACCGAACACTAGCCTATGACCGAACACTTTGCCAGATCTTTCTCAATTCTTTTCCATTTGGAGTGATTTAAAATGTTAAAGGAGCGGCTTGTCAAGGTTACAAATCATCTTCGAAATGCAAAGCCCAAGGAGCAGCCCAAAATGAGCAGTAAAGAAAATAGGTTTTTTCATATTGTAAGACTTTTTAATTTTAATTTTTTTCATTTTGACCCCTCCTACTTCATCAATGCATAACTTTCTCATTTTTTGTTCAAATTGAACGATTTAAACTGCTCTGAAATCGCCATCTTAAGTTCTACAAATCATCTTCTGACTCTAAAGGCAACAGAATAATATTTAAGAATGTTTTTGAGGGGTTCAAAAATAGGTTATGAACTATTTGATCGAGAATTTTTCTATAAAAACGACTCCCCCTACTTTGAGAGGTTGTAACTTTCTCGCTTCTAATCCATTTTTGTTGATTTAATGCAATAGATGCGCAAAGAGGAAAGCTCCATTTGCTCTTTAAACACCATAAACAATGGGGCCCTCTTGCAAAATTGACAAAAAACCCTACCTTAAGTGTACTATGACTAGCTTGTCTATCCTAGTCCTTCTAGTGAAGGGCTAACATTTTTTTTCCCAATCCTTCAATGTGAAGGGAATTTGTAAATAAAACTTCACATAATTGAATAAAGAACAACTCTTTACCAAATATTCTTATCAAATGAAGAAAATCTCTTCATGAAGCTCATCATTTTGGTGTCTTAATACATGTGTCACTTGTTGGGCCTATAAGAAAATATGCATAGATTGGAAGGATATATTAAAGTTATCCATAAAATTGTGAAAATTGTAGGTTATAGTCTCAAGTTTGGGCGAAGGGGATTATGAACACAAAATTGCACGATGTCAATTTGTCGAAGGGAAAAAAATGACAATGAAATTTCTTTTTGCTCCTTAATTCAAGATTCCTTGAGTTTGGTCTTGCATTGTGAGTTTTGTAATGAGTGTAATGAATGATCTTTTTTTTGTTTTCATGAAGGGTTTTTCTTGTTGTGTCACAAATTGAACATTTTGGAGAGAATGAAGGGGGCTAATTTTATGAATAACTTTCTATGTGCATTTTGGCAAAGCTTCGATGAACCTTTTTAGGGCATGACAAAAAGTATGAAAAGAGCTTTAGAAAATCATTGATTTCTTACAATGAATTTAGTGGTGAAAGGATGATCATGATCTCTTTGGGTGGGTCTTGTGTGAGATGCAATCACAAAGCTCCTTCAACACTGATTTGTTTTACATTTTTTTTAAGGGTTTAAACTTCTATGAAACCAACCCATTTGAATCTCCACCCACTTTCCATTCCTTTTTCAAAGTCTAGTTGATTATTTGTTGCAATCGGATGGTTATTTCTCAAATTCTAAACAATATAATAAACCTACCCATGCACCCACCTTCAAAAAAAAAACCAACTACTTGTTGTAAGTAGTTTCCATGATGAGGACAATAGTAGAAGGAAAATTCTTTGCAATTTTGTTGTTGTGCATATGAAAAACCCAATTTCAGTAGGAGCAGAAAGTTTTCAAAGGTGGGTTGGAATTTTTCATTTAGTTAGGTGAGAATACAATTGTGAATTACATGAATAATCATCCCAAAAAACTAAAAATGGGATAAACGATCTTTATTCCTTACACACACAATAGCCAAGTTTCCTCCATGATAATCAACAATGGCAAATACATCTCCTTTGTGATAAACCAATGTTATTTGGATCCTCCAATTTAAGGTTCTCCGTTTTAATCAACATTGATGATTTTTTTTCTCATAATTAGTAAAACATCAACTATGGTGGTCATCCATCCTTACTTTTGACAAATGATTATCATTTTATTAAACGTTAAAGATAACTCAAAAGGGAGGATGAATGAATACAATGAAGATCAAGGACAATCCCAATGTAAGGATTATTTTATTGTATGGAAAGAAACATTGTGGATCTTAGCAAATACACATTTTATGGAAGGATGTGAAAGATTGGATGGTCCATGAAGATTTGTATTTGTTGGTCAACATTTTTTGTGTTTCAAAGATATTTATTTTTTAAAAATCTTAAATGACTAATTTTTTTTGGAATTTCAAATGGGCATTGTTGTGGGCTATGTGATTTTTTTTAATTTCAAGTTTTTAAGGTTTCTTTTAGATGTAGAAATTTTACTTAAACCATTTAGTCCTATGAGCCTCCTAATAACTAAATGGTTACAAGTGATAGATTACTTCTTGTCTTTTAGTTTATTTTGAAGATGAAACCATTATATTAGTTAGCCCATTGAAAGATGTGTGATTGATAGTTGTTTACCAATCAACTAGGAAGGATTTGTGTAAAGATTAAAATAAGGGGGGCTTACTTTTGTGAGTGGAATATGGGCTTTATATGGTTTATGGAAGAAGGGGATTAAGAAATGGATTCCTATCATTCTTGTATGGAGAGTTTTGGAGGAATATGAGAGAGAGAGATTTTGTATGAAGAAAGAAAGAGTAATACACATGAATGGGTGAAGGTTGGGAGACTTGTTGCACTATCTTTTTTTCTTTTCTTTTCTTTATTTATCTTTTGCATTAATTCCCTTTTAGAATGATAGTGGTCTATTGTAGTTTGATGTAGAATATTATAGTTCTCACATTAGTTTATTTTATTGCATTATGTTACATCTAGAACTTGTTCTTTATAATATTATAGCTTGTTGGAAGGTAGCTATTGTAAAATAGTAAAAATAGTCTACATGTTTGGTGGAAGGTAGTAGTTCAACAAAAGCAAGGCAACAAGGTTTGCAAGATACTAGTACCAACAAAATAGGACCAATAGATTTTTAGAGGTACCAAGGCTTGGGCTATAAGGTACCCTCTCCAACTATAGTTGGAAATTTTAATTTGTTCTTGTTTTTATTGTACCTTCTTGAGTTTGTGTTGGAAGGTAGTGCTACCTTCCCCATGGTAGTCCTTGAATACTACCCTTTCCATTGTGATTTTTAAGAGTTTTACCAAATGACCTTTATCCAAGTTTTATTTCTTAGGTTGCTAAATTTGTTGTCTTATAGTTGCATAAGGTTTATGGAGAAATTTCAAAATGGTCTAATGATTGCAAATGTTCCTATGGATTTGGTTAAGGTTTTGATCAAATAGTCACATGCATTGGACATCTTGTCAACAACCAAGCCTAATCCTTGCACTCAAGACTACACCAATGACAATGGTGGAAATCGTAGTTGGGTAAAGTGTTAAATTAGGAAATTCATTTGTGAGTTGACTCTTGATTTCCACCATTGGGATCAACATAGCCTCCTTTTGAAATTGTTGTTTATTTTCAAAGTTTTTCATATTTACATCTTGAAAGTGGCAAAGCTTCATCCTTACTTGAAGAACCAAAATTTGGCTTGAAATTTATTTTAACAAATACTTAATGTGATGATTACAAGTGCCATATTAGGACACATGCATTAATGTCATGTAAAAAATCTTCTATCAAATGACCAATGAAGTTTTTGATCCAACCTTGGGGAACACTTCTCCAATTTTGAACAAATTCAACCTAACTTTGTTATTTCATCATCCATTGCTTGATTTTGGCTAAAATTTTTGTGAAAGACATTTCAATATGTAAAATTTTAATCCAATATGGTTTCGATAGTTAGTTTTGTAATTGTATTCATAGATGGGTAGATTGGATTAGATTTCTAACTAAGGCTTTGAATATAGGTGAATTGAATGTAGAAATTAAGGACTTAAGCTCTTAAGGGTTAAATAGAAAAGGCTTAGAACATATGTATCTCTTGATGGAAGTTTAACCCCTAGAAACCAAAACCCATTTTATAACTATTTTATTCAAATTTGGTCCAATCTATTCCTTGATAAATCAAATTACAAATCCAACCATTAGATTCAAAGTTTACAAATTCATAATTCCCTAGTAAAAATTTCAACCAAAATTAGGCAAAGGATGATGAGATGCAAAGTTAAATTGAATTCATACATGATCCAACACATGTTGCCCAAGGTTGGATTTGAAGTTTCATTGGCCAAAACAAAAATTTTTGCAAATAAATTAATGTGTTGTAATATGACATTCACAATGATTGAGTTACATACTTGCAAAAGACATTTCAAGCCAAAATGTGACTATTCAAATATAATGAAACCTTGCAAGTTTTGGAATGTGAATGTGAGGATCCTTGAAAATGGGTAACAAATTCAAAAGGATCTTGTTATTAGACCTTTTTGGTTAATTTTTAAATGAGTTTTCATTGATTGGGGATAGATTTTGTCCCATTGGTGGTCCCCCTTACACATGGTAAAATGATTGCATGGGATTTTCTTGACAAACCCTTCCTTAAATCCACTTGATATGATCAAGCAATGAACCATTGGAAAGATATTCAATGTGTGCATTCAACCAAAAAAATTAAAAATTAAAATCCTTCCTATCAGATGAATTTAAAATTAACAAAACGTCCTTTTGCAAAATTTTCAAATGTTTGGGGTGATGCCTATACAAGGTCATATATATATATATGAATTTTTTTTTGAAAAGGTTTTCAATTATGAAAAGCATTTTCATGGTCAATGAATCAATGCAAATGATAGTTTTTGGCATAATTTTTCACATTGGCCTATAACCTATGAAAGGTTTAAACCTGCAAAGGTTAATTTTCAATTAAGTCCCTATTATCACATAGATAGGTTGCACAACAAAATTCCCACACAACACCCACATACCATATTTACAAAACATTTGAAAAATACAAAAGATAAAACTTACATGATTTTTGGGTTATGATCACCTAAAGCTTAACTTTTATGTGAAGTATAAATAATTAAAAGTTCATCACACATGTTTAAGCAAACAATGAACAAGAGCAACAAAGTAAATGTGGCACCAATTTTGACATAGTTGTAAGACAACATGCCCAACAATATATATATATATTATTGTACCCAAACTCTTATTAACATTTTAATATTATTTTACACAATATTTCCAAAGAAAAACAAGTGTTTTAATGGTTCAAATTTCCACCTTCAACCAAAGAACTTAAGGTTCAACCCTTTTTTCAAATTCTTTTTTTTTCCATGAATGAAGTGATTGAAAAATAAAGGCAACTTCTTCAAGTTAAATGACTCAATAAGAAAAGGATTTTCCTTGGGGAGAAAAAGACAAAATGGTAGGCCCAACCATGTTCCCCCAAGGATAAGGGGATTAAATTACCACAAAAAACAACTTCCTTCGAGAAGATAACTTTTTTTTGAGAAGAAAGGGACTAAGTTGCCTTTAGGAGTAACTTCACGTAAGGAGCAAGTTATAAAATGTTTGACAAGAAAATACAAGGGATAAAATTTGTTCAAATCAAAAAATGATTTATATTATTGAAAAGTTTTCAAAATCTAGATATTTAAAATGCTATTGTATTTTTGATTTGAGACTATGAGCTAAAAGTTATGACAAAAAAAAATAGTTGGGTCAAATTTTCCAAGTCCCTTTCTTGCCCAAGGGAAGGGGACTAAGTTGCCATAGCAAAAAGGGGACTTGAAAATTTGACCTTAGTCTTTTCATTTTTTCATAACCTTTTGTTCATAGTCTCAAATTGAAAATGCAAAATCATTTTAGATATTTATGCTTCAAGAACATTCTAATGGCATAAAGAACATTTGATTTTGAAAAAGTTTATTTTAAAATTTTTTCTTGTCAAAATATTTGAGAACTTACTTTTGAAGACAATTTAGTCATTTCTCCTTAAAGAAATTGCTCCTCAAGACAACTTTGTCCCTTTCTCTTCAAAGAAGTTGCTCTCTATAAGAACATAATCGCCTTTTCCCTTTAAGAACATGGTTGGGGCTATCATTTTGTTTCTTTTTCCTTGGGGAAAATCCCTTTCTCCCTTGGGCATCTAGTTAGAAAAAATTGCCCAAAATTTTCTTTTTTCCATCCAAGTCATTCATGGAGAAAAAATATTTGAAAAAAGGATTGAATCCTAAACATTTTGGTTGAAGGGGGAGATTGCAACCACTAGATCACTTACTTTTCTTTGGAAATATTGTGTAAGAAAGATAATTAAAATATTAATCATAGTTTGAGTTCATTCAATAAATTTCAAAAATACTTTCTTTGATGTGCATTGTTTTGCAACTATGTTGAGACCAATGCTGCATTTGATTCATTGCTCCTATTTAGTGTTAGGTGTTTAACCTCACTTCATAGGGACTGTTCACCAAAAAGCATGTATGTAACTTGCTATTATGAATGCTTCCATATCATAATAACACATAAGTTTATTCTAGTATAGGTTCATTACAAAAAAGGCATGTCCCAAGCTTTAACACAAAATAGAATTATTCATAAAGTCTCAAGATTAGGGGGCAAGAACGGCTAATTATGGCATAATAGAGCATCAAACACGAAACTACGAATGAAAATTTTACAAAGCAAAATAACTGGACCCAAACTAGTTTTTCCACCAATTTTGATAATAAACTGAGTTTCATCATGTCTTTCCTTTTGCTTGAGCGCGTCCACTGCTGCTACATATATTTTCACTGCTCCTAACTGTATAATTACTATAATTACTCTTGAACCTTGTGCATTCAATGCTGAATTTCAACATTTCATACGGAGATTTAATAAATTTTCCTTGCTTGTGGATACTGCTGAAAAAGGGAAGAGGGGTGAAAGCATGCCCAAAGACAGAGTGACGACAAGGTGACTTTATGGATAACTTTAATAATAATATGAAATCATGAAAGGGAAAATATGAGCCCAAAGTTCCACTCACAACCCCTTGTATACTGGAAAGAAAAAATGGATGAATTATATTCGCCATTCATTTACATCTACTAAAAATTTTCATTCATAAACTATAAATTAATAATATTATCCTTCTAAAATTATCATCCATTCTATAAAAAAAAATTAAAATAAAAAATTCCCCTGAGGTTTAATAAGTTTATATAATTCACTTTCAATTATGACTAACCCAAAATAATTAACTAAATTATTCATGAGCTCAAGCCTATGTCCCTAATCCAAAATTCTCAATATACATTTGCTTCCTTACTTACCCATCCTTCTATCAATAGACCATATTATTATTACTATTTACAACTTTTACCCTTACAACCCACCTTGGTGTTGAGGCCTTTCAAATTGAAGGCATGGTTCTAGTTCAAATTCCCAAGACCCTAGACAGATGTGGAACAAGTAATCCATGATATCCTCCTAAACTGGTTCTAAGTTGAAGCCAAAAATGTATCTCAAGACCTAGATGGATGTGAAGCTAGGGGTCCATTGTGTATGGATGAAAAATGATATGCACCCTTGTGCTGAACAAGTTATTGATGTGAAGGACTTGGTTATGTCGGGTAATTAGCTTGAGGCCTTGGGGTACTAGAAAGAGGCAAGGCACTATTGCAGTTTAGCTACAGGATGAAACTCAGTTTACAACCAAAATTGGTGGAAAAACTAGTTTGGATCCCATTTTGATTTGTAAAATTTTCATTCCCAGTTAGGGGTTTGATGTCCTATTATGTCTAAACTGGCCGTTTTCGCCCCCCTAATCGTGAGACTTTACAGATAACTCTATTAACTTCCTCAAGCCAATTATCTTTTCCCCAGTGGAGTGCATTTCCAAGAAACATGAATTTGCCTTTCAATCTTTCATCCATCAAACTCTCTCCAACTAGGGTTTCGAACATAACCTTGGCATATGTCCAACGGATCTCAAACTTCAAAATAACATACGTCCAAGGGATCTCTAACCCGGGGACTAGAATCTACCAACAGTCACCAGGGCACCATGAACGGAATTAGGATGGCCAGTGGCGGATGGAAAATGCTTTTCATTCAACTCTAGTTCTCTAACTATCCATAGGGATTATTACCTCAATTGTTAATCCTACTACCCCACCTACTGACAAAGCACTTAACCAATACTACCAAACTACATTCATCCACTTACCTTAATACCCTCATACCTTTACCATTCCCGCAAACTACGTAGCATTTTTTCCCCCCATCTTCACTATAGGAATTTAAGGAAGTTTTTATTATTATTATTGCCAAAGTGAAAAATAATAATTGCAAAGAAGATGTTCGAATGATAAAGGTACTATGATAGTCACCATTTCTTTTTCATTTTTGTGATATTAAAAATTTGAGGAAGTTTTTCTTAAATAGAAAAATTAGTCGAATTCATACTAGAAAAAAAAATCCAAAAATATCCCAACTTTTTTTTTTGTTGAAAAATGCCAAAAACTCATCCCCCCCAAAAATGCTAGTTGTCATCTATTGTCCTCCCCCTACCTTGGTGTCCCAAAGACTATTATGTCCCCCACAATTCATGCCCTTATTATTAGCTTAGTTTTTAAAAATGATGGTCAGGGCAATTAGAAATAGAAATCCAAGTTCCTAACCAATGACAAGAGCCAAAATGCACCCAAGAGGCCCAATTTTTTCCTTTTGAGGGAAAGGTGAGGCAAGGAGGGGATGAGATTTTTTTAAAAGCCTTGATTATTCCTTCACCCCTCCTCCCTCTTGGAAGAGGCTTAGTGATCAAAAAGTGGGGTTAATTGTATATCTAGTGTTAAGTTTTCATATGTAATCATTTACTTTTCAAATTTGAAATATTAGTAATACATTCAATCTATTGTGTAAACAATAAATTCATGGTTTGGTATTGGATTAACAATTATTTTTATCTTACTCATAAATTTGGAAATGTGATAATATTTTATCCATGTATTTTAAAATTTTAATATATTGATATCTTTTGATATATTAACAATTATAATATAGTAAACAATCATTTAGATGTTTATTTATAAATCTTCTTATTCATGTAATCATTTTGAAACTTTCCCCTGCTTTCCTTACACAATACATATGTACCATAGGACTTATGTTGATGTTATAACATGAACATGATGACATAATGCATGATGGATATGATGCATTGATTGTCATTTTAATACACAACAAAGTAAAAAAACAATTATCAATACCCCTTACAATACTTATTGTTAGATAAAAAAACGTTTTTCCTAACAATTACCCTATTTTCACTCACATGCACACATTTTATCTAGATCATTTTATAAATAAAATATTTTTTAAATGGGAAAATATAATATAAATTGAAACAACAACATTCCTCCATAAGTCACCAAAGGGAATAGGATAAAGTGGGGGAATAATGGATAGGTGGAAAAATTAAAAGAGTTCACCTAGTCTTTGAGGGTTAGGTTAGAGGGCCCTTCCTAGGACTCCCTCCCTTCACCTTCTTCTGTGAGGGATGCCTCTTGGTGGCTATATTTAACCCAAGAAATGTTAAATTTGGACTCAGACCCGTGATTTAGTTTTAAGGACAAAATATTTTAAAATATTTTTAAATGTTTACAAGACCACCATTATATTTTGAGGGTTTTACCATGGGACCAGTGTAGGTGCTGGTTCACCACCATTGGCCTGGAGACTTTATGTGGGTCACATACAACCTTTATTAATGGGCAAAAGATTTGCTACAAAGTGAAATTTAAAACAAAAATTAAAACAAAAAATGAAGTGATTTTGGAATTGAGGAAATAAAAATTAAAAATTCTTCAGATTTTTTTTAAAAAATTTTTGAAGTGGGGTTTCAGTTTGTAGCCCAAAATTTTTTATAGAAGGATGAATAAATATTTTATATTTCATATCTGGCTTATAGCCAGATTTGGCTAAATATTGCTAACTATGATTGCCACTTTCTTTCACATCTTCCTATGGATGACCACGACTTTAGCTACGAACAAAAAAATTCTTACAAAAACACAAACTCAAACACATGAGATGCTTTCGACCCCCCTCCCCTTTCCCTACCCCCCCCCAATTATCATTTTACTCATGCAAAGGTGCTCGGACAACTGAGTGAGGAAAGAGTGCAAGAAGTTGTCAGAAGCGTCAAGGCCAAGAAATTTGCTAATCTGAAATCACTCAAGGACTTCATGTCGCGCCAACAACATCAAAGTTGACAGAGTAATTACCTGAACTGCAAGAAGGCTTGTGGTGTGTTTGTTTGTTTGTTTGTTTGCCATATTAGTGTCGTGCACATGTGAAAAATGCAAATGTTTTCAGCGCGCTCTCCAAGCTCAGTGGCCGGACATTTTTGCCTTTACGTCACTCTTGGTGCTGCAAGCAAGCTATGATTTATGGGCCATCCTGTTGTCAATCTGCCATATCCGACTGCCTTGAATTTTTTCTAAGCCCGTCCGTATGCTCACTATTGTGCAGTGCTGACCCACCACCAGGAGACTTTGTTGTACTAAAACATGAGTTAAATTACAAGGCAAGCAACCCCACCAACCAACCAGCACCCACCAGTGCACCATGAAGGATGAATGGTATGTGATGAGGAAACAGTTTTCTGTTGGGCTCCAGTTCCCTAGCTAACCATGGTGGTTAGCTCAGTTCGCTTTTGTTTTTTTTAACCTACCTACCTACCTACTTACCTACCTATTAACAACCCACAAGCACGTCATTAGTTAGTAGGTAGGTAATAAAAGCAGCCCTTACTTATGTATAAACCATCTACTTACCTAGTAGTTACCTACTTTCTTACCTATCTACCTATATATGAGACCTATTTCCTACAGAATGGGTTACCTAGGTGAAACCATAATATTAACTCAGTTGAGGTTCATCCACAACTAAGTCTTATGCTATGTTCGGTCATGAAACCCAATTTTCAGAATCTGTAAAAATATGATTAGAATATGAAAATTTGTGGCCTCCAAACTAATTTGTTGTAACTTGAGTTCATCACTTTACAATTACCTCATAATTGTGCACACTTCATTGCACCAAAAAAAACCTCCAATGGATGCACTACAGCATGCACACCAGAGGCTTTTCTTCCCTTTTTCTTCTGTATTTGTGATATAGCCAAACTGGTGATCAATCCATTATACAGTTTAGCAACAAGATATGAAAGTAAAACGAAGTTTAAGCTTCCATCACATTTTTGGGCTACATCAATAGAGAAATTTAGAGATTTTTTTCTTTAAAAAACAAAATACTTCAGAAATGTGACAACTAAAAAACACATTTTTTAGCCATTTTGAATTCTTTTTTAGCCAAATGGCTAAATAAATCTAGGCTTCAAAAAAAATAGGCCGACCCTACCATTGCACACATTATGCCCAAGATTGCTATTTCATTTACAAGAACCCAAGTACTCTCTTGTGCAAGGATGTAAACACCATTGGTGGAGAGCAGGGTTTTTGTTTGCAAGGCAGGATAGGGAACAACAGTCCTGCACTAATGGATGTGTGATATTAGGTTTACCCTTTCCCCTAGTGAATCTTGCTAGAATATGGCAAGATTTCAGTGCTGCTTTTACACACACAATAGTGGTGGTGCATATCATAGGAATTTTGTTTGTTGGCTCTTTCCTACAAAGACATTGTGGGAATACCTTTTGAGCGGGTCTAGGGGTTGAAGAATCAAAAGTAGGCTGAATGGATAAGTTTAGGTGTCAGTTTTTAAAAGAAAAGTTGGGTGATGAGAGCCTAGAGGGTTTTTTTTTTTTTTCCATCTTTGAAGGGGTTTTTTTTTTAAAGATGTGGGGTTTTAGTGAACTTGAAAAATAAAGGAGTTTCATTGAGTGGTATTGGGAGGGGTAAGGAGTTGTGTTTTTGGGTGGGGTTGGATGGTTGGGGAAAAAAAAGGGGGGTATTCAGTCCCATAATAAATATTACATTGTATGTTTGTTATTTTTTTTTCTACTAGCACAAACATTGTGCTTGACTTAAATTTTCATTTTGTATTGATGTTTTTACAAGCTTGAATTTTTTCAAGTGTGTGTTTGCTAAGTCCCATTTTTTTGCTACTTTGTTTGTTAGTTGTCAAATTTATTTTGGTAATTTTATTTATTTTTTTCTTTTGCACAATGGCTATTGGTCAAGTGAAAGAAGCTTGATTAGTTGTAATGAATGATTTGGAGTTTGGAATTAGAAATGTTGTGTTTGAAGCAAAGGTGCTCAATAGGTATGGCACCTTTAATTGAATTGCAAATAAAAACATGGAAGATCCAAGCTATGCATATTTGCATTGTGATTTGTTGAACAAGGAAACTCTAACCATAATCACTCTTAGAGTCAAATCACCTCATATAGATATGCATAAGCAATATTTGAAAAAAGACATGTTTGTAAAGGTCAAATTTTTTGACATTGAGTCAAAGTTGAAAAGGGGATTTGAGAAAGATGACATGCATGTTGTCATTATAGTTGAATCAATGACCATTGTGTCACCAATCATTGCTTTTGAACCTAAATTGGTTCCACATGGATTCTATTTGAAAATTCAAAAAATTTCTTCAAAGTTAAAGCTCTATTATTATTATTGATATCATTGTTGGTGTAAGGGAAGGAGGGAATAGAATAAGTGAAAAAAAATTATTGATTGTAGATGGAGAAGGTGAATTTGACCAAAATGTTCTTACTTTTGGCAATAATCTCAAAATAAAATATGAACAATTTCTTAAAACATACAATGGACACCAATGTGATATGGTCTTGATCAAGAATGTGGCAACAACATCCAAAGTGTATCAATATTTGAAAGCACAATAGTACACAATTTTCACAAAGGTTATGTGATGAGGCTATTAGAACTCATCTTCTAAGTTGCACAATAACTATCAACTACTCGACTACACTAAAAGAGGTAAATTCCTTTCCTTTCATTCTTTTCAAAAATAATTTGAATTTTTTTTTCAAATTCAAGGAAAAAAATTTCATGGTGCCAAATGTTCATCTATAGGTCATTTATACTGAAAAAAATATTGAAAAATGTTTAGATAATTAAATTTATTATATTATTATTAACCAATTGGGCATTCAATTGGGCTTTAGGGACACAACTACGTGGCCACCTAATTGCACCTTAAAAACATAACTGGTTGTGTCCCTAAAAAAGCATAAAAACATTCTTTTTTAATAATCAGATGCCCATTCGATTGCACCTTAAGGCCACCCGATTGTGTCCCTAGGAAAAAAAAAAAAAAAAAAAATTTAAATCTAGTGGCCACTCAATTGTGCCTAGTGTCTTTAGGGCCCAATTGGGTGCCCACTCAATTATGTCCCTAAGGGAAAAAAAAATTAAAACAATAAGGCAACCACTCAATTGTGTCCTTCCCAATGGGAAAAAAATTGTGTGCTTTCAATTCATGTTTGTGGTAAATGTAAATTGTTCGGCACATCTACCCTTGTTGGTTTCTAACAAGACATACAACAATTTATCCCAAAAATAAAAAGAAATTTGAGTGTTGAGGAGGTTCAATACAAGTAGTTTTTGAATCCAAGCAATTTTTCAATGCAAGTAGTTTTAAGTACTAATAGTTTTTCAATGTAAGCAAATTTTTCAATATAAGGAATTTTTTAGTATAAGAAAATTTTCCATGCAAACAATTATTTAACATAAGCAAATTTTCAATACAAACAAATTTTCAAACTAAGTAGTTTTTTAAAAAATAATTCAATGTAAATAATTTTATAATGAATCATTAATTCCATGTCATTTTCAATGTGTATGTGTGAATAAGACGTTTTTTAATTATTTATATATTTGGATTAAATTGAAGTTCATAATAATGGAAACAACTTTATTAAATCTTGTTGATTCATCATTTGAACGTGTATTACATTCATATGCTATTTGTTTGTTTCAACATGCAAATATCAAATAAGCAACTTATATATATATATATATATAAATTTTATATCTTATTTATTGGATAATCATTTGTCATCTTTCCAGTTGAGGCAAAATAACATGGCATAGTTAAATCAATGTTTATTGTTGCATATGGAAAAAACACAACAATGTCATATTCGAAAATTAAATCCAAGTTTTTTATTTGATTTACATCAAGGTATAATGACAAATGAACATCAATATGTGACAAAAATGGTTGCAACATTTTGAATAGTTGAATATTTACAAAGGTTAATTTACATTTGGAATAAAATATAAAAATGCATTATGTCTCAATGTGAAATGAATTTTCAATCTATCCCCTTACATATAGTTTACAACTTTCAACATTTTGAGTTAATTGAATATGTTAATTGTCTATTTTGATCTTCACCTATTTTTCAAACGAATGATCCCAAAGTTCACATAGGTTTGGATGATTTTCCATCTTTTTCAAAATTAACAATGCAAAAACTTCAAATTTAATTCTCACAACCAACTATGTGTTTTTATTGGAATGAAAAACTTGACTCCACATTAATGGACATTTTGAAAAATAATCGAAATACACAATTGTAATATGTTGTTTCCTTATTCAACTTTTCTTGTAATACAAATATTACTAAAACAAAAATTAAAAATCATATTCAATATTTACAAAAAATGAGAAACAATACAAATTTTCCTATCAATTATGAGATTTTGTCTAATCCATCCACCTGAATTTCTGAAACCAAAGTTCAAAAAATACCTAAAGTTCAAATGGAACATTTTTGAGATCTAATTGTTGATCCTAATATAACACATAAAAAGAAAAAAAGAATATTTGATTAGGCACTTTATGACAATAATATTTTTGAAATATTACATGTTTATCCAAATCTTATTCATTCTAAATAAACATTAAAACTCATTAACATGTTTCCAGATACTAAAAAAACAAGATCACAAATTATGAATCATGTGAAATATATAGAAGAAGAAATCTTGGGTTTTTTCACTACCACCCATTGCAACTACTTGTCCAATTTGACCACTATTTGATTTATAATCATTGTGCACAAATAGCAAATGTAATTATTTTCTAATTATTTGTGCACAATTTCCATAATGAAATTAATGATTGCCTTGTTCACAAATACTAGAGTTTTTCCTCCATGTTGGATTTTATAATAATGGAAAAAATTCCAACATGGAAAATATCTCAACCCTAGACTCCTTGCAAAAGTGGTAATATTGTTTAATCATTCTTTTAACAACTTTTCAAGTATTAACATATAGCATAAGTTGATTCAAGGTTTGATAACAAGTGGAGAATGTTACTCACAAACTACACCTTACACTTACACAAGAAGTCACCTTATTTTAATTTTTTATAATTTCAAATTGTTGATGTGAAAATTAAAGTAACAATTAATTTTATTTACAGAGTGCATTACAATGTTTAGTGATTTTTTTGACATTTCTTCAACTATCAACATGCTACATGTATTAAATTGTACAATTTTATCATGTTGAAACCATTGCTCATAAGTTGCATTTTACACTTATCATAATTTAATAAAACACATGCAATAACTTATAAAGACCTCACATCTCTTGAACTATCAACATTTGCACATGAGTTGAATAATTCATTTTGAATGTGTTAAATCCATTACTACCTAATTACATTTTACATTCACCATAATTTCTTTAAATTGATGTATAAAAACTTGTTATGTTTCACATCTATATTTGAATTAAAGATTAAGTCAAAATGTTCATATATACAAAGTTTAATGTCCATGTAGACCTTTATATTTAAATTTTTTAATGTTCAAACTTATACATTTACATATATTTAAATTCATACTTTTCCCCTAGTTCATTCATCATTGGACAAGTTTTTTATTACAAATGTTCATGATGCCACAAAAACAAACCCTCAAAAAATAATGCTTAAATTATTTCTCCATTTTATTTCTTGATGTATGAGATTGTATGCTTAATGATATTTCAATAATGGCATCAATGAATTATTATTATTTTTACTTTTGTGGTGTTGTTCAAATGACAATGATTATTGATAAAAAGATATGTTATGTTTTGGTTATAGACAATATATGAAAATATTAATTTGTTAAAATCTTTTTATATTTTTGTTACAAGTCCTAAAACCTATTACAAAATTTTAACTTATATATATATTTTCATGTTGATGTAAGTTTAAAGTGAGTTTGATGTTGGACCTTCTTATGGTTTTAACATTGAAATTATTAACCATTATTCATTATGAATAATCTTTTTATTATCTTTTTATTCTTTCAAATTTGTGATCTCAAAATTTTAACAAAGATTCATTGAACTTGCATTATTCTCATATGGGGTCACTAAGTGTTAAAGTTTTAAACCATAAGCATCAAACAACACATTTTTTGAGTGTATTGGATGATTGTTTAACCTATTGTTTCTCACCCTATTCTTACTTAATTTTTTTAAATAGACACATATTTAAACCAAAATATATTAATTATAAATATATATTTGAATAAATAATACCACATTTTAGAAGTAATTAAATTACACCTTTTACCCAACACTAATATATAACACCTTATATTTATACTCACACACATATATTTACATTTAAAGGAATGACCACCCTCAAAATTTTCCCTTAAATTTTCATTACTTTGTAGTTTCTTCCCCCAAAAAAACCACCAACTTGCGAAAATTTGCAAACAAAGATGAAACAAAAAGTATTGTTGACTAGGGGGGGGAGGGGGGAGGTAATCCAAGTATTTAATGCCAAAATATCACCAAATTATTTCGTTTATTTCTACAAAGGTAAAATGTATTGCTACATTATTGGGGAAAAAGTAAAATAATATAAATAATATGTTGCAATATTTCTTCAAAATTATGCAATTAATCATTTTTATCTATAATTAATATTGTTAAACAAATATGATGTTGAAAAAAAATGGTTATATTGATTATTTAATTAATTTGTCTTTTAATGGCCAATTTTTGCCAATTGAAAAGGGGGGAAACATCAACAATGGTTTTTTCCAAAAAATATGAAATTTTATCAAATTCAAAATTGATAAATTTTTAAGGTAATATTGAAGGATTTAAATAATTTTGCAACTCCATAACTCTTTTATAGTCAAATGTGGGTAAAACTATTTATAGGTGATTACAATTTGAATAACATCACAATTTTTTTAACAAATATTGTACATAATCGTATTGAGGAAAACAAAACTTTCAATTCTTCAAAAATTGAACATATATTTTACACAATGAAAATATCCTTGTTAAAGATTTAATGAAAGCACTTTTGAATTCACATTGAATTGAATCCCATTTATGAAGATTGTAGATGAATTTAAACAAAAAGATTTGTAGATTTTTTGTTTTATTCATAACATGTTATTTTAAGTTATTTTTGAACCCTTCAAAATTTTATAATTATAAATTATAATTAATTTCATGAATAGATTATTGAATAAGCTTCAAGATCATATTTTCATTTGTAGCATTTGAATAAATTTCGAAAAAGAAAATGTATGTGATAATTTGAATTTTTAAATTAGTTTCATGTCAAAGATAACAAAGTTAAACTTTCTTTTTATTTGATCAAAGTCCTAAAGTGGTTTGGTGTTAAAGACCTTGGTGCATTTCCATGAAGTCTTGGGTCAAACCTTGATGAATTCATGCATAAAAGTATGTAATGTGTATACACATTGATGTTATCATGTACAAATATAATATATGAAACATGTAAAATGATGATCAATATCTTCAAAATATTTTGTTAATAAAATCCAAACCAAACACGAATAATAATAATAATGTTAAATCATCACATGTATTTTTGTCATGACATGCCATGAAAATTTATAATCTGTGACCCCAAAAAAAAGGTTAAAAAATGTTACATGATGATGTGACATGTTAATTCACATCATATTACCTTGGGACCTGTAAATATCCATGTCAATTTTTTCAAATTACAAATTATTTAATGCAACAAGTCATTATCTAAAACAACCAAAAAACATTTCACTAAAAATATGCTAGTCAACTAGTCTTTTTTTACCAAAACCATATAAGTTACATATTAGTGAACTTTGTACCATTTCACTAAAAACATAGTGGATTTAGGTAATGGAAAAACCCAAGATTTTTTCTTGTGATATATATATTAAAAAATTAAATGAATCTTCCATAATTGACAATGTTCAATCATCATATAATCAATGTATTCTAAAAGTAACAAAACAACTAATTCTTAAACAACGATTTTTTGTGGAACCTAATGTTCAATCAAATAAAATAAAACATGATGTTAATATGAAGGAAAATGCAAAAAAATCAATATACATTGACATTTATAATAAACAAATCTAAGATGTTCCCATAATTCCATGTTTTAATTGTGAAAGGTTATGTTTTTAAAAACAATTTAAATGTTTTTTTAAAAATTTATCAAAACAACTTTTTACATATTTTCAAATTCAAATAAAACTTAACTCCACATCATACATATGTACAAGTTGTCTACATAATATCAATGGTATTTCCAAAAACAAAATCATTCCATCGATTCAAAAATTAATACAAGTAGAAGAACATCTTATTTCATCACGTTTTGCTATTGTTCAAATTTATAAACTATATGGGTATGGGTAATATAGGATGCATGGTAATGTTATTAATGTCCCTACAAACGTGAATCAAACTCAATCAATACTACCACATCTACCACATGATGATGCAACAATAGGTGTGTTTTTAAAATGACATATCGAATACAAATCACCTTATATGTCAAGAAGTGTTCCTCCAAATATGGTGATTATTGCTTTGTGAATTTAACTCAAACACCATTATACAAAGATTTGAATGTTACCATTTATCATCAATGGGCAAGTTTGTTTATTTTGTATATAGATTCAAAATTCAAAATTTTAGTGATGCATCATTTGATAACTTTAATTATAATAGTGAAGAATTACATTAAATACCAACAAATTTGATGATAAATAAATTTTTGGAAATTCCAAAAATAATGGATTATGATAATATTATATATTTTATTGCCCCAAATCAACACTTTCACCCTCTAGGTTTAATTAAAAATAAACATTCAGAAGAATTAAATTTTCCAACATTATTTTATGGCCAACCTTGAAAATTTTCTAAGGGTTTTTCATATCAACAAATAGCTCAATGGGAATTTAATTCATAAATTCAGGGATTTTTCAACCAATATTTCAATCTAATTTTTTAAGTTGTTAAAGTTTCCATACAGAAAGTCATAGGTTGAAAAAGGGTGTGAATACTTTAAAACCTTAAAAACAAATTTTGTGGTAAACTTTATAAACTTATCGAGTATGAGATAAACCAAATTTAAATAATATTTTCAAATCATACCTTGGTTATTGTAATTTACAAGGCTTACATAATTCACTTAATTATTTTGAAAGGTTAGAAAATAATTTATTTGCAATGATCAAGCGATTTGGTCCTTCAACATTTTTTGTCACTTTTACATTTACTAAAAGATTATGGGATCCTTTCAGTAGCTTTGCACACATTACATGCCTTGAAATAATTTCCCAAATAAAATAAAAGACTTACAATCTTTTCATATAACATAATTGATATGAAGTGATCTTATCGCATTTGCAAGATATTACAATCATAAAACATCTTTCCACAAACTTATGACAAAAAACCATTATCATTTTGGGCATATTTTCAATTTTTATTTCATCACTAAATTTCAAAATCATAGGAACGAACATGACCATGGACTTTTATCGATTAAAAATGCTTATATGTATGGAATGCACACAAATGAAGAAATTGAATGGTTTGTAAGTTCATGTATATTTCTTGTGATGTATCATTATTACCAAATCCATTGCAAAATACACAACAACATCAACACACATGTACATGTAAGAAAAAAACAATGTTGTTTATAGATTTCATTATCCGTTACCTCCCATGCATGAAACAAACATTTTAGAACCATCTCAAATAGATGGGAAATATCCATTTTCACAACAATGCCTCCATACACAAGCAAAAAAAAAATTTTAATCTTTAAAATATTTGAAAAAAAATGAAGATATATCATTTTTGAATTTCTAAATTCTTTGAACCTTGATGAAAATACATATATATTAAATTTGAGAAGCAAATTAACAAAGTCACATTTAAAAAAAAAAAAAACTCCTATAAACATAAAAACTAATGCATTTAGTGCACATGATGTTCATTTGTGGTTTACAAACATAGATATTCAATTTGTTTTAGACCCATATGGAGCTAAAACATATTACACATCATATATGACAAAAATAGATAAATTAATAACATCAAAATTACATTCTATCATACAAAAATGTATTGCAAATAATATAAATGCAAATATAAGAATTCAAAAGTTGGGTAATGTTTTTTTCAACACTCAACAAATGATTACTCAACTTGTTTATTTTTTATTTTTTATCATTTTTTCATTCATTAATACTTATCCTTTTGAGGAGCGTGTTTTTGTGTTAAAACCACAAGTTGCATTAAATGGATTATAACATAATTCAACTGATATAATGTGTTCATCAATCATAAACAAATATATTAATTGTTTTAATCAATATGGATGTTTGTCACTAATAATAATAACCTTATAACATTAAAAAAATATCGTTTCAAAACATCGCAAACCCAAAATTATTAAGTTTGTAAATTATAAAAACTATAATGATGTTGAGAATTGGTAGAAAGAAAAAAAATTATTATATTCACCATTTCAAACTTTAGAAAATTTGCAACTTGGAATTAATCTAACATGGCACGATGCATATTGTCAACAAGATGATGATTTTTTTTAATTGAATCTATTTTTAATTACCAAATGTTGTATCCAAATATAAAAGAAATGAATGATTCAATATACTCAAAATCAAACCCATTATATCTAGTTAACATTTGGAATGACGACATAGATAATGAAGTAAATGATTCACATCTTACAACTCCTATTACAAACACAATCAATTTTGAACAATATGATTTACAATTTGACTTTGTCATTCAATCACATAATGTATTAAACCAAAAATCACAAACTTTAGAAGATGAAAATTTCACAAAATCTTCATATTCTATGATGATGGAAGAATTTGAAAATCATATTTTGTTGAGACAATTAAATGAAGAACAAATATTAATATTTGACAACGTTATGCATAGAAAATAATTATACCCTAATATACTGATTTTAAAAATAAATTATAAGGGGTGTTGGAATTGGTAAAAATTTTATTTTAAAACTTATAATTCAAGGATTATTACGGTTATACAATAAAAACATATATTTTGAATCAACAAGTAAAGATGCTTTCACTATTGATGGTTTAACAATACATTCAACATTGCACATATTTGTCCACCAATCCTAATATAGTCTACCAAACTTATCAACAAATTCATCAAATAAGCTTACATGCCTATATGAACAATTACAAATTGTTGTGATAAATGAAATATCACTTGTTGGTGCTATAATGTTGAATGTTATAAATAATATATTAAGGTTTGTAAAACATATTCAAAACAAATTCTTCAATGGTGTGAATGTTATCATGACATGTGATTTTTATCAAACACCCCTATAGAAAATGATTGGATCTTTCAAAATATTAAAAAGAATGTTAATGCATTAACACCAATTTTTTGGCAAACATATGTCCAATATTATGAATTAAATAAAGTTCTGCGACAATTTGATATGGTCTTCATATAAATTTTGAACAAATCTCGCACTAAAAAATAAAATACAAATGATATTTAATATTTAAATTCAATTTGTAATCAACAACCATCCAAAAAAATTACTATTCTATATTTATTTTATACAAATAAACTTGTGCAAAAACACAATGAACACATGTTTGCTAATACATTAGGTTCCACATTTATTTTCAGAGCAATAGACATTAATCATCAATCATGCCCACCATCTTATGAACTTTTAATTGATCCAAGTAAAATTGCAAATTTGCATTTTACAATTCAAATAAAAATAATATGTTGGTTGAATTATGTGCTGGTGACTATGTAATGATGATAATTTTGTGAAATGGAGTTGATGGCATTTTTAAAACATCAACATGTTGTGACAAAAACCATCATATGGATAATGTTTGAAATTTTTTAAATTGGAACATTGACAAGAAAAAAATACATTCATTATTTCAATAACATGGAATCAAAATGAACACCAATTGAACCTATCATAAAAAATATAAGAATTGGTAAATTTCAATCATTTATCGTAGCAAGGATTCAATTTCTAATTTTATTGACAACAACAAAAATCATCCATTGTTCTCAACGATTATCACTAGATGAATTGGTTTTTGATCCTACTAATGTTTAAAAACATGGGTTAACATATTTAGCATTATCTCACATTCAAACAAAAGAAAATTTATTTTTGTTAACTCCTCTCCAACATGAAAATTTCTATGTGAATCCAAGAGTACATATAGAAATGAATAGATTAAAAACAATTGTGACTTGGATACCATTAATTCTTCAATTTAAAAACTTACATAATTCTCATGTAATTATACAACCCTTTAATTCAACTTCTTTACACCAACATTATGAAAACATCAACCATGATTATAACCTTCAAATGTTTTATATCTTATGTCTTATAGAAACATAAATACACTATGCATCGATAGATGTGCACAAATATATAAGTTTGCTGAAGTATTCATATATTTCAATCCATGATGGTCATGGGTTCATGATGATGTATGACACGCACATGCACTTAGGTTCTTTTAATACAATAATTAATGATGGTTCAAAATATATAGTAAGAAATTTTAATATTAATAAACGAAAAACAATAAATATTGTATTTGTGTATAGAGTTCATTCATGTTCAATTTTTACATTCCTAAACAAGCTTCAAATTATAATTCAACATTTTCCCAAAATTATTCAATCATCGTAATGGGAGATTTTAATGTTGACACTCTAAAAGATAATAACCATGGAAAAAATAAACAAAAAATATTAGATTTCGTGGATAAGGTCAAATTAAAATCACAATTTAATGAAAGCACCACAAAAGTTGGATTTCAATTCGACCATATATGGGCAAATGTCCCTAGAAATGAATGTAAATATACTCTAATAGAAGAATATTGGTTAGATTGTCACAAGCTAATTTATATTGCATTCAAATTACCAAACGCACTTCCTATGTATAACGGAAAAGCCATTATCATCTCCATTTCTTTAAAGTGTAGTGTATGAATGTTGCATTTTCCATTTAATTAATGACACCCAAAATGGTGGCACCTTGTGGCCTAAATTTATATATTTTTATTAGTTTTCATGGACAATGTGCAAACAAAAAATCTTAATTATCAACCACAAGATGAAAAAGAATTTAGATGTTGTTTTATTCACACGTACACCCATCAAGCACAACAAAAAAACACCTTTCATGGAAAATTTAAAAACCAAAATGTGACAACAAAAATTACAAGAGATGTCATATTCTTAAACTTGAAATTGAAATGAAACTAAAAATTAAATGGATAATTGTCCCAACTCTTTTCATCTAAATGATATCCATTCATTACTAATGTTTGTTTCAAACATCTAAGTATCTAGTTTTACCTTGTTCACATTATGAGAAATTGTTTACACTTTTTTTGGGAAAAACTTGTATTGAATTTTGACACAATATCATTATTTACAACTTTATATTCATTTGTACGGTTAAAGGAAAAGCAATGGAAATATGGTTGGAATTTTCGAGTATGCACAATGAATTTAAGAAGGCTAGAAAAAAAAATCTGAATACAAATGTAAAAAATGATTTTCAAAATTCATAAAGCTAACTAACTCTTATCCCATGAGTTCATAATACAATTTTAAATGTAATATATTATTTTAGGATAGACCCTCTCGCAACAAAGCTACCTTGTTTTTTTCTTGTAAATAAGGTAACACTATTACAAAATGTGGGTGCAATTCACTAATCCATGTTCAATGGACCAAAAAAATTCATTGCATCCTCATTAGGTCCTATTCAATGGGACCAATGAATTCTCTCAAAATTCAATGAAAGCACTGATGTATAGAGACACATTTTGTTATAATGTAAAGATTATAAACTAAAAGATGATGTAGTGTTTTCATTTGGTCCCACATTTTGAGGAATGTTCACCATGTTTTAGTTTTGAATTGTGAATTCATTTTCTTTTGAAACTTCATGGATTTTTTTTTTGAATCTTTTAAAAATTCGCATGTTGCTGGTATGAAGTTGTCACAAGGGACAAAACCATTACTACCCAACAAGCTGCTTGTTCACCACTTTCATGTTAAAAAAACCCCCTCACCTCCTCCTTTGCCCTTCCATTAGGACAAAGATGGTGGTGGGAAACAATATCATTGAATAAGTACTTGATGCACAAAGTGATCAGTGTTTTACAGCGATGAGCAACTCATGTTTGGGAAAGAAATGCATATTGACCCAGTGGGAAAAGCACAAAACAAACATTCAAAAAATGTGTGCAATAGAACAACTGAACAACTTCAAGAAAGGAGACAGACGGCAGTGTTACAGTAGTATGGAGAGAGTTCCTTATGTAACTGTTGCAAGTTTGAAGATCAAACCAAAAACTTAGGCCCCAATTTCTTAGTGACAGATTTTGTTGAATTCTCAAAAGCTTATAAATGTACACCTTGAGTGGGCACCTTATCCTCTGCTAACTACCTGCATTATTTTGTATATGATTTTGTTTACATGAATATGATAAATGCATTTATTGTCTCAGGGAAGTGTTTTCAAAGACAAAGGAGGAAAAAAAAAAAAAAACCCTTTATTTTGTTCTTTTAAATAATTGTTTCAAAAATCGGCAAAAATTAATGTGATCTTTTTTGTAC
>Ga0116231_10004475_pt1 | contig 28275 bp, 24 predicted proteins | sample S1TSphgellanicum_2_FD_89695 | JGI IMG/M metagenome (GOLD analysis project Ga0116231, IMG submission 89695) | Host-associated microbial communities from peat moss isolated from Minnesota, USA - S1T2_Fd - Sphagnum magellanicum MG | ecosystem: Host-associated > Plants > Peat moss > Unclassified...
AGGCGGGCGGTGAACTGGATCCCGACGAGATTGACGACAGCGTTGAAGCCCACGAAACCGGCCAGCCAGAGCCAGTCCGGCACCATCGGGAAGATCGGTCGCAGGGCCACCGCGCTCAACAGGTAAAGCAGCGCGGGAACCAGCAGATAATCCATGAGGATCAGCCAGCCGGAAAAAAATCCCGCGATCTCGTGCAGTCCGCGCTGGGCATAGGTATAAACGGAACCGGCGAGCGGAAACGCCGCGGACATCGAGGCATAACTCAGGGCGGTGAAGAACATGCCGACGAGGCCCACCAGATAGGCCAGTGGTACCATACCGGCGGCTTCTTTCCAGACGAAGCCGAATACGCCGAAGGGCGCGATCGGCACCATGAAGATCATGCCGTAGACGAGCAAATCGCGCAGCCCGAGTGCGCGGTCGAGTTGCTCCTTGTAGCCGAACTGGTCGAGGGATGACATCGATCGGAGTGTAGCCGAATCGGCGCCGTCGGGAAGTCCCGATGTTAAGCTTGCAAGTCCCCGGTTCTCAGGAAGACGAGATGAACTATTCGCTCAGATTGGCCGGAGTTTGCGCACTCGCATGCCTCGTGACGAGCATGGGAGGGGGCCTCTGTCCGGCGCGCGCCGCCGAGAATTCCGCGTCCGCGCGTCCGTCCTTCGGACCCGATAACCCGTTTTTCCGACCGAGCACATTACCTTTTTCAGCGCCGCCCTTCGACAAGATCCGGGATACCGATTACCAACCGGCGATCGAGGCCGGCATGGCCGAGGAATTGGCCGAGATCCAGGCGATCGCCGACGATCCGGCACCACCGACCTTCGCCAATACCTTCGTCGCCATGGAGACCAGCGGCAGTTTGCTCGCCCGCGCACTGGCCCCTTTCCGCGCGGTCACCGGAGCGAACACGAATCCCGTGTTGCAGGCGGCCGATGCCGCACTCGCGCCGAAGCTCGCGGCGCACTCCGATGCGATCTATTTGAACAAGAAACTGTTCGCCCGTGTCGCGGCGGTCTACCGGGACCGGCACCGGCTGGGGCTCGATCCCGAGTCCTTGCGCCTCGTCGAAGTCACCTATGCAGAGTTTCTGCATGCGGGCGCCAACCTGTCCGACGATGCGAAGGCGAAGCTCGAGGCGCTCAACGAGCAGGAATCGACGCTGTCCAACACCTTTCAAAGCCGGTTGCTCGCGGCCGCGAAGGCGGCTGCGTACCAGACGTCCGACCAGGCGACGTTGAACGGTCTCAGCGATGCCGCCTTGGCGGCCGCTGCGCAAACCGCCAAGGACCGTCAGGTCGATGGCTGGGTCGTCCCGCTGCAGAATACGACCCAGCAACCGGTGCTCGCCTCGCTCGAGGATCGCGCGGCCCGATCGGTCATTTTCCAAAATTCCTGGAACCGCGCCGAACGCGGCGACGGCAACGATACGCGCGAGACGATCGCCACGATCGCGCAGGTGCGCGCGCGGCAGGCCGAACTGCTCGGCTTTCCGAATCACGCTGCCTGGCAATTGAGCGATCAAATGGCCAAGACCCCGGCGGCCGCGCTCAAATTCATGGCCGACCTCGTTCCACTCGCGACGGCCAAGGCGCTGCGCGAGGGCGCGGACATCCAGGCCGCGATCGATGCCGCGCAGGGCGGCTTCCAGCTCGCCGCCTGGGACTGGCAGTTCTACGCGGAAAAAGTGCGCAGGCAGAAATACGATTTGAACGAGGATGAGGTCAAACCCTATTTCGAACTCGATCACGTCCTGCGCAACGGCGTCTTCTATGCCGCCCACCGGCTCTATGGCATCAGCTTCCAGGAACGCAAGGACATCCCGGTCTATCAGCCCGACGTGCGCGTCTTCGAGGTATTCGACCAGGACAGGAAGCCGCTCGCGCTGTTCTATTGCGATTACTTCAAGCGCGACAACAAATCCGGCGGTGCCTGGATGTCGAATTTCGTCACGCAGTCGAAATTGCTCGGCACGCTCCCGGTGGTCTACAACGTCGCCAATTTTCAAAAGCCGGCGGCCGGCGATCCAGCGCTGATCAGCTACGGCGACGTCACGACGATGTTTCACGAGTTCGGTCACGCGCTGAACGGCATCTTCGCCGACACGACCTATCGCAGCCTGTCGGGCGTGTCGACGCCGCGGGATTTCGTCGAGTTCCCGTCGCAGTTCAACGAACACTGGGCGATCTACCCCGAGGTGTTCCTGCACTACGCCCGTCATTACCAGACCGGGGCGCCGATGCCCGCGGCGCTCGCGACCAAGATTCGGCGGGCGCAGAATTTCGGCGAAGGCTACAGCCTCACCGAGACGCTCGCGGCCGCCGAACTCGACATGCAGTGGCACGTGCTGCCGGCCGGCGCTCCTCTGCAGGACCCGGACAGCTTCGAACGCCAGGCGCTCGAGAAGGCTCACATCGATCTGGCCGCAGTCCCGCCGCGCTATCGCTCGAGTTACTTCATGCACATCTGGGCGAACGGCTATTCGGCCGGCTATTACGCCTATCTATGGACCCAGATGCTCGACGACGACGCCTATCTCTGGTTCGACGAGCACGGCGGCCTGACGCGTGCCAATGGAGAGCGGTTCCGGCGCATGGTGCTCTCGCGCGGCAATACGAGCGATCTGGAGAAGCTCTACAGGGCCTGGCGAGGGCGCGCGCCGAGCGTCGCGGCGATGATGAAGTACCGCGAACTCAAGCCGTATACTGGCGCAACGCATTGATGAAGGATTCGCCATAACGGGCGAGCTTGGCCTGACCGACACCGGGCAGGTTCGCGAATTGATCGAGCGTCAGCGGCTGAAGCCGCGCCATTTCGCGCAAGGTGGCGTCATGGAAGATCACGTAGGGCGGCAGACCCTGCTCATTGGCGAGGCGCTTGCGCAATTCGCGCAAGCGTTCGAACAGCGCAGCCTGGGCGGGATCGGACTCGTCGATACGCACGGACCTGCGCTTCTCGTCGCCGGCCGGGGGCGACCCGGCGGCCGCGGGCAGCGCGATGCTCACCGGGCGCTCGCCCCGCAATACCCGCCAGCTCTCCGCGTTGAGGCACAGCACCGGAAAGCCGTCCTGGGTTTCATCGACCAGTGATTGATGCAGCAGGCTGCGGGCGAGGGTGCGCCAATCGGCGACGGAGCGATGTTTGCCGATTCCGTAGACCGTCAAAGCCTCGTGGCCGCGCGCCAGCAGCCGCTCGGAGCGGGCGCCGCGCAGGATGTCGATGACATGGGCGGCGCCGAAGCGCTCACCGCGTTGGGCGAGCCGCGCGATGCAGGACAGGAACTGGCGCGCCTCCGTGCTCCAGTCGACCGGTGTCTTCGGCGTCTCGCAGTTGTCGCAGGCACCGCAGCCACCGGTGAAACTTTCCCCGAGATAGGCGAGGATCACGGCGCGTCGACACTCGGTCGATTCCGCGTAAGAGAGAACCTGGCGCAGTTGCTGACGTCCCAGGCGTTGCTCCGCTTCGAGTGCCGCACCGGTCTCCGGGTCCACCTTCTGCTGGATCAGGAACTCCGCGGTGCGAATGTCGGCGGCGCCGAAATAGAGCCGGCAACGCGCCGGATCGCCGTCGCGGCCGGCGCGGCCGGACTCCTGGCTGTAGCCTTCGAGAGTCTTCGGCAGATCATAGTGCACGACCCAGCGCACGTCGGGCTTGTTGATGCCCATGCCGAAAGCCACCGTGGCGATCACCACCTGCAGATCGTCGCGGATGAACGCCTCCTGCGTCTCGCGACGCTGGTCGGCGCCGATACCCGCATGATAGGCCGCCGCCCGAACGCCGTCGCCCTGTAGCCGTTCGGCGAGTTCCTCGACCCGCCGGCGTGACAGGCAGTAGACGATGCCCGCGCCGCCGCCGCGGGCGAGGCGCAGCAGTTCCGCGTAACTGCCCTTGGTCTTGGGCCGGACCTCGTAATGCAGATTGGGCCGATTGAAGCTCGTCAGGTGGATCGCCGGGTCGCGAAGATCGAGTTGCGCGATGATGTCGGCGCGCACGCGAGGCGTCGCGGTGGCCGTGAAACAGAACATCGGGGTCGTCGGGTGGCGACGCCTGAGCTGCGACAATTGCCGGTAGTCGGGACGAAAATCGTGGCCCCACTCCGAGACGCAATGGGCTTCGTCGACCACGAAGGCATTGAGTCCCGGGCCGGCGACGACGCGCGGCAGGACACCGTCCAGGAAGTCCGGGAGCAGCAGGCGCTCGGGCGCGAGATAGAACAGCTGGTACTCGCCGCGCAGGAGCGCGGTCGTTCGCTGCGCCCCTTCGCCCGCGGGCAGGCTGGAGTTGACGAAACTCGCGGCGATCCCGTTGTCCCGCAGCTGACGCACCTGGTCTTGCATCAGCGCGATCAGGGGCGAGACGACGAGCGTGACCCCGGGCCGCAGCAGCGCCGGCAGTTGGAAGCAGAGGGATTTTCCGCCGCCGGTCGGCATCAAGGCCAGCAGGTCGCGACCCGCGAGCGCGTCGCGAACGATGGCTTCCTGACCCGGCCGGAAGTGGTCGAAGCCGAATATTCGTTTCAATGCAGCGGTCAATTGCGCCATGATGCGCGGATTCTACTTGGACGGAGATTCCTCATGGAGCATTCGCACACCATCCACCGTCATCAGCACCATCTGGGCTGGGACAACGCCCTGACGCCGGTACTGCGCGTCGCGCCGGGGACCTCGGTGGAGTTCGAGGTGCTCGACGCCGCCGGCGGACAGCTCTCGCCCGAGTCGACCGTCGCCTCGATCGCGTCCCTGGACTTCGGCCGCATCAATCCGGTCGCCGGACCCCTCCATATCGAGGGCGCGGAACCCGGCGACGTGCTGAAGCTCACGCTCTTGTCTTTCACGCCCTCGGGTTGGGGGTGGACCGCGAACATCCCCGGCTTCGGATTGCTCGCCGACGAGTTCCCGGAACCTGCACTGCATCTTTGGAGCTACGATGCCGCGACGCTGGCACCGGCCCTCTATGGCCGCTGGGGACGGGTTCCGCTCAAACCCTTCACCGGCACGATCGGCGTCGCCCCGGCTGCAGCCGGCCTGCACAGCATCGTGCCACCCCGGCGCGTCGGCGGAAACCTCGACGTACGCGACCTCGCGGCCGGCACGGAGTTGTATCTGCCGGTCGAGGTGGCCGGGGCCTTGTTCTCGGTCGGCGATACGCACGCGGCGCAGGGCGATGGGGAGGTGGGGGGGACCGCGATCGAGAGTCCGATGGACGTTGCGATCCGCTTCGACCTCATCAAGCAGACGCCGCTCGCGTTTCCCCGCTTCAGCACGCCGGGCCCGGTCACACGCCATTGGGATGGCAAGGGCTACGAGGTGACGACCGGCATCGGTCCTGACCTGATGGAGGCGGCACGCGACGCCGTGCGCGGCATGATCGACTTGCTCGGGCGGCAGCACGGCATGCCCGCGATCGACGCCTATCTGCTCTGCAGTGTCTGTGGTGACCTGCGGATCAGCGAGATCGTCGATCTGCCGAACTGGGCCGTGTCCTTCTATTTCCCGCGGATCGTCCTCGACTGACATTCAAGCTTTTCGTGCCGCCGCCGATCTTCGTACCGTGTCCGATATTCCCGACTGGAAACAGAAATACCGCAACTCGGTGCTCGAAATGGAGGCCGAGGAGAAGCGTTGGCGCCATGTGGAGGCCGTCCTACGCCGTCTCGTCAACCGGCTCTGCGCGGCCGGCATGGGCACGAGTGAGCCGCTGGATGAAGGACTCGGCCGGATTGCGCAGGCCAATCGCCGGCACGCGGAGGTCGACGAACTCGAAGCGCTCGCCCAGCACCTGACGCGGCAAGTCGTCGCCGTCGAGACGAAAACCCCGGCGCGGGAGCCCGCCGAGAACTGGAAGGCGACCTGCGCCTCGGTCCGCACGCTGCTCGAGCGCGTCGCGGAAGGCGATGTGGAGAGTCCGGTGGTCCTCGCGCTCGGCGCGGAACTCGGCGCGGCCAAGACCGACGCGGCACTCGCCGAGGTGCTGCTGCGCATCGCCGACCTCGTGCACGAGCGCGGCGAACAGATCGCGCGCGATCGGCTCCAGGCCGCCTCGGTTCTCGCGGATGTCGGCAAACGCCTCGAGGAGTTGCTGGCCTACTTCGTGGCGACCGCCGAGGACTCACGCACGAATCGGGAGGCCACCGCGAGCTTCGATGCCGCGGTCATGGCCCAGGTCCGCGATTTGTCGGTGGAGTTCGAGTCGGCGACCGAACTGCACGCCCTGCAATCGATGGTCGGGCGAGGACTTGAATCGGTCAGCCGCTGCGTCCAGGACTTTCGGCGTCAGGCCGATGATCGTCTGACGGAGCAGACCGCGCGGGCCGAAGCCATGGGGGTCCGGGTCGCCGCCCTCGAGCAGGAGGCACGCGAGCTGCAAGGGCGCCTCGCCGAAGAGCGGGACCGCGCCCGCGTCGATTCGCTCACCAATGTCGCCAATCGCAAGGCCTTCGACGAGCGGCTCGCCCAGGAACTGGCGCGCATGCGCCACACGGCGGGCCCGGTCACGCTGCTGATCTGGGATCTGGACAACTTCAAGTCGATCAACGACCACTACGGGCACCGGGCCGGCGATCGCGTCCTGCAAAGCGTCGCGCGCTGCTTCGCGAGCGGCGTGCGTTCGACGGACTTCGTCGCCCGCATCGGCGGCGAGGAGTTCGCCATGATCATGATCGGGCTGCCGATCGAGGCCGCGGTCGGCATGGCGAATGATCTGCGCATCGCCGTCGAGGGCCTGCGCTTTCATTTCCGTGGCAAGCCGATCCGCATCACGGCTTCCTGCGGCGTCACGGAAATCAAGGAACGGGAGAGCGCGGAGAGCGCCTTCGACCGCGCCGATTCGGCGCTCTACCGCGCCAAGGACGCCGGGCGCAACGCCTGTGTCGCGGCCTGATTCGCGCCGGCAACCGGTTGCAAGCGCGATCCGTGCCGATAGGCGAACACGCAGGTGAATTCCGCGCCGAGCAGGAAGATCTGCGCCGAGTAATAGACCCACAGCAGCAGGACCACGAAGGAGCCGGCTGCACCATAGGCCGAGGTGAGGGAGTTACGGCCGAGGTAGAAGCCGATGAGGGATTTGCCGACCTCGAACATACCCGCCGTCACCAGACTGCCGATCCATACGTCACCCCAGGCGATGTCCTCGCGCGGGACGTATTTGTAGATCAAGGCGAAGAGCAGGGTAATCAACAAGAACCCGACGACCAGATTCAGCAGCGACAGCACGGTGTGCCACTCGGCCGTAAAACTCCCGATCCAGGTGCCGAGGACGGCGAGCGCGGCGCTCGCGAGCAGCGAGACGAGCGCGAGGAAGCCGACTCCGAGGATCATCCCCAGCGAGAGGAAGCGCTGACGCAGGAACTTCCAAACTCCGTCGAAACCGCTGCTCTCCGGGGTCGACCAGATCACGGCGAGGGCGTTCTGCAGCTCGCCGAAGACACTGGTCGCGCCGATCACCAGGGTGACGATGCTGATCGCGGCCATGCCGCCGCTTTTGCTGCGATGGTCGAGACCCGCGAGCAGCGCTTGAACCGCGCTCGCACCGGTGTCCCCGATCAGACCACGAATTTGATCGAGGACATGCGTATTGGCGACATCGCTGCCGAACACCGTGCTGGCGAGTCCCACCGCGATGACCACGATGGGTGCGATTGCGAACAGAGTGTAGAACGCGAGCGCCGCCCCGGTGCCCGACGCATCGTGCGCGATCCAGGCCGAGATCACTTTTTGGCCGACCGACCAGGCCTCCTTGCCGTAGCCTCTCCAGTTGAACCCGCTCCACTTCATGGCGCCAGTTATCGCACGGAATGCGCGCCGCGGCAGTCGGCCGTCCCCTACAAGCGGCGCCCACAATCACGCTAAGCTAGCGTATCGCGGCCAGCGTACGGCTTGCACTGCGCTGCAAAGAGGAGGGCGACCATGAGCAACGAAGAAGTCGGTTTCGACCTGTGGGACCTGCGCGTCGAGGTCGTCGGGCCACCCGACGCGAAGATTTATTGCGGAGCCCGCTTGGGGGATTATTTCGAGCTGCAGGGCGAAATGCTGCTGCTGCCGCCAGGGCAGGGTTTCTCGCTCTACTCCTTGGCAGCGCTGATGCCCTTGCTGCCGGCGAAGCAACGCGTCACCGACCCGCACGATTGGATGAGCACGGATGCGGAAGTCGCTTGCCCCGACCCGCATTGTTCCACGCGATTTCGGATCATCCGAACGGGGAAGCGACGATTTCTCCGCTCGGCGGTCACCGCCGTCCCCTTGCCCTCGGCCGGCGGTTCCAGTACCGACCAGAACGGTTTCCGAGCCTAGCGCCCGAAGAAGCCGCGGGCTTGGGGCCCGCGCCTCTGCCGGACTCAGCTCGCCTCAGCTGGACTCAGCCGGCCTTTTTGGCGCCCGGGGCCAGCTTGTCCGTCCAACCTTCGCAGTAGCACGTCGTGCAGACATCGCCCTCGACGAGGGAGCAATCGCCGGACTTCGCACCGTATTGGCCGGAAGGCTTTGCCGCGAAATTGATGCAGGTCGAGCACTGCTTGCCGCCGTCGCCCGGCTCTTCGGAATAGAAAAAGTCTTCTTTCGCGGCTTTCGCTTTGGCACTCGCTGTGCGCGTACCGACGACGCTCACGCCGATCGCCGCCAAAAGACCTGCCCCTCGGGCAAGGGCGGTACGGCGCGTCATCATCAAAGGATCATTCTTGCTCATCGTGGCCTCCAGTTGAGTGCTTTGCAGCGTTGGTAGGCGCTTGACGGCGACGAGGCCGGGAACTTGAACGAGTGCCCGCTTAAGTTAAATGCCCGCTCCCGGCGGTTCGCCGGGAGCCGTACCTTGGGATTGATGTGGCCGCGAGGCGAGCGACCGCCCCCGATCGCCTAGCGGCCGCCGCCGACCGTGGGCGCGACCGCCGCCGCCGCGCTGACGTGTTGCAGAGAGGCGGTGTTGGGCAGAGCCGCCGCTGCCGCGTTGGGCAAAGGCGCCGGTGCCGCGTCCTTCGCGGTTTTCTGGGTTGCGGGCGCTGCATCGTCCGGTGCCGGAGCGTCGGGAGTTGCGGTATAGCCTTCCTGGCCGGGCAGGGGGCGCGGGCCGCCCGGACGCACGAGCTCCGGGTAGTACTGCAGCATCGGTGCGCCGTAGAGCGGCTTGTTCGAGCCGTTGTGGCAGGTTGCGCAATAGATCTTGGGGACGTCGCCACCGGGGCCCAGGCGCTCGGCCGGCAGCTCGGTCTTCAGCGGCAACATCACGTTGTTGTTCAAGTCACGCACCATGCGAATCCCGTACCAGGCCGTCACACGCTGCGGCGTGCTCAACTCCCAAGACGCGAGCGCGCGCGTGTTATGGCAAAAATCGCAGTTCACCCCCAGAGACTCGGACATCACCATCATCAGCGTGTAGGTCTGGCGGGCGTGCTGCACGGAATTGCGGTTGCCGGTTTGCAGCGGTGTGACGCCGTTGACGCGGATGTTGTCATCGTGCAGCAGGTATTCCGTCAAGGAATCGGCCGGCAGCGAGGAGTCGGCCGCCGCCGGTGTCGGGGGACGCTGCAGAGGGCGCTTTTGCATCAGGCCATCGTCATTCTCGGTTGCCTGAAACCAGATCTTCGCAGGCACGGCCTGGCCGCGGTGACAGGTGTAGCAGGTGACGCCGGTCTTGCCGACGTGGGCAGTCCAGTCGGTGTTGATGTGCCGCGTCATCGCGATCATCTTGCGCGCGACGCGCTTCTGATATTTCTCGTCGCTGTTGTAAATCGGGGCGGCATGGCAGAAGTTGCAGCCGACCTCGGGGGCGACCCAACTCTTGATCGAGAGCATCGTGCGCGCGAATTGGCTCTTGCTCAGATCGCCGAGCACGTGCACGTTCTCGTACGTCTCTGCGGCCGTGGGACCGTCGGTTTTCGCCGGCCCGAGAGGCTTGGGGAACTTGTTGATGACGTCTTCTTTCTCGAAGTAGCTCTCTCGGTAGAGTTGCGACATGGCGGTGCCGCGATAGCCGCGTTGCACGACCTCGGTGCGATGGTAGCCGGCCAACAGGCCGACGATCACTACCAGACCGGCACAGGCTAACGTCACGAATACTTTGAACGGATTCATCGCAATTCCCCTCGCGTTGCGAATAAATCGGGGTGGGCCTCACGGCACTCGTCGGCTGTCCGACGCCGACCCCGACTTCGCCAGATTATCTCAAGTACCTGCTCTTTTCGCCCCGGGGGCGTTCTTGTCCGTCCAGCCCTGGCAGTAGCAATGGGTACAGACGTCGCCCTCGAGCAGGGCGCAATCGCCCGAGTCCTTGCCATACAGACCGGTGCTCTTCGGCGTGAAATTGATACAGCCGGGACAAGCCTTGCCGTCTTCGTTCGGCTCTTCCTGGAAATAGAAATCTTCTTTTGCAGCTTTGGCTTTCGCGAACGCAGGCCGTACGCCCGCGACCACCACCGCGATGCCCGCCAGGGCGCAAGAGCCTCTCGCAAGCGCCGAGCGGCGCGAAATCTTCACCATTCCCTTGTCTTCATTCATCGGCGTTTCCCCCCCAAAGTAGAATCACGCACAAGACCACTATTGACCTTCGCATCGAATCTGTCGCGTACCGATTGCGCTGACGTCCACCCGTCAGTCCCGCACGGCATGGCAGCGGTGTGGGACGGACGGTGGTGCGGTGTGTAGCGGTGGTTCGGCGTTGGCGTCGCTGAAGCGGAGCGACAAAAATGCCACTGCCAAGATCTATCCGTTCGAGCGACATGCCATCTCAACAACCGCCTATGACCGTCGTGACGAGGTTTCAAGACCACTCGCGTGACGGTTCGCCAGCCTCGAAGGAGCAGGGCTAGCCACTCCCCCCAAAATCGTCTTCTTCTGTTCCACTATCGACCTGCACGAGCCCAACCCAGCAACCGCATCGAAGAACCACCGGGCGGTGCTCGAATGCTGCTGTTGCTTGATGGCTAATGCTACCCTCAAAGTGAAACAAGTCAGAAAGCAAGTAAAACGAGGATTTCCACACATCGTTGTGAGAAATCTTTATGTTGCGCCGGGCCTGATGCCATAATCGTTCCGGTCGCGCACGGGCGTCACCCGGCGCGCGAAGGGAGGGCTGGAGCGACGGGGGACCCAGGTAATGACCATGCTTCGGTCATGAGCTGTCCTTCGGAAGTCCTTGTCTCATTGGGTGTTGTCGGTCGCCTGATCGACGGCTGAAACTGGAAGGAGTGAGCGAGTGCGCGGTGCTTCTTTGCGTCAATTACGGGCTTTTGCGGCGGTGGCTCGACACCACAGTTTCGTCCGCGCTGCCGCCGAGCTGCACCTGACCCCCTCCGCGATATCCCTGCAGATCAAAGAATTGGAACAGGCTGTCGGTTTGTCTCTTTTTGGCCGCAGCGGTCGCGCGGCGGCCCTCACACGGGCCGGGGAAATGCTGCTCGTCGATGTCAGCCGGGCTTTGCTAGCGCTCAAGGATGCCGACGACACCTTGAGCCGCCTGCGCGGCGCCGAAACCGGCGTCGTCGGCGTCGGGATCGTCAGCAACGCGAACTATTTCATGCCGAGGCTGCTCGCGCGCTTCCATGCCGCGCATCCGAATGTGGAATTGCGAGTTTCGGTGGGCAACCGCGAACAGCTCGTGCGCCAACTGGGCTCGCGGGAGATCGATCTGGCGATCATGGGTGAACCGCCCGCCGACCTCGGCTGTCGCCATGATCCTCTGGCGCCGCAGCCCTTCGGTATCGTTGCCGCTCCGGAACATCGCCTGGCGCGGGAGTCGCGAATCCCCGGTGCCTCCCTCGCGGGCCTCGCTTTTCTAGTGCGCGAGTCCGGTTCCGGAACGCGCGCGGCGATGGATCTATTTTTCCGCGATGCGCAAATCGTGCCCTCGCGGGTGATGGAGTTGACCAGTAACGAAACGATCAAGCAGGCGGTGATCGCCGACATGGGTTTGGCGTTTCTTTCGTATCATACGGCCGCCGTCGAGTTGCGCAGCCGTCAACTCGTGGCGCTGGACGTGGTCGGCTTGCCCGTGATGCGGCGCTGGCACGTCGTGAGCCTCGATGCCGAGTCCTCGAGCGACGCGACCGAGTCCCTGCGGCGCTTCATCTTGGAACTGGGCGCGGGCGTCATCGCCCAGCAATTCGAAGGGGTGTTGTCGGGCCGACCCGACGAGCCCATGGCCCCGGAACCGGACGAAGCGGCCGGTCCCGCGTCCGCACAGGACGCGGCGCCTGAATTCGCCGATCTCGCGGTCCCTCTGTCCGCCGAGAGCCGATGACCCTGACGGACGTGCGCAGCGACACGGTCACGCGCCCCTCGCCGGGTATGCGGGCGGCGATGGCGGCGGCCGAGGTGGGTGACGACGTCTACCGCGACGACCCGACCGTCAACCGGCTCGAAGCCGTGGTCGCGGAGCGCTTCGGCTTCGAAGCGGCGGTGTTCTTCGGTACCGGAACGCAAAGCAATCTCGCCGGCCTGATGGCCCATTGTGGCCGAGGCGACGAGTACCTCGTCGGCCAGGAGGCCCACACCTATAAATACGAGCAGGGCGGTGCGGCGGTGCTCGGCAGCATTCAACCGCAGCCGCTCGATAACGAGCCGGACGGTTCGATTGCGCTCGCCCGCATCGCCGCGGCGATCAAACCCGAGGACGTGCACTTCGCGAGAACCCGACTCCTCGCACTCGAGAACACGATCGGCGGACGCGTGCTGCCGGCCGCATACGTGAGCGCGGCAACGCAATTCGCGCGTTCTCGCGGTCTCGCGACCCACCTCGATGGGGCGCGGATCTTCAATGCTGCGGTCAAGCTCGGCGTCGCCGAGGCCGAGGTCGCCGCGGGCTTCGATTCCGTTTCGATTTGCCTGTCCAAGGGCCTAGGCGCGCCCGCGGGCAGCGTACTGGTCGGTTCGCGCGACTTGACCGCTGCCGCGCGGCGCTGGCGCAAAGCCTTGGGCGGCGGCATGCGTCAGGTGGGCATCCTGGCCGCCGCCGGCCTCTACGCGCTCGACCATCACGTCGCGCGACTGGCGGAGGATCATGAGAATGCGTCCTTTCTCGCCGAGCGCCTGCGGTCCGCGGGACTCCAGGTAGATCCGCCGCAGACGAACATGGTCTATTTGAGCGTGCCGAGCAAGGACGTCGGGCCGCTCGCGGCCCACCTTGTCGCCCACGGCGTGTTGGCCTCGATCGGCGAGCGCACCCGGCTGGTGACGCACCTGGACGTGTCGCGCAGCGCGCTCGCGCGCGTCGCCGATCTGATCGCCGCGCAACTGCAACCCCACTGAGGACCCAGGTCGCCGCGTATTTACAACACCTTTACACGCTCCAAGCCAATCTCTGCCCGGTTTTTCGACCACCACCGCTATCGTTCGGCGGTTCGGGAATCATGGTCCCGGGCTCTTGGAGAACATCGTGGACTTCGTGTTTGCCGGCGCCTTCCTGGCGCTCCTGTTGTTGACCCTCGCCCTCGTCAAGGGCTGTGCCGCCCTCGAGCAACGCAAATGAACTTCTCTTACCTGCTCGCGGGTGCGCTCGCGCTCGCCTTGTTGATCTACTTGCTGATCGCGTTGATCCGCGCCGAGGATCTCTAGCCATGACCGGGCAGGCGTGGACCATGCTGGTCGTCTTTCTGGTGGTCTTGCTGGCGCTCGCCTACCCACTGTCGTGGTGGCTCGCGCGCCTTGCCGACGCGCGGCCGATCGCGGGCCCGCTCGGTCGGGTCGAGGCTCTCTTGTACCGCGTCGCCGGTGTCGAGCCGGCCGAAGAGATGAACTGGGTGCGCTACGCCATTTCGCTGCTCTCGTTCAACGCGCTCGGCGTCCTCGTCGTCTATCTCGTACAGCGGCTGCAATTCGTGCTGCCGCTGAATCCGCAGGGCTTCGCCGCTCTCAGCCCGGACTCCGCCTTCAACACTGCCGTGAGTTTCGTCACCAACACGAACTGGCAGGCCTATTCCGGCGAGTCGACGATGAGCTATTGCACCCAGATGATCGCGCTGGCGGTGCAAAATTTCCTGTCCGCAGCCACCGGCATCGCCGTCGCCTACGCCCTGATCCGCGGCTTCGCGCGCCGTTCGGCGCAGGGAATCGGCAACTTCTGGGTCGATCTCACGCGCAGCACGCTCTACCTGCTCCTGCCGCTGTCCCTGCTGGTCGCGGTCCTCTTCATGGGCCAGGGGGTCATCCAGAATTTCGATGCCTACAAGGATGTGCACACGATCGAGACGCTGAGCTACGACAATCCGCAACTCGACGCGGACGGACAGGCCGTCAAGGATGCCGCCGGCAATCCGATCACGACGCGCGCCACGACCGAGGTCCAGACCCTGCCGATGGGGCCGGTCGCCTCTCAGGAGGCGATCAAGATGATCGGCACGAACGGCGGCGGGTTCTTCAATGCGAACTCGGCCCACCCGTACGAGAACCCGACGCCCTTGACGAACTTCGTGCAGATGATCGCGATGTTCCTGATTCCGGCGGCGCTCTGCTTTGCGTTCGGCCGCATGCTGGGCGACCTCCGTCAGGGCTGGGCCGTACTCGCGGCGATGACCGTGATCTTCGTGGTCATGGCCGGAGTCGCCCTGTGGGCCGAGCAGCAGGGCAATCCCTTGTTCACGCCGCTCGGCGTCGATCAGGCGCAGACCGCCTTGCAGGCGGGCGGTAACATGGAGGGCAAGGAGACGCGCTTCGGCATCGTCGCCTCGTCGCTGTTCGCGACGATCACGACCTCGGCGTCCTGCGGGGCGGTCAATGCAATGCATGATTCCTTCACGCCCCTGGGCGGTCTCGTGCCGCTGTGGCTCATCGAGCTCGGCGAGGTCGTGTTCGGCGGCGTCGGAGCGGGCCTCTACGGCATGCTGATCTTCGCGATCATGGCGGTCTTCATCGCCGGACTCATGATCGGTCGGACGCCGGAATACGTCGGCAAGAAAATCGAATCCTTCGAGATCAAGATGACTTCGATCGTGATCCTGGTCACGCCTCTGCTCGTGCTCGTCGGGACTGCGATCGCCGTGATGACCGGGGCGGGCCAGGCGGGCATCGCCAATCCAGGTGCGCACGGCTTCTCCGAGATTCTCTACGCCCTGTCCTCCGCCGCCAACAACAACGGCAGCGCGTTCGGCGGCCTGTCCGCGAACACGCCGTTCTACAATGGCCTGCTCGCCGTGGCGATGTGGTTCGGGCGTTTCGCGTTCATCGTGCCGGTGCTTGCCATCGCCGGCTCGCTGGCCCGCAAGAAGCGGATCGAGGTGACCGCCGGCACCTTGCCGACCCACGGCCCGCTGTTCGTGGCGCTGCTCGTCGGCACCGTGGTGCTGGTCGGAGCACTGACCTACGTGCCCGCGCTCGCTTTGGGGCCGATCATCGAACAATTGCAGTTGCATGCATCGCATTGAGGGATAGACCGTGGTTCGCAAGAGTTTGACCTTGTTCGATCGGGCGCTGCTCGGGCCCGCGATCCTCGATTCCTTCCGCAAGCTCTCGCCGGTAGTCCAGGTGCGCAACCCCGTGATGTTCGTCGTCTACGTGGGCAGCCTGCTCACGAGCTGCCTCTGGGTCATGGCCCTGCGCGGCGGCGGCGAGGAGCCGACCGGCTTCATTTTCGCCATTTCGGCCTGGCTCTGGTTCACCGTGTTGTTCGCGAACTTCGCCGAGGCGCTCGCGGAAGGACGCAGCAAGGCCCAGGCGGCCTCGCTGCGCGGCCTGAAGCAGGCCGTCAGCGCGAAGAAGCTGCGTGTTCCGACCTACGGCAGTGAGTGGACCGCGACCCCGGCGCCTTCCCTGCGCAAGGGCGATTTCTTCCTCGTCGAGACCGGTGACGTGATTCCCGCCGACGGCGAAGTCGTCGACGGGGTCGCCTCGGTCGACGAGAGCTCGATCACGGGTGAATCCGCGCCGGTCGTGCGCGAATCGGGCGGTGATTTCTCCGCCGTGACCGGCGGCACGCGCGTGCTGTCCGACTGGCTCGTCGTGCGCGTCGCGGTCAACCCCGGCGAGGCCTTCATCGACCGCATGATCGCGATGGTCGAAGGCGCCAGGCGCCAGAAAACGCCCAACGAGATCGCGCTGACGATTCTCCTGATCGCCCTGACGATCGTGTTCCTGCTCGCCACCGCGACCCTGTTGCCGTTCTCGCTGTTCAGCGTCGCGGTCGCCAAGCTCGGCGCGCCGGTGACGATCACCGTACTCGTTGCGCTGCTCGTCTGTCTGATTCCGACCACGATCGGTGGACTGCTGTCGGCGATCGGGGTGGCCGGGATGAGCCGGATGATGGCCTCGAACGTGATTGCCACCTCGGGTCGAGCCGTCGAAGCGGCCGGCGACGTCGACGTCCTGTTGCTCGACAAGACCGGCACGATCACGCTCGGCAACCGGCAGGCGGCCGCTTTTCTGCCCGCCGATGGCGTGACCGAGCAGCAATTGGCCGACAGCGCCCAGCTCAGCAGCCTCGCGGACGAAACCCCCGAGGGACGCAGCATCGTCATTCTGGCCAAACAGCGCTTCAATTTGCGCGAGCGCAATTTGAGTCAGCTGGAGGCGACCTTCGTGCCGTTCTCCGCGCATACCCGGATGAGCGGTGTCAACATCGGTACGCGCGAGATTCGCAAGGGCGCGGCCGACTCCGTACGCCAGTATGTCGAGGCCATGGGCTTCAGCTTTCCGACACGCGTGACCCAGGCGGTCGACGAGGTGGCGCGCAAGGGCAGCACGCCGCTCGTGGTCGCCGACGCGGGCCGGGTGCTCGGTGTCGTGGAGCTCAAGGACATCGTCAAGGGCGGCATCAAGGAGCGCTTCGGCGAACTGCGCCGCATGGGCATCAAGACCGTCATGATCACCGGTGACAATCGTCTCACCGCGGCGGCCATCGCCGCGGAGGCGGGCGTCGACGATTTCCTCGCCGAGGCGACTCCCGAGGCCAAGCTCAAGCTCATCCGCCAATACCAGGGGGACGGCCGCCTCGTGGCGATGACCGGCGACGGCACCAACGACGCCCCCGCCCTCGCGCAGGCGGACGTCGCGGTCGCGATGAACTCCGGCACGCAGGCCGCCAAGGAAGCGGGCAACATGGTCGATCTCGATTCCAATCCGACGAAGCTGATCGAGATCGTCGAGGTCGGCAAGCAGCTGCTGATCACGCGCGGCTCGTTGACGACCTTCTCGATCGCGAACGACGTGGCAAAGTATTTCGCCATCATTCCGGCCGCGTTCGCGACGACCTATCCGCAGCTCGCGCTGCTCGACGTCATGCGCTTGACGAGTCCCAATTCGGCGATTCTCTCCGCCGTGATTTTCAACGCCCTGATCATCGTCCTGCTGATCCCTCTCGCGCTCAAGGGCGTCAAATATCGCGCGCTCGGCGCCGCCGCCTTGCTGCGCCGGAATCTGACCATCTACGGTCTTGGCGGCATCGCCGTGCCCTTCGTCGGCATCAAGCTCATCGACCTCGGGTTGGCGGCCCTGCACCTGGTTTAGAGGAACGACCCATGAAAACTCTGCTGCGCCCCCTGTTCGTTTTGTTCTTCGGTCTGACGATCCTGACGGGCGTCGTCTACCCGCTGCTCGTGACCGCGATCGGCCGCGCGGCCTTCCCCGATCAGGTCGCCGGCAGCCTCGTGAACGTCGGGGGACGTTCCGTCGGGTCCGTCCTGATCGGACAGTCGTTTCAGGATCCGAAGTATTTCTGGGGGCGTCCATCGGCCACCGCGCCCCAGCCCGAGAACGGCTTGGCCTCGGGCGGATCGAACGCGGGCCCGCTGAATCCGGCACTGCTCGATGCCGTCAAGGCGCGCATCGCCGCCCTGCGCGCCGCGGATCCCGACAACCCTCTGCCGGTGCCGGTGGATCTCGTGACGGCCTCCGCGAGCGGCCTCGATCCCGAGATCAGCCCGGCCGCCGCGCTCTATCAGGTCGGCCGGGTCGCCCGCGCTCGACATCTCGATCCCCTGCGCCTGCGGCAGCGCGTGCTTGCCGCCGTTCAGGGGCCGCAGTGGCATGTGTTCGGCGAATCCCGCGTCAACGTTTTGTTGCTCAATCTCGAGTTGGATCGCGCACAATAGGCGCCGATGCCGACCGCGAGCGAACAACGCCCCGATCCTGATGCACTGCTGGCCAAGGTCAAACAGGAGGAGGCGGCGGCGCAGCGCGGCAAGCTGCGCATCTACTTCGGTTCCTCGGCGGGCGTCGGCAAGACCTATGCGATGCTGGTCGCCGCGCGCAAGCTGCATCTGGAAGGGCGCGACGTCGTCCTCGGCGTCATCGAAACCCATGGCCGCAGCGAGACCGCGGCCCTGCTGGGCGAGTTGGAGGTGCTGCCCCCGCGGCAGATGCCCCACCGCGGCAAACTGCTCTCGGAGTTCGATCTCGACGGTGCCCTGGCGCGCCGTCCCGCGCTGATCCTCGTCGACGAGCTGGCGCATTCGAACGTGCAGGGGGCACGTCACCCCAAGCGCTGGCAGGATGTCGAGGAGCTGCTGGCCGCCGGCATCGACGTCTTCACGACACTCAACGTGCAGCACCTGGACAGTCTCAACGACGTGGTCGGCGGCATCACGAACGTGCGCGTCTGGGAAACCGTTCCCGACACGGTCTTCGACGATGCCGACGAGGTCGTGCTCGTCGACATTCCCGCCGACGAACTTCTCGACCGTTTGAAGGCCGGCAAGGTCTATGTCCAGCATCAGGTCGAGCGCGCGGCCAATAATTTCTTTCGTCGCGGCAATCTCATGGCCCTGCGCGAACTCGCGCTGCGCCGGACGGCCGATCGCGTCGAAGGCGACGTCCAGGCCTATCGCGAGGGCAAGGCCATCGGGTCGGTCTGGAAGACCGCGACCGCCTTGCTCACCTGTGTCGGTCCCGACCGCGGCGCCGAACGCGTGGTGCGGGCCGCCGCGCGCCTCGCGAGTCAGCTGAATGCCGACTGGCATGCAATCTATGTCGAAACGCCCTCGTTGCAGCGCCGGCCGGTCGCGCAGCGCGAACGCATCCTCGCGACGCTCAATCTGGCCAAGGAGCTCGGCGCGACGACCGCCGTGATCGCGAATCCGAGCGTCGCCGAGAGCGTCATCGCCTATGCCCGCAAGCACAACCTCTCGAAGGTCGTGATCGGCCGGGATGCGAGCCGTCGTCTGCTGCCCTGGCAGCGGTCGAACGGCCAGCGTCTGGCGATGCTCGCGCCCGACATCGACCTCGTCGAGATCGGCCGCCTCGGCACCGACACCGCGGCGCCCGCGAATCACGGCGCGGCCGCTCCCGGCCTCGCGACGCCCGAGGGCAGCGAGCGGCGCAGAACCAAGCGGCGCCGTTACCTGTGGGCGACCCTCGCCTGTGTCGGCATCACGGTGGTTGCCGCACCGCTCGCGCCGCGCTTCGATCGCGCCAACATCGTCGCGCTGTACCTGCTGACCGTGGTCGTCGTGGCCTGGCGTTTCGGTCGAGGACCCGCCGCGCTCGCCGCGGTGCTCAGCGTCGTCGCGTTCGACTTCTTTTTCGTGCCCCCGCGTTTCTCGTTCGCGGTCAGCGACGTGCAATACCTGCTGACCTTCGCGGTCATGCTGGCGGTCGGTCTGATCGTCGGACAGCTGACGGCGGGCCTGCGCTTCCAGGCGCGCGTCGCCTCGCATCGCGAGGAGAGGGCGGCCTCGCTGTACGAGATCGCGCGGGACCTCTCGGGCGCGGTGCAAATCGACCAGGTGGTCAAGATCAGCGACGAGTCGATCGAGCGGACCTTTCGTGCGAGCGCCGCGCTGCTCCTGCCCGACGAGCAGGGCAAGCTCGCGGCCGCCGAGCTTGGGCTCGCGTCCCCGCTCAACGTGGATCTTGGCATCGCGCAATGGGCGTTCGACAAGGGCGAACAGGCGGGGTTCGGCACCGATACGCTGCCCGGCAGCGACGTGCTCTACATCCCGCTGCGCGCGCCGGAACGCGCGCGAGGCGTGCTCGCGGTGCGCGCCAACAACCCCCGGATGCTGCGAATTCCCGAGCAGCGGCAGCTGCTGGACACGTTCGCCGCACTGGTTGCGATCGCGCTCGAACGGGTGCATTACGTCGGTGTCGCCCAGGATGCGCTCGTGCGCATGGAGTCGGAGCGCCTGCGCAACTCACTGCTCGCGGCGCTGTCGCACGATCTGCGGACGCCGCTCACGGTGCTCGTCGGACTCGCCGAGTCTCTGACGCTCGCGAAGCCGCCGCTGGCGCGCGCGCAGGTCGAGATCGCCGAAGCGATGAAGGACGAGGCGCATCGCATGAGCGCCTTGGTCGGCAATCTGCTCGATATGGCGCGCATCGAAAGCGGCGAGGTCAAGCTGAACCTCGAGTGGCAGCCGCTCGAGGAAGTCGTGGGCTCGGCGCTGCGAGCCGCGCGCGGCATGCTGACGAATCACCGCGTCGAGGTTTCCCTGCCGCGCGATCTGCCGCTCGTGCGCCTCGATGCCCTGCTGATCGAGCGCGTGTTGGTCAATTTGCTCGAGAATGCCTCGAAGTACACCCCCGCCGGCAGCCGCGTGAGCCTGTCGGCCGAGGTGGTCGGGGACCGGATGAGCCTCAGCGTCGCCGACGACGGCCCGGGCCTGCCGCCCGGCCGCGAGGAGGCGGTGTTCCAAAAGTTCACGCGCGGCGAGCGCGAATCGGCCACGCCCGGCGTCGGCCTCGGGCTCGCGATTTGTCGTGCGATCGTGGAATCCCACGGCGGGAGGATCACGGGCCAGCACCGCCACGGGGGCGGCGCCCTGTTCACGCTCTCGCTGCCGCTCGGTGATCCGCCGGCCGCTACTGTGGAATCCGAGGCGCTGCCACGCGAAATACTCAGACACGCTCCCAATGTCTGACCGACAGGCTACCCATGTCTGATCCGGCGCCGGTTGCGATCCTGATCGAGGACGAGAAGCAGATTCGGCGATTCGTCCGCAGCGCGCTCGAGGGCGAGTCCTGGGTCGTACATGAATCGGAGACGCTCCGGCAAGGCTTGAGCGATGCGGCGACGCGCAAGCCCGATCTGATCATTTTGGATCTCGGCCTGCCGGATGGGGACGGGGTCGAGTTCCTGCGCGACCTGCGCGGGTGGTCGCAAGTGCCCGTCATCGTCCTGTCGGCGCGCGTCAACGAGGGCGACAAGATCGCGGCCCTGGACGCCGGCGCCGATGATTACCTGACCAAGCCTTTCGGGGTCGGCGAGCTGCTGGCGCGCGTTCGCGCCGCATCGCGCCGACGCCAGCAGGTCGGCCCCGCGGGAGCGTCGGTGTTCGAGTTCGGGGACGTCAGCGTGGATTTCTCCCTGCGCTTGGTGCACAAGGCGGGCGAGGTCGTGCACCTGACACCGATCGAGTATCGCCTGTTGACGCTGCTCGTCACGAATGCCGGCAAGGTGCTGACCCACCGGCAGATCCTGCGCGAGGTTTGGGGACCGTCGCACGCCGAGCACGGCCACTACGTGCGCGTCTACATGGGTCATTTGCGCCAGAAGCTCGAGGACGATCCGGCGCAGCCGAAATACATCGTCACGGAGACCGCGGTCGGTTACCGGCTCGTGCCCCAGCCCCTCGCGTAGCGGCGGCGAGCCCGAGTCAGGTCCGCGGGCGTATCGACGTCGAGTGCTGCACTCGGCAGCGCGACGAGACGCAGCTGCAACGCCGGCGTCGCGGCGACGAGATCGCGCAAACCCACGTCGCCGCGGACCGCGGCCGCCTCGACGAACGCCCATTTCGGCAGGATCATCGGCACTCCGCCACGCGCTGGGGTGCCCTCTTGTGGCGGGGTGCCGCCGGCGAGCCGCCGCGCGGCGACGCCACGCCGCGCTCCGCACCATCGCCGCTGCAAGCGGACGAGATCCCGCGAGTCGAGTTCCGCCAGATCCACCGGCAGCCACAGGATCGCAGCCGCGTAACGGCCGCGCGCCAGCCCCAATCGCACGGAACTCGACAAACCTTGCGCGCGTCGCGTATTGACGGCGACGTCCGCGCCGAGTGCCCGAATTTCGGCACCCAAGGATCCCTGCCGGGGCGGCAGGATACAGAGCGGGCGCCGGGTGGTGCAGGACGCACAGACCTGCAGCGTTCGCCGGAGCAAGGAGACGCCGTCGATGCGCACCCGCGCCTTCGATCGTCCAAGCCGCCGCGAAAATCCCGCCGCGAGCACGACCACCCGCGGTTGAGTCAATTGGTAGCCTTTCATTGCTATGATGGTTGCATGGTGAATGGCGGTTTGAAGAAAAACTTTCCGGCATTGAAACGCCAGCCGTTATTCTCGCCGGTCTGGCTTGCGGGCCTCGCCTCGCTGTCGGCCTTGCTCGTTCTTGCGTTCGCGACCTGGTACTGGAGCAACGCCCAATCGACGACCATCATTCTGGTGCGTCATGCCGAGAAGGATCTCAGCGTCGCCGCCGATGCGCCCTTGACCGCCGTTGGCACGGCCCGCGCCGAGCAATTGGCCCAACTGTTCGGCTCGACCACGCCGCCCGGCAAGCTCAGCGCGATCCTGAGTTCGCCTGCGCTGCGCTGCCGACTCACGGTGGCGCCCTTGGCGGCCAAGCTCGGGCTCACACCGGTCATCGTGCCGGCGGCCGCCGACCCCGATGCGGCCGTGGCGCTCGCGCACCGGCTGCTACACGACTATGACGGTGGCCGCGTGCTGCTCGTCGCGCACAGCGATACCATTCCGGCGATCGTGGCGGCGCTGAGCGCGGAGATCAATGTTCCGCCGATCGCCGATACCGACTACGGCAGCATTTACATCGTCACGGTCCCGCGCTTGGGCGCCGCGAATCTGCTGCGCCTGCATTATTGACTGCGTCGTCCTTGCAGGGCCGTCGAAATGAGGTCGGTGTGGCGGGCGATGCGAAAATCGGCGATGACGCGGTCGCGCACGCGGCGGCTCCCCTCGATCAGATAGGTCGCCCGACGTACGCTGAGCCCCAAGGGCCCGTTCAGACCGTACATGGTGATCACGGTCTTGTGTTCGTCCGCGAGCAGGGGAAACGGCAGTCGATATTTTTCGGTGAATTTCGCATGCGAGGCCGGACTCTGCGGGCTGATCCCGACGACGGACATGCCGGAGCGATGAATCTCGGCATGCAGGTCGCGCAGGGCGCAAGCCTGGCTGGTGCACAGAGGCATGAAGTCGGCCGGGTAGAAATACAAGATCAGCGCTCCCGGTGACAGCAACGCGGTCAGGGATTGGTCCCGGCCGTGCTGATCGGGCAGGGTGAACTCCGGCGCACGTTCTCCGACTTCGAGCATCCGGGCCCTCTGCCTCTTGGGTACTATTGCTGGGACGATCGCGAATATATCGCTTTGCCCGGTCCGGCGCGCCCATCCATCCGGGGAAATGCGCCGCCAGCGGCCTAGCCCAAGGAGGTCGATCGCGCAATACTTTGGTTTGCTGCGCTTTGCTGCTAGTATTCGTCGCCCTTTCCGGGGGAGTAGCTCAGTTGGGAGAGCGTCGCGTTCGCAATGCGAAGGTCGAGGGTTCGATCCCCTTCTCCTCCACCAAACGATAAAGACCGGGGTAGGGACCCCGGTCTTTACGACCGATCTCGCCTCGGTAGCTCAGTGGATAGAGCGAATGCCTCCTAAGCGTTAGGTCGCCGGTTCGATTCCGGCCCGGGGCACCATCCGTGGGACTGCTAAGGTCCGGGACCTGGCGGCTGTTGTTCTTATAGGGACCGCCAGGGCCCGTACTCTATTCGTCGTGTCGAGGTTAGGGCGAGGATTTGCTCGTGTCGGAGGAGTCGGAATCCGGCTGGTCCTCGCCAGTCAGTGTCGAGATGTATTCCACGACCGCGTCGATCTGATCGTCGGTGATGTTCGCGACATTGCGTTGCATCAATACGTTTTCACGCAGCTTCGTGTGGTAATAGTGCAGTTGCAGCTTCAGGTAGCCCGGATGCTGACCCTGCAGGCGCGGGACATTGTTCGTCCCTGCACCGACCTCTCCGTGACATTGAGCACATTTGACGACCTTTGGTTCCTTGACCCCGTTTTCGTAAATTTCCTTGCCCCTCGCCGCGAGCTCCGGGTTTTTCGAAGGTTTGCCCGTGACCGGCGGAAGCGAAGAGAAATACTTGGAAAGTCCCTCGATCTGCTGATCGGTCAGCTTGTTCGAGATTCCCCACATGAAGGCGCGCGCATGAGGGTCGCTGCGCCCGTGCTGACGCAATAGGCTCAATTCCGTCGCGATGTAGACCTGATTCTGGCCGGCCAGGATCGGGACCAGCGGCGTGATGCTGATTCCATTGCCGCTGGCGCCATGGCATCGCGCGCAGGCAAAGCTGACCAGCGTGTGGGCGTCCCTGGCCCCCGGATCGGGGGGCAGAGAAATGTCGGCCGCATGCGCAAGACCAACGAACGAGCAGGCGATTCCGATCGCCACGGCAGTCAGCGAGTGAGTCGTGAGCTTTTTCATTAGTAGTCCATCCATAGGCCAAGCACCCAGGTGTTGTTATCCGACGCTTTCACGTTCGGAAAGGCAGGCGAGAACGGAAACCGACCGTTCGCCGCGGTAAACGGATTCTGATTGTTGGCGAGCACCTGATAGGCGTTGTACTGGAGCAGGAACCTGAAATTCAGCCAAGGCATGTAATCGAGCTCGAGCAGCGCGTACTGATTGGCCGGCGAGCCATTGCCCCCGTACGCGAGCACGTCGCTCGTGCCGGTGGTCCGCGTCAGGCTCACGATCGAACCATAGCGGCGATCCCGCCAGTACTCGCCCGTGACGACGAGTTGCGTCAGCGTGTCCGTCGAGTTGCTGTAAATCGGGCCGCCGACGGGACTCGTGAAGGTGGCAGCCGTCAGCTGATCGCTGTTCTGTTGCCGTTCGTGAGTGACGTGACCCAGGAAGCTGAAGATGTTGTGCTGGCCGTTGTACTGATACTGCCAATCGAAGCTCAGATCAGTGTACTTGTTGGCAGCGCCCGGATTGAAGGTCTGCACGGTCGCGTAGGCAGGCCCGTTGTTCGGCTGAATGGCCCCGGACGCTATCGCCGCTGCGGTTGCCGCGTTCTGCGCCGCAACTTGCTGCGCCGAAACATAACCGCTCGCCGGAATCCAATTCACATACATTCCATTGAGGCCGATTTCCGCGGAGTTGTATCCCCAATCGTACTCATAAGCGACGCGGGCATAGGGCGCGAACTTATCGAGGACGCCACCGTTAGCGGCGATATTGCTGCTCTCGGCCACCGGCGTACCGCCGGTGGCGAAGGCAGAGTGATAAGCCGAGAGTTCGAAGTACAGCGAGTCGTTCCAGAAGCCGTAAGCACCGAGACCCGCGACTATCCCAGGCCCGAAGGAATTGATGATGGGTGCATTCGTTCCGGCGCCGGCGACACCGACCTGGTACAAGGTCACGTTGTTGAAGTTCGGAATCGTGTAGCTTCCGAAGCCGTTCCAGACATCTTGGAACGTGACATAGTTATTCGCCGTGACACCCCAGACCCACTTGTTGTCCCAGGTGTGATCGCTGTAACGGATATCGATGTTGTCGACACCCACGCTACCCCCCTGCCCGTTGTAGGTCAGCTGCAACCAAGCGCCGACCTTGTCGGTCACGGCGCCCGCATAGGCCAGGCTGAACTGGTCGGGAAACTGATAGGTATCGCTTTGCGCATGCGCGGGGTACGGAGCACCCGTATCCGGTGGAGCACGGTCGTAATGGTCGTAGCCCAGCTGAGCGAGTACGGCGATTCCCGGCAGATCGGTGAGCCAGACCGTATTGCGCTTGTGCTCGTCGATGTCGTTGACCAAGGGCGGACGCGTGGTCAGCGTATAGCCGTTGAGTTTGAAGCGTCGGCCGAACGGAGTCAGTTCGGGCGGTGCCGTATGACAGGCCTCGCAGGCCAGTCCCGTCTGCCGGGCGAACGGCGGGATTGCAGCCGCCGGCCGGGACAGGAGCATCAAGGTCGATCCGGCAAGGAGGCACAGGGTGGCGGTAGCGCCTAGTCTCAGCAGCCTCATGACGCCGAGCCTTGGCCTGAACTCGCAGGCGAACCAAGCATGAAAGCTATCGTTGTCATTAATTAAGCCCCCGTTTTAGATCGTGTCAGCCACACCATCCGAGAACGCCATTCTCTGATTACTTGTCGCGCAGCCTCGTGGCCGCTCTTGTGTGCGTTAGTCTCGTGAAGCAAACTTGCTATGCGTTTAGGCGAAAGTAAAACGAGGATTTCAACATCCTATCTTTTGAATTCCTCATGCGTGGCGTCGCCGCAACGCAGCGACCGAATTCGGGGAGGGCGACATCGATCCTCCGCAATTCGGTTTCGAGACATAATCGCCCAACGCGCGGTCGAGGTCCCAATCATTTGAATTGTCGGTATATAGTGATCTACGGATTCCGAACGGTCGTCGCATGAGGGGTGCGCCACGATGATGAAACCAGCTTGGCTCTTGATCGGCTTATCGGTTTTTTCCGTCACGATTGGCGCCGAACAGACAGACCCTTGTGCCTCCTTGTCGGGTGCGGCTTTGACCCAGTGCCGCAGCAATCAGCAGACCCTGCAGTTGCAACAGCAGCTGGAACACCAGCTGCAGCAACAGCAGGAGCGGCAGAACCAGCTGGACAAACAGCAGCGGGACGTCCAACAACAATTGGAGAACCTGCGGCAGCAAAACGAAACTCTTCGTAAACAATTGGACAGTCAGGCATCCGCGCTCGCCGCGCGACCCGTGGCGACCGCCTCGGCGGAAGATGCCCAAAATCGAGAGCTCAGCAAGGCGCAGGATCTCAAGACCTGGAAGGCCGACAATCCGTGGTTCGGGTTCGACTATCCTCGAACCCAATTCGCGATGCGCTACATCAAGCAGCTACAAAAAGAGCATCCGGATCTGAACGAACACGACTTGCTCGATGCGGTGTCGACCAAGGTCAATGAAACCTTCGGCCCCCCGCATTAGTTGAACATCCTGCGACCGGTCTCGATCGCAGGCCTCCGCGGGCACCGGTAGCCGATGTGGTTACGCCATACGTCGGGGTCCGAGCGCCGCTGCCTCGTCGCCGCGTTCGCGGGCTACGGCCTCGACGGCTTCGATTACATGATCTACACCTTCCTGATCCCGACGCTCCTCGCGCTTTGGGGCATGAGCAAGGCGCAGGCCGGCTTCATCGCCACGGGCGCCTTGCTGTGTTCGGCGATCGGCGGTTGGGCGGCAGGCGTGCTCGCGGATCGATACGGTCGCGTGCGCATCCTGCAATTGACCGTTCTGTGGTTCGCACTGTTCACGTTCCTGAGCGGCTTCACGACGTCCTACCCGCAATTACTGCTGACGCGTTCGCTCCAGGGGCTCGGATTCGGCGGCGAATGGTCGGTGGGTTCGGTCTTGGTCGCCGAGACGATCGCCGCGCGTTACCGCGGCCGGGCGGTCGGCCTCGTTCAGAGCAGCTGGTCGGTCGGATGGGCCCTGGCCGCACTCGCGTACTGGGGGATCTATGCGCTCGCGCCGCCCGAGTGGGCCTGGCGCATCGTGTTTTGGGTGGGTCTGCTGCCGGCACTGCCCGTCCTCGTCGTGCGTCGGCTCGTGAAGGAGCCGCCGGTCTACTTGACCAGTCGGCGTGCGACCGAATCCTCAGGCAACGCGCCGATGCAGTTCCTCGCGATCTTTGCGCGTCCCTTGCTGCTGACCACGCTCCTCGCGAGCCTGCTATGCGGCGGCATGCTGGGCGCCTATTACGCGGTCACGACTTGGTTGCCGACCTACCTCGGCACGGAACGGCATTTGTCGGTCGCGGGCACCGCGGGGTATCTCTTGATCCTGATCGCCGGCTCGTTCGCCGGTTATCTCAGCAATGCCTGGGCCTGCGACTGGCTCGGCCGGCGACTGTGTTTCTGCACTTTTGCCATCTGTGGCATCGTCGCGATCCTCGCCTATACGCATCTGACGGGCGGGGCTGCGACCCTGCTCGCGCTCGGGTTTCCGCTGGGTTTTTTCACCTCCGGCATCATGGCCGGATGCGGCGCTTTTCTCGCCGAACTGTATCCGAACTCTCTGCGCGGCTCGGGCCAGGGGTTCACCTATAACGCCGGCCGTGCCCTCGGTGCCTTGTGCCCGGCGATCATCGGGCGCTGGAGCCAGCATGGAACGCTGACGGAAGGGATCGGCTTCGTCACGGTGGGTGCCTACTTCGTCGTGATCCTTGCGGCTTGGGCGTTGCCGGAGACGCGGGGCCGATCGTTCACGGCCGTGGAAGAGGGCGTCGGCGGTTGAGCCAGTTCCTGCCCCGCTGGCAGTTCTGGATCGATCGTGGCGGCACCTTCACCGACGTGATCGGGCGCGATCCCGACGGCGCTCTGCACACGCTCAAACTCTTGTCGGAAGATCCTGGGCACTACCGCGACGCGGCGGTC